>OQVT01001806.1_pt1 | contig 13725 bp, 13 predicted proteins | sample 1691561 | NCBI WGS metagenome assembly OQVT01 (sample SAMN03418260, study PRJEB22391) | human gut metagenome | biome: human-gut; feature: organic feature; material: feces | host: Homo sapiens | place: Tanzania | collected 2013-01 | reverse complement strand
GACACCTTAACTTAATTACCTGATGGCATTAGTTTTACTTAACTTAATACCATTGCATTAGAGGTCTGTTTTTTCTCTTTCCAGCATTTCCTGATAGCTATAAACACAGCCACAGTAGTTCTGTCTATACATATGATATTCATCACTCATACGTGTTGATTTTAAATAACCATTATCCTTCTTAAAATCACTATGAAGGAATTTTGGTGTCTCTAGATCTAGATCATCACCAATCTCATTGATCCATTGGCTATTCTTATGAGGAGAAACAGACAATACAGTTGTCCAATAATCAAAACCATGCATCTTTGCATAATCTCTTGCTTTCTCCATTCTTACTTTATAACACACATAACAGCGATAGCCCTTTTCTCCTGTATCCTTATATGGCGCAATATGCGTCAAATATTCTTCAGGATCATAAGTATCTTCTACCACCTGCACATTCTGGCTCTCTTTATCATTGAACTCTTTCACAAATCTTTCTAACTCAGATTCACGACGATGATACTCATCAGCAGGGTAGATATTACTATTTGTATAATAAATAGTAATATCAAAGTACTGACATAACTCTTTAATCACATTAGAAGAACAAGGACCACAGCATGCATGAAGCAATAACTTTGGACGTCCTTCTAAATGTTTAAGAGTCTCCAACATCACTAAGCGATAATTCTGTTTCATTAGTGGATAAACATTGCATCACCAAATGAGAAGAAACGATACTTCTCATTCACTGCAATCTTATAGGCATTTAAGATATGTTCTCTACCTGCAAGAGCACTTACAAGCATCACTAATGTAGACTTAGGAAGATGGAAGTTTGTGATCAATGCATCAATACCAGTAAATGTATAACCAGGATAAATAAAGATATTTGTATTTTCATGAGCTGCTTTGAAGCATCCATATTTAGAATGGTTGGCTTCTAATGTACGACAAGAAGTAGTACCCACCGCAATAATACGTCTACCTTCTTTTTTAGCCTGATTTAACTTTTCAGCTACTTCTTCACTGATTTCATAATATTCACTATGCATATGATGTTCTAATACATTTTCTACCTTAACAGGTCTAAATGTACCTAAACCAACATGTAAAGTAACATCTAGGATTTCAATTCCTTTGTCTTTTACTTTCTGAAGTAATTCTTCAGTAAAATGTAAGCCAGCAGTAGGGGCAGCAGCACTACCTTCTACCTTTGCATAGACTGTCTGATAACGATCAGGATCATTTAACTTTTCTTTAATATATGGTGGTAAAGGCATAATACCTAACTGATCAAGAATTTCATAGAAGATTCCATCATAAATCATCTTGAAGATACGAATACCTTCTTCTCTGATTTCAGTACACTGAGCCTTTAAACGACCATCACCAAAAGTAATCACAGTACCAAGCTTTACAATCTTTGCATTACCTACTAAACATTCCCATAAATCATCATGAAGATCTTTTAATAAAAGAACTTCTACATGTCCACCAGTTTCTTCCTTAAGACCATAAAGACGTGCTGGAATAACCTTTGTATTATTTCTTACAAGCACATCACCAGGCTTTAGATAATCTAGAATATCATAGAAATGTTTATGTTCAACATCTCCTGTTTCTTTATCTAGAACCATTAAACGTGAAGTATCACGTTTCTTTAATGGTGTCTGTGCAATTAATTCTTCTGGAAGATCATAATCAAATAATTCAATATCCATAAAACTAAAACGCCCTTTCATAAACATCACGACCATACTGTTCTAAGAATTCTTCCTTAAAATCAGCTAAACGGTCTTCTTGAATTGCTTTTCTAATATCTGCTGCAAGATCTAATAAGAATGCAACATTGTGAATAGATAATAAAGACTTACCAAAGATTTCATCACACTTATGAAGATGTCTTAAATAAGCTCTTGTATAGTTTCTACATGCATAACAATGACACTTATCATCAATAGGAGTAAAGTCACGTTTATACTTTTCATTATTGATATTCATACGTCCATGATGTGTCATAAGTGCACCATGTCTTGCGACACGTGTAGGAAGTACACAGTCAAACATATCAATGCCTCTCATAGCACCTTCAATTAAATCAATAGGATTACCTACACCCATTAAATATCTAGGCTTATCTTCAGGTAACCACTTAACACTATCTTCAATCATCTTATACATGATTGGTTTAGGCTCACCTACAGAAGTACCACCAATAGAATAACCAGGGAAATCCATATCAACTAAAGTCTTTGCACTTAGTTCACGTAAATCCGCAAACTCACCACCCTGGACAATACCAAATAAAGCCTGGTCTTCTCTCTTATGTGCTTCCTGACCTCTCTTAGCCCATCTTAATGTTCTTTCTACAGAGTTCTTCATATAATCATGAGTACATGGATAAGGTGCACATTCATCAAAACTCATAATAATATCAGCACCTAGATCTTCCTGAATTGCGATAGACTTTTCAGGAGATAAGAATAGCTTAGAACCATCCACAATACTCTTGAAGGTAACACCTTCTTCTTCAATCTTACGTGTCTTACCTAATGAGAATACCTGGAATCCTCCAGAGTCTGTCAAGATTGGTCCATCATAGTTCATGAACTGATGAAGCCCTCCTGCATCTCTTACAATATCACTACCAGGTCTTAACCATAAATGATAAGTATTTGCAAGTACAACCTGAGAGCCCATTTCTTTAAGCTGTTCAGGAGAAATACCTTTTACTGTTGCCAGTGTTCCTACAGGCATGAACATAGGTGTTTCTACATCACCGTGTGGTGTATGAAGAATCCCATATCTTGCGCCTGTCTGTTTACATACGTGTTTACATTCATACCAAAAATCTTTCATTCTATCACCTCGATAACCTTGGATATTATACGAAAAAATACGCATTAAATCAATAAAAAAGGGGAAAGCTCCCCTTTCTTAAGAATATTATTTATGTTTTAAGTCATCCAGTTTTTTAAGGATGAGAAGACCAAAGATAATAATCAGTCCAATAATCACTAAGCTATAGGTTCTAATGATTGTATCATAAGGAGAAATAATAGATACTATTTGTCCAACACATACTAAAGCGAAAAGTGATCAAAAAAAGTAAAATGAAAAAATCCAGGAAAATAATCCTGGATTAATCAAACGTTACGTATTCGTTGTCTAAAGGTTTAGCCCCTTCAATATGATCTACATCAAGAATACAGATATTCGCATTCATAGATGGATCATATTCAATATGTGTATGACCTTCTAATAGCAGCCATTCATTAGGTATGAATTTAGAGGCATATTCACTTACACAAAGCATACCAATTAATGAAGTATCCTGTTCACAGCATACCATTGCATAACGACCAAGAATAAAACCATTAGGAATCACTTTATCACGACCGATGAACTTACCTTTGATCTTGATTGTCTTTTGATCATAACGTTCTGGATGTTCCATTGCATCATAACAGAAGATACCAAAATCATGATCAGCCACTTCTAAATGATTCTGTGTATAATCGTATGGTAATTCATCATCCTGCATAGTATTCACAGAACCATCTTTATTTTCATAGATGATCTGACATACAGGATTCATTGCCTTGATGTTGTTTCTTAAAGTAGACTTCTTCATACCATCTTCAATACGATTAAAGATGACTAAGTCACTCTTAGCACAATGTTGGAATAAGAGTGCACGCATATTATTCACATAAAGCTGGAAAGTAGAGGCATTAATAGTAGTTAAAATCTGTACAACATCCCAGTTTTCAGGGAATGGTGATTCTACAAACTGATCTACATTCCACATACCGTTAAATTCTACAAGAACCTGTGTAGGATGATACTTCTCCTTTAAATCCTTAAAGAAGTCGGCAGTGAATTCTTCTTCATTCTCTACATAAACGATTTCACAGTTATGTTCCTTAATAGCGGCTTCATTATATTCTACTTCACCTTCTTCTGTCACAATAAGCACAGATGTCTCATAATCACAGAAGTCAGTATTAATAATTGTATCGTTGATAAATGTTGTTTTACCACTTTCTAAAAAGCCAGTAAATAGATAAATTCTTGTTTCTAAATTATCCATACATTAACCTTTCATTAAATCATAGATTTTATGTGCATCTAGCTTTTCACCAATGACACACATTCTTCCACCAACATCTGGTGTACATTCACGGATTTCATAATCACCACTTACAAAATCAAACTCAAACCACTTACCATCAGTACCCTTCACAATACCCTTAGAACGTAGAATATGACCTAAAGATTCATCAGTACCTAAAGTCTTTAACTTATCATCAAGTTCTTCTTTAGTAAATGGATGGGCTGTTTCAATGCCAATACTATTGAATACTTCATCTGCATCATGCATATCTTCTTCATCATAGTATAATGTGCTTTCTCCATCATGGTGATGATGATGTTCATGATCGTGATGATGACCACATTCACATTCGTGATCATGGTCATGGTGATGTTCACATTCGTGGTCATGATCATGATGGTGACCACATTCACATTCATGGTCATGATCGTGGTGATGATGATGTTCATGATGATGTCCATGAACACTTTCCTGATGTTCCTTTTCAGCCGCAATCAATGCCTTTTCTAAAGCATCCTTATGATTACTTGCTTCAAGAATCATATCACCTGTAATCTGATCCCATGGAGTAGTAACAACTGGTGCATGAGGATTTAATTCTCTAATAATATCTAAACATTCCGCAATCTTTTCTTCAGATACATCCTGTGAACGGCTTAAGATTACACAGCTTGCAGCACCAATCTGGTTATTAAAGAACTCACCGAAGTTCTTATGATACATCTTACATTTCTTTGCATCTACTACAGTAAAGAAACGATCCAATGTAAGATCAGCACCATGTACCTTCTGTACAGCTGCAATAATATCAGATAACTTACCAACACCTGTTGGTTCAATAATAATACGATCAGGATGATATGTATCTACAACTTCCTTTAAAGCTGTTTCGAAGTCCCCTGCAAGACTGCAACAAATACAACCCTGACTTAATTCATTGACAGTGATACCTGCATCACGCATAAAACCACCATCAATTCCAATTTCACCAAACTCATTTTCAATGAGTACTAACTTTTCATCTTTTAAAGATTCATTTAATAATTTTTTAATAAGTGTTGTTTTACCAGCACCTAAGAATCCAGAAATAATATCAACTTTTGCCATTTTATTGACTCCTTTCTTAATCATCTCACATTATATCATTTTTCTTAAAAAACGCTCAAAATATGATAAAAAAGCTATATAAACTTTTCAATAAACAAACCTATTCCATTAGAATCTCTATCTTTTGTGATGTAATCAGCAACATCTTTCGCATGTTTAGACCCATTTTCCATCACAACACCTATACCTGCTTCTTCCAACATATCTATATCATTATCTTCATCACCAAAAGCCATACATTGAGACATAGAAATATCATGAAGAGCTAAAGCATCTTTTAAACCATTAGACTTAGACACATGAGGATTCATATATTCATATAAGAAACTGGTAGTCACTAAGGCAGACGCTTTATATTCTTTATTCTTAAATGATTTAGAACGTTCCACTATTTGAGGCATATAGCTTGGATTACATATAATCATCAATTTACGATAAGGACGTGTTAAGAACGTATCAAAATCTACAACTTTATATTCAATCCCATCAGCCTCAGCCATATCTCTAATATAGTCATCATCCTTAGGTGCATATAAAATACCTTCATGACAGATTGTAAAGTTACAATCCATATCTTTGTAATGATTCATGATTTCTTTAATCAATTCAGGACTTAAAGTATGATTCTCCTGATATATATCAAGAATATAATCATCAATCTCAGATCCTCCAGAACCCACTACAAAATCAATACATCCTTCAATACCCCATGATTTCATATGATTTCTTACACTATCTGCATCTCTACCTGTACATATTCCAAATAATATACCTTTACTTCTTGCTTTCTTAATAGCTGCAACAGTTCTTTTATCTACGATCTGTTTACTAGTCAGTAATGTTCCATCTACATCACATACAAGAGCACGTATATCCATATTTATTCCCCCGTCATTTTCTTATAGTACTCTGTCTTCTTTTCAATATTCTCTTCATAATGTATCCTAAATAAGCTGTATAAAGAGTATCTAATACAAATAATAGACTTAACCTTGTACTATAGGAAGATATTTTCTTATAGTGATTTTCTTTTGAACTTAAGAATAATTGATAATCATAATATTTAATCTCAGGATGATACTCAGTAGAGGAAATTAATACAGTAGGGACATGGTTCTTGTGTAAGATAGAAGGTATCTTTTCACTTGTTGTAAAGTCTGTCCTTGTCTGTAGTGGTGTATAGATATTCATACAAAACCTCCTAAAATATTTATAATATTTCTATAACTATGCATATGTATGTGTTATAATCCCAAAAAAGGAAGGTGATATTTATGATAGATGGACATATGCATCTAGAATATGGGGATCTCTCAAAAGAGTATGTACTACAATTTGTGGAAAGTGCAGTAAAGAATGGTATGGATGAAATACAGATTCTTGATCATACACATCGTTTTAAAGAATTCAGACCTGTTTATGAAGGAGTAAGAAAAGCATCTCCGTATCAGGAAGAATGGTTAAACAATAAAGAAATGAAGTTTCATAGTACTTTAGATGAATACTGTGCTTTGATTAAAGAAATCAAAGCCATGGATTTACCTATTAAGGTTTCTTTTGGTTTAGAGGTATGTTATGTACCTGAATATGAAGAAACAATTCGAGACATATTGAAACCTTATCATTTTGATTTCTTAGTAGGAGCCATTCATTCTATTGATGGTAAACTCTATGATATGAAATGGTCAGAAGAAATCTTATGGAATAAGTATCCTGTGGATGAAATCTATAAGAGATACTATGAATGTGTCTTCTCACTTGTAAAGTCTGATTTATTTACACAGCTTGCACATCCAGATACAATCAAGATGTTTGGTCATTATCCTACTTATGATTTACAGCCTACATATGATGAATTGGCTGAATTATTAAATGCACATCATATGAAAGCAGAAAACAATGTAGGATGTTACTATCGTTATCATACACCTGATATTGGCTTATCAGACCAGTTATTACAGACTTTGAAAAAGCATCATGTTCAGATGATTACGGCAAGTGATGCCCATCATCCTGAAGATGTAGGTCGTAATATAGCGGATGTCTGGGAAAAAACAATGAAATAACAATAAATTGACAAGTTTATTTCATATAAAATGAAATATAATGATTGAGTTTGATAAGTATTCTTCTAGCTTAAGTGATTCAATAGAAATATATAAAGAGAAATATATAATGAAACATATAAGAAAGGAGAATTATTTATGAAGAAAATCTTACTAGTTTGTTGCGCAGGTATGTCAACAAGTATGCTTGTATTAAAGATGGAAAAGGCAGCAGTTGCAAGAGGATTAGAAGCACAAATTAAAGCTTTACCAGTCTTAGATGCTGAAAGTGAACTCAATGACTGGGATGTTATCATGCTCGGTCCACAAGTACGTAATATGGAAAAGCGCTTAAGAGAATTGACTTCTACACCTATTGAAGTCATCAATATGCGTGACTATGGCATGATGAACGGTGAAAAGGTATTAGATGCTGCATTAAAAATTATTGAATAATATAGAATTGTCAAACTCCTTTAACATTAAGTGAAGACTGGGTCATCTTCACTTTTTTTGATACTTTTCTCTCATAAAAGTATTTAAATAATATACAAATGTAGATAAGTTTCTACCTGAATTTGCATTGAATAACTCGACATAATTTGAGAAATATATAATAAATATAAAGGAAGGAGAGAGATTTATGAAGAAGATCTTATTAGTATGTAATGCTGGCATGTCAACAAGCATGCTTGTACTCAAGATGGAAAAAGCAGCACAAGATAAAGGTATTGAAATGGAAGTAAAGGCTCTCCCGGTAACAGATGCAGAAAAAGAACTCAATGACTGGGATGTCATTATGTTGGGTCCACAGGTTCGTCATATGGAAAAGAGACTAAGAGAATTAACATCTACACCTATTGAAGTCATCAATATGCGTGATTATGGTATGATGAACGGTGAAAAGGTATTAGATGCTGCTTTAAAAATCCTCGGATAATATTTGATAATTGTATTGCTCCTTAATGAAAGAAGAAGTGAAGATGGGTTTCATCTTCACTTCTTCTTTTTCTCCAATCTTTCTAAATGTTTCTGATGGAGTTCTTTATAATGATTAAAAGCATGGGGGTTTAATTCCTCTAACTTCTTTTCATATTTATTTCGGTATTGTTTTAATACACGTAATGTTTCAGGATTCATTTCCTGTAGCTTTTCTTCAATACGATCACGATATTGTTCGAGTCTTTCTTCTACATACTGCTCATTTTCATGAATCTTTTCCATGATTTCTGGAATATGCATTTCAAGTCTTGATAAGAATTCATCTGCTTCAATCAAACCAATCTCACCAAAGTCTGTATGATTTTCAATATCTTTTAATAATTCAGGAGATAAGTCAGTTTTAGAATGAATCGCATTCAACATTTCCTGAGTCATCTTCTGTTTATACTTTTCAGCTTCATCTCCAAAAGCCCATTCTAATTCAGGCTGTACAAATGAGATTTGAGTTGATTCTAGATCTTCTAATGGATAAGGTGGTACAAGTCCACAATCTAATAATGCCTGCTGCATTGTACGTCTTACATGACCACTTGTAATAATATCAATACCACCATTTTCTCTCAATGCCTGATTAAGGTTATCCATATGACGTGTTAGATAGAAATCTATATTCCTTTTCTGCAAATCATTATAGAAGATAATCAAACGATCAATCGCAGTAAAATCAATATTACTAATACCAGATGCATCTACAATAACCTGTTCTGTATCTTCTTTAATCGCTTTTTCTATATCTTCCTGGAACTTATCAATATTCGCAAAGAATAGATTTCCTGGGAAACGATAAATAATAGTATGTCTAATAGGTCTTGCATTCGCATTCTTTTTTAAATTAAAGAAACCTGTCTGTCCTGGAATAACACCTAAGAAATGGGCTGGAGGTGTCACCGCTTCGATAACTACAGCAAGGAATGATAAGACAATACCAATCACTACACCATAAATAGTCCCAAAGATCAGTACTCCACAACATGCTGCCATAAAGATATAGAATTCATTTCGACTTTCTTTAAGTAAACGTTGACCTAACGCAAAGTGACAAGCACCAAGTAAAGCAGTAATAACGATGGCAGTTAAAATAGGAACAGGTAGATATTCAATAAATCCTGTACCAAATAATAGAAGAAGAGCCATAGTGACTGCAGCTGATAAGCTCATGACCTGAGTCTTACATCCATACTGTCTTGCAAGTCCAGTTCTAGAAACAGAACCATTTGTTGGACAGCATCCTACTAATGATGAAGCAAGTTCAGCCATACCATAGGCAAATATTTCTTTATTTCCATCTAGTTTATAGCCATCCTTCATCGCATTACCCTGTGCAGATAATAGAGTCTGTGCCAGTACAACAATCGCAATAGATAATGTCGTAAAGAATAATGCGGAAATATCTACATGGGCAACAGAAGGAATCATGAGTTTTGGTAAACCAGGATCAACATGAGGTAATAACTTCACTCCATATTTTTCTAAAGGGAATAGGGCAGTCAACAACGCACCTATAAACATCATAAGAATAGGCATAGGAATCTTCTTATTAATTCTTTTTACGACAAGAATAATCACAAGAGTGCTGGTTCCTAATATAAAGGATAAACCATTAAAGAGTGGTAATTCTTTAATAATATGATTCACTAATTCAAATATTTCACCTGTTCCTGTTGTCCCACCAAATAGTTTAGGAACAAGCATCATAATAATGGATAAACAGATACCAGTCACAAATCCACCCATGACAGGTGTAGAAATATATTTAACGGCACGACCTGCTTTAATAATTGAAAAGAAAATTAACCATAAAGCGACCATGAGTGCAATAACAGGTACTACCTGCATTGCTTCTTTAGTTCCGGCAGTAATACCAAGAGTTACCAATGCACTTCCAGTCAAAGCGGCAGGGGCCGCATCTACACCAAATACAAAATCATGACTCGTAGTAAATAAACTAAATACGAGAATAGGAACCAAAGAACCATATAAGCCATAGACCATCGGTAGTCCTGCTACCTGTGCATAACCCATGGATATAGGAATAGATATAAAAGCAACAATAATACCTGCAAATACATCATTGATTGTCGCATTCTTAAATTTCTTCATAATCCACCTCTTTCTTAATTCTAATTATAATGATTTATCAGCATGAGTCTATCTCTATCAAAATACGCCTATATTGTATACAATCTAGAATAATTTTCAAATTATTTGTATATTTTAATAATATCAGTGGACAAATTTGTATTTATCTAATATAATGCATATAAATTAATAAGGAGGAAGTCGAAAATGACAGATAAGAGGGTTTATAATTTTTCTGCAGGACCATCTCAGTTACCTGTAGAGGTATTAAAGGAAGCAGCAGATCAGATGCTGAATTATAAAGGCTCAGGCATGAGCGTAATGGAGATGAGTCATCGTTCCTCAACATACCAAAAGATTTTTGATGATACAAAAGCAACTTTAAAGAAAGTTTTAAATATTCCAGATAACTATAAGATTCTATTATTACAGGGTGGGGCAACACAGGAATTCACAAACATTGCCTTAAACCTTATGGTCAATGGTAAATCAGATTATATCGTTACAGGAAGCTTCTCTGGTAAAGCTGCAAAAGAAGCTGCTAAGTTTGGTGACGTTCATATTGCCTATAACGGTAAGGACAACGATTTTACAGAAATTCCTACACAGGATCAGTTAGATATACGTGAAGGTGTTGATTATGTACATCTTTGTAACAACAACACTATCTATGGTACAGAGTGGAACTATGTACCAGATACAAAGGGCGCACCACTTGTAGTAGATATGTCTTCAGATATCCTATCAAGACCTGTAGATGTTTCTAAATATGGTGTTATTTATGCTGGTGCACAAAAGAATATGGGTATTGCCGGACTAGGTGTTGTGATTATTAGAGAAGATCTAGTCAAACCACATCCAGCTAATATTCCAGTTCTTTCTGAATTAGATACTATGTTAGAAAAAGATTCTATGTATAACACACCACCATGCTGGGCTATTTATATGTTAGGTCTAGTAGTGAAATGGATTGATGAACAGGGTGGACTAGAAGTAATGAAGGAAAAGAATGAAAAGAAAGCAAAACTTCTTTATGACTTCTTAGATCAGTCTGATTTCTATAAATCACATGCAAAGAAAGATGCACGTTCTAATATGAATGTGACTTTCACAACACCATCTAAAGAATTAGATGCTGAATTTGTGAAGGAATCTATTGCAGCAGGTATGACAAACTTAAAAGGACATCGTAGTGTAGGTGGTATTAGAGCATCTATCTACAATGCAATGCCATATGAAGGTGTAGAATATTTAGTTAATTTCATGAAAGAATTCGAGGAGAAACATATAAGTAACTAAATATATTGACTGTTGTGATTAAATGTGTTCAAATCCCCTCAAAGGAGAGCGTTAAAATGAACACATCAAATATCACGAATTATAAACCAAAGGATTTTGCTGAATTTTTAAGCGCATCTGTTAAGATATTATAACGTTGAGGTAGAGAAGGAATTTTAAAGGCAAACCGAACCCAAACTAATAGTCATTATTATACTTATAATCAGCATTTACTAAATCAAGTTACATTTTTAAGACAGTCTTGTAATGCAAATGAATTATTGTAGACCAGTGTATTGAAAATTGTGGAAAGCGTGTAACGATTTATTAGATGAGGTAATGGAACAAAAAATCAAAACCATAATTTGAATACCCATAAACCACAGGTTAGTGAAAATTAAATTTTATTAACGCCGATTAATAGGCGTTCATGAAGTTGAACTTGATGCATGGATTCTCCATTTATACTATAATTAGATTAGAAATCAGATGGAGAACTCATGCAAGATATTGTTCCAATACTTCATGTGTTCTCCTGCAGGTTGCAAAGGGCTTCGTAAGTATAAAAAACTGATAGAAAGGGATGAGGAAATTGCTGAAGAGCTTTAAGACGGAAATAAATCCGACAGAGGAGCAGAAAGTTAAGATTCGTAAGACAATAGGTACTTGCAGATTTATCTATAATTTCTATCTTGCTCATAATAAGGAGCTTCATGAAAATGGGGAAAAGTTTATGAGCAGCAGCCAGTTTAGAGTATGGCTTAACAATGAGTATCTTCCGAGCCATCCAGAATATTCCTGGATTAAGGAAGCTTATTCAAAATCGGTAACACAGGCAGTAAATAATGGACAGACCGCATTTAAAAGATTCTTTGATCACAAGAGCGCCTTTCCAAAATTCAAGAAGAAAGGCAGATCTGATGTGAAGATGTATTTTGTAAGGAATAATCCTAAAGATTGCCTTTGCGAAAGACACAGAATCAAGATTCCGTCACTTGGTTGGGTACGCATCAAAGAGAAAGGATATATTCTCACAACAAAAGACGGATATGTAATTAAGAGCGGTCATGTCTCAATAAAGGCTGACAGATACTATGTTTCAGTTCTTATAGAAATCCCAGACAAAACGACAGTCAATAATTCCGGTGAAGGAATTGGCATTGACCTTGGATTAAAGGACTTTGCGGTTGTTTCTAATGGCAAGACTTATAAGAACATCAACAAATCTGCAAAATTAAGGAAGCTTGAAAAAAAGCTTGCTCGAGAACAGAGAAGTCTTTCTCGAAAGTATGAAAATCTAAAGAAAGGAGGGCCCACTCAAAAAAGAAATATACAGAAACAAAGGCTTAAGATACAGAAGCTTCATCATAGAATTGACAATATTCGTACTGATTACATCAATAAGATAATCGCAGAGATAGTGAAAACCAAGCCATCTTATATAACGATTGAAGATCTAAACGTATCAGGAATGATGAAGAACAAGCATCTTTCAAAGGCAGTTGCTTCGCAGAAGTTTTATGAATTTAGAACAAAGCTTGAAGCTAAATGCAAAGAGAACGGAATCGAACTTCGATATTTCCGCAAGTTTGTCAATAAATCCTTCCAAGCTGTTTGTGTCAATAGCCTTGAAGCACCAGATGGGATAGCCGATATCTCTCAGCTTGATTCTGACTTTTGACGCGGCCTGTTCTACGGAAAGATTTTCCGCAATGCCGAACGCCTTGGCTGCAAAATCAACAAAGGCCTTCTGGTCGGGCGTCATTATTTCAATATACTTCTCTTTGTAGTTTTTAATCGGAGAAACCTTATTCTTAACATACTCTCCGATGTCATTCCCGAGTTCTTCGGCAGTCATTTTGCCACCGTCATCACCCGCAGAACCGACACCATATCTGTAGGGCTCATCGGAATAATCACTCAGAAGGAACCCCGCAAGGTATGCATACATTGAGCAAGGCATAAAGCCTTCCTTCATCAAATAATCAAAGATGTCACTGATAGCAATACGAACATCCTTCTCAAAAACTCCATCTATAAGGGTTTTTACCTTCAGTCGTTCTTTCCCAAGATTATAAAAAGCTGCACCAGACTTCTTGGTTATTC
>OQVT01001802.1_pt1 | contig 13745 bp, 14 predicted proteins | sample 1691561 | NCBI WGS metagenome assembly OQVT01 (sample SAMN03418260, study PRJEB22391) | human gut metagenome | biome: human-gut; feature: organic feature; material: feces | host: Homo sapiens | place: Tanzania | collected 2013-01 | reverse complement strand
AAATGTAACATTACCAACTTCGGTACCAACTGTCGATCCAAATGAAATAATAATTACGGCAGATGATGATCTCATCTATGACATCAATATGTTGGAGAATCTGATTCTTGCCTATTTGGAAAATCCTAACTATATATATTGCAACAGAGCGCATAAAATGTCACTCGATGCAAATGGCAACTTGAAATCATACAACGACTGGATATATGAATGCAGGGATACAGAAGCAGGCTGCCTAATCTTTCCTACGGGGGGTGGAGGTGTTTTGTATCCACCTCATTCTTTGGATAGTGAAGTCCTCAATGAGACAGTTTTCATGGATATTTGTAAATTTGCCGATGATGTATGGTTTAAAGCGATGGCACTGAAAAAGGGTACGAAAGTTAAACGTGTAGAAACCATTTTTTCTACTGGATGTGAATACTTGGAAAACCCTTCTGTGCAAGACATTGGACTCTTCAATATCAATGCGGGTTCTCTTAATAGGAACGATGAACAAATTAAAGCAGTCTTTTCAAGATATAATCTTTATTCTTTACTGAAAGATGTCAATTAAAACAGAAATGGTGCATGGCGTGATATGGTCTGCCATCGAAAAATACTCAGGACTGTTCATACAGCTACTGATAACTGCTGTGTTGGCTCGACTGCTTACGCCTACAGATTTTGGTGTAATAGCGATAGCTACAGTTATAACAACTTTCTTTAATATGTTCACCGATATGGGAATTGGCTCTGCCATCGTGCAGAATCAAACCTTGTCAGGTGATGATCTAAAGTCTTTGTTCTCATTTAGTATTTTTTCAGGACTGTTTTTAGCTATCATATTTTTTGGATGCTCGTATTTGATAGCATCCTTCTATGACAATAGGCTTCTCTTGCCGATTTGTCAGTTGCTATCTCTTAACTTACTGTTCGCAGCATGGAATATGGTACCCAATGCCTTGATGAGAAAAGCCAAACGATTTAAGTTTATAGCTATTCGCTCTTTTGTCTTGCTGATATTCTGTGGTAGCCTATCTGTCAGTGTTGCATTTGCTGGGGGTGGAGTTTATTCCCTCCTCATAACCCCAATATTGAGTTCTTTGGCATTATTTGTCATCAATTATCGCCAATATCCCATTAAGTTCTCTTTCAAAATCAAAAGAGTTTCATTGGGCAAAGTCTTTTCTTTTTCGGTCTTTCAGTTCTTGTTTAGTTTTGTAAATTACTTTTCGAGAAACTTGGATAAGTTGATATTAGGAAAGTATTATAGTATGTCAGACCTAGGTTATTATGAGAAGTCTTATAGATTGATGCTTTTGCCTATGAATTATGTCACGAATGTAGTGACACCAGTGATGCATCCAATATTAACCACGTTACAGAATGATTTTGTACAATTGGCAGACAAATACAACAAGATTCTCAAATTGTTGTTAGTAATAAGTTTTCCCTTGGGCACTTTTTTGTATTTTTCGGCAAAAGACATCATCGTTATTATTTTTGGAAGCCAATGGGAAGCTGCTGTGCCAGTGTTTAAAATCTTGGCATTGTCACTTCCACTGCAAATGATACTATCAACGACAGGTTCAATCTACCAAGCTGCCAATCAAACCAAATGGATGTTTTATGGTGGATTGTGCAATACTGCGATAACTGTTGGTGGATTTATTATAGCCGCTTTATCCTTTAAGGATATTACGGCGATGGCTTGGGCTTGGGATATTACTTTGTTTATTAATGCAATAGATTCTTATGTCATTTTATATTTATTAGTTTTAAAGCAATCCCTAATTCCCTTGTTGAAAAGTTTTATATATCCGGTTTTAGGCGCAATATGCCTTTCATTGATATTATGTTTGATAAACAATAATATACATTTTACATATATCTTAGATGGTGTTGTTAATTTTGTGATGAGCATCTTGATGCTTGGACTAACATTGCACCTTTCGAAAATTTATGATGTGAAAAAGTTGATAAAATCGAAATTAGTATGAACAGAGTTTTAGCATTGCTTACATCTAAAGTGATGTATGGCAAAGAACGTTCGAATATAGAGGTGTATGGCATCTTTAAGTCTAGAAAAAATGTCAAACTTTCTGTGGTAATTAATAAAGACATCCATCCGAAGATGAAGGAGGCTTTGTCTTCATACAAGACGATACCAATAATTGTACCAGAAAGAACCATTAGGAAGTTTAGGTTGCTTAAGTTTATGGGTGGATATCTATTGGGCAATTTTATGCTTCTCAAGGCATTGATTAAGAACCGCCCTCAGTTGTTAATGATGTGCAGCGAGCTGGATTTTTATAATTTTTATCCTGCTTTGCTGCTTTACCGAGGACCAATCGTATATAGAATAGGCGATGCCCCAGCATTTAGAGGCTTGTCATTTAGAAGATACAATGACTTTGTGTGGCATCATTACGTATTGCCGAGGGTTAGCACCTTTGTTTGTATCTCCAAGTATATTCGTAAGACAATAGAAGAAGCTGATCGAGACACGAAGAATGATGTGGTTATCTATAATTATCCTCCTTCAAGAAAAAAGCAAGATAATAACGAGGCGAAGCTTTATCAAGTAGATGAGGCGAATTTACAATTTGGCTTTATCGGTCAAGTGTTTGACCAAAAGGGTGTTCATCATTTAGTGGAAGCAACTTTGAGGATTCTGGAGGAGCATCCTCATGTTTTACTCTATATTGCAGGTTCATTAAATTATGTACCAGACTATGCTCAAATGGTACAGAATATGGTTCCTGAAAAATGGAAAAGTCAGATAGTTTTCTTAGGTGAAATAAGTAACCTAGATATTTTCTTTTCCCATGTGGATGTCCTTTGCGTTCCTTCCATCAAGCAAGAGCCACTTGGTAATGTGCTCGTAGAGGCCAAAAAGTATGGTCGCCCTTGCATTGTGTATCCGAATGGCGGAATGCCAGAGCTTATAACAGATGGGGTTGATGGCTTCGTCTGCGAAAACCCAGATGTCGATTCTTTGTATAAGAAGATGATGAAGTATGTAGAGGAAGAGAAACTTGCAGGTAAGCAAGGCTTGGCTTCAATACAATCTGTTGAATCTTTAGGGATTGATAGGAAACATTTTGAAGAAATGTGGAATAGAGTGTTTGATAGATATATAAATTAATAAAGCCAGGTTATGTCATTCAGAATTTATGCATTTATTGCAGTTCTCCCTATATTTTATATATTTGCAAAATTAAATAAAAGAAAAGCTATGAACTGTTTGGATATTTTGCTGGTCTTTCATAGCTTGTATTTTGGTATAATTCCATTGTTTTGTAATGAAGACTTTGTTGAATTTACGCCCGTTGTCAATGATAGTTATGTTCAATTCTTTGCTTTTGCTTATTATATATTATTTGCCTTTACTTTACTAGTCATAGATATGTTTGTTAGTCAAAAACAGGCAGATAATTTACTCTACATTGGAGACTATATTAAGAAAATATCAGAAAAGTATAATTTCTGTGGTAATCTTGCTTATAAAGTATTACTTGTGTGCGTTGTTCTTATATTTGTTTCACAAGGTTATTTTATGTCGCGCACACTGATGGCTTCTGGGGGCTCATTTGACGAAAAGATTTTGGAGATAAAAAATACCCAATCGCCTCTTGCTATATTTTTTTATGGAGCAACTAAAACAATAAGAACATTTGCTACTTTTCTTATAACGCTTACTTATGTTCAAGCTAAAAATTTTGGTGAGAAGTTAGGTGCGAGATGGAAAATTTTAGCAGTTTTTTTAATTGTTAATTACTTGCTTAACAATCGAACGGGATTGTTTCAAGGAGTCATTATTATATCTTTCGTCGTATATTCTATAAATAGGGAATTTTTACAAGCTAAAACGGTTATAAAATCACTGGTAGCTATATTGCTAACTGTAGGTTTAGTTTTTCCTTTGATTACAGCTTATCGTTATAATAGCAAACGCTTAATGTCAAAAGTTCATTCTCCTGTTGAAGTCATAATTCCAGCTGTAACTTCGGTAATAAATGGTGATGTTAATATGTCAAAAGCTGATAATAAAGATAGTAGAAGTTTAGGTGTCTTTAATATATTTGCAAAGGCTACAGATTATAAAAAAGAGTTTAATGGATATTTAACTTTATGTAGTTTTTCACATGGCACACCTAAATTTTTACTGCCAAGTAAAAGCAAAGTTGGAAGTCAGGAAGTTATAGAAAAAGCCATTGGTGAAAATAAAGATGTTGCAGATTCTATTTTATTAAATTTCCAATTAGAAAATAAATCGCTAGGATTTCTATTGACAAATATCTTCTTTTTACTACTGATAGCTATATATGATAAGTTAAATAAAATATTTTTCCTATATACAAATGACGAGTATTTACTTTTAATTTCTATCAGTTTAATATTCCCATGGCTTAATCAAATAGAATCGGGTATAGATGGATTCCTGACAGGAGTTTTCTCTTCAATTTTACTGTATATATGCTCTACTATCATTTTAAAAGTCATACGTAACAGGTTTATGAAAAATGAGCTTGAACTTTAACTCAATTGCTTAAACAAAACATAATTATTTCATCATGAATATAAAATATTATACAGAACTAGCTCTTTCCGTTCCTAAGACATTGTATTGGAATTGTAAATGGTATGGAATGAAAGGTTTTTTGTGTCCTGTTTTGATACATTATAATACTTATATTGTGAATAAAGGACAGATAATTCCGCCTCCTTTTGTTCGTCAGCATTTTTCTTCAAGGATTGGATTTTGCGGAAGTTTTGGAATTTCTACATCTAAGAGACAAGTTATTTCTGTCTCAAAAGGTTGTACTTTGCATTTTAAAGGACGCTTTTCTATCGGTTATGGGGGGGTAGTTCGTATAGAAAATAGTGGTTGCGTATGTTTGGGTACAAATTTTAATGCCAACAAGAACTTTAGTATATTCTGTAATAAATCAATTTCTTTTGGCAATGATGTTCTTATCGGATGGAATGTTTCCGTTAGAGACAATGACGGACATAATATTTATAGAGGTTTAGTTCCAAAATGCAATATAAAAGAAGTTTTAATAAATAATCATGTTTGGATAGCTGCTGAGGTTCATATACTTAAGGGGGCTGTAATTTGTGATGGTTCTGTAGTGGGGTATAGGGCAACTGTTTTCGATCAGTTTTCAGAATCTAATGTGCTGATTGGTGGTTATCCTGCAAAGGTAATCCAGAGAAATATAAAATGGGAACAATGAATATTACATATTTTAATCGTGCCTTGGATGCTGGCATCAGCATTCGTCAAGGTTTTGAGCCGTTAATAAAAAAAATAGGTGAAACAAATCATGTTGAGTCATATGATTTGCCAGAATCACGCTTTACTCCAAAGTGTATTTTAAAAAATCTATTGTTTACTTACAAGCATCGAAATAAGCATGGCATCAATCACTTGACAGGAGGATGCCATTATATTCTTCTTGCTTTATTAGGATGTAAAACAGTGCTAACTGTCCATGATTTGGGCTTTTATAACCATAAGATGAATCCTATCAAGCATTTCATTTTTTATTATTTTCAGATTTATTTGCCTATAAAACTTGCAACTAAGGTAATCGCAATTACTGAAAAAACAAAAAGTGAAATCAATAGCATAGTGCCTTTTCATAGAGAAATTTTGGTGGCACGACATCATTCTGTCGATCAGTTTACCTATTCTCCCAAAGAAATAGACAAAAAACATCTAAAGTTACTTGTCATTGGTACAGAACCCCATAAGAACTTAGAGACTGTCATTCGAGCAGCTGCAAAAATCCTGAACAGTTCTCTTGTCGTCTTTAAAAAGATGACTGATGAGCAAAAAGATATGTGCGAAAAGTTGGGAGTTTCTTATCAGAATAAATATAATGTACCAAGACAGGAAGTCTTAGATGCTTATAGAGAGGCAGATATTGTTTGCTTTCCATCTTCCTATGAAGGTTTTGGAGCTATAACGGTTGAGGGACAGCGAACTGGAAGACCTGTCATAACAACCAATCGGGAACCGATGAAAAGTGTAGCAGGAGGTGGAGCCATCTTGTTGAACAATCCAAAAGATGACAAAGAGCTATTGGCTGCCATCAATAAAATCCTAGAAGATAAGGAATTCCGTAAATCTTTGATAGAACGAGGATATAAGAATTCATTATTATACTCTTTGGATAATTGTACTAAAGAGCATATTGAAATATACAAGAGTATCAAGTAATCAAGAATTGAGAATTTATGAATATCGTTGTGTTTTTATTGATAATAGCCTTAGTTACAGCTATTTCAACTAGGTTCGGGTGGGGTAAAAACTGTCAATTATTTGATAAGAATTATACCACAATTGCCAAGGGAATTGCCATCTTGCTTATTATGGTATGTCATTGTTTTGGTCATTGGACAGAAAATAATTATCTCCTATCTTGTTTCATATAGTTTTAATAAGGTGAATGATCGGATTCATAACCTTATTCTGAAGATAGCATAATCAATATATTTCTATTTAGACTCAAGTTGAAAATGAAAAAACTTGTCTTTTTTAGCAATTATCTTAACCATCATCAAGTGCCTCTTGCTGATGCCTTTTACGAAATCTTGGGCGATGACTATGCCTTTGTGGCTACCAAGCCAGCGGAAGAGGAGCATCTCAAGGGTGGCAAGGATTATTCATCCAGAGCATATTGTGTCGTCGCATCCAAAGATGACATCTCTAGGCAACATGCAATGGAGCTGGCTCGCACTGCCGAGGTCTGTGTATTCGGTGCCAATTCCTTGGAATATGCCATCGCAAGAGCCAAGCAGCCCAACCGCGGCTTGTCGTTCGAGTTTAGTGAGCGATGGTTGAAGCGAGGATGGATTAACATCCTCTCTCCACACTTGCAGAAGTGGTGGTGGACTTACCAACGATATTTCAGAAACAGGCCATTCTATAAGCTGAATGCCAGTGGCTTTGCTGCCAAAGACCACCTGAAGCTCCATACCTATCAAGGGAGATGTTATAAATGGGGGTACTTTACGGCAATTGATGAAGAAAAAAAAGTTGAAGCATCCCTGGATGTTTCCACTTCAAGAATCGCACCCACATTGATGTGGTGTGCAAGATTCTTGAAGTTGAAACATCCAGAGCTCCCTGTGCTGATGGCGGAAAGATTAAAGCGAAAAGGTTATGACTTTTCGCTGGATTTCTATGGTAGTGGTAGCGAGGAAGAGCCTACGAGAAAGTTGGTAGAGGAGAAAGGACTTGGTGATGTCATCAAGTTTCACGGAGCATTGCCCAACGCCGAGGTTTTGAAGGAAATGAAACGGCATGGCATCTTCCTCTTTACATCTGACAGTAATGAAGGGTGGGGTGCAGTGGCAAATGAGTCGATGAGCCAAGGATGTGTATTGGTGGTGAGCGATGCCATCGGCTGTACCCCTTTCTTGGTGAAACACCGAAAGAATGGCATGGTTTTCAAGTCATGCGATGTGGATTCGCTGACCGAACAGGCAGAGTGGCTTCTTGACCATCCACAGGAGATGAAGATTATGCAGCAAGCTGCCATCGATACGATGTATAAAGTTTGGTCTCCGAAGAATGCCGCCCATAACTTCTTGAAACTGGTAGATGATTTACAAAACAACCGTGAATGCTCGGTCATGGAAGGGCCTGGCAGTAAAGATTTATAGAACATGAAGATATTATATACTGGTACCCTTGACGTGAATGCTGGTGGACCGGCATTCAGTACCTATCACACGATGAAAGGCTTGAACGCTTTCGGTGTACAGACTGAGCTGCTTAGTTATGAACTGGGTGAGTCGGGAAAGTTAATAGGGATGGATGTGCCCATCCATTTTGTCAAGCTACCTTGCGAACCAATATTCGGTTATTCACCAACTTATAAGAGGTCTATCCGAGATTGTGGTAACTTTGATATTTATCAGGCTCAAGGCATTTGGCAATATAACACTTATGCCCTGGTAGATGTCGCCAGGAAGTTGCACAAGCCGTATGTTATTACACCTAGAGGTATGCTCTATCCACAGGCAATCAACTTTTCGAAGCCTTGGTTCAAGAAGATGTCGCTGAAACTAAGATTGTTACGTGACTTGAATCATGCTGCCTGTGTTCATGTTACTTGTGAGGACGAAATGAACTATTGCCGTGATTTGGGTGTGACATCGCCAATCGCTGTTATCCCAAATCCAGTAAAAGTAGAACTGCATCCAGCCAAAACTGATAGTATCTTTAGGCTTGGGTACTTGGGAAGAGTATCGAAACGCAAGAACATAGAGAGTCTTATCTATGCTTGGGATACGCTAAAGAATAAGACGGAGAATGCAGAACTGATAATCATTGGTGGTGGGGACGAGCAATATTTGCAGTTCTTGAAAGACGAGTGTGTTCGATTGCATCTTACGAATGTGATGTTTACTGGTTTTATCGCTGGTCACGAGAAGGAAAAGGTCTTGTCTGGTATATCGGTATTGGCAATGCCTAGCGAGTTTGAGAACTTTGGCAATGTCATCGTAGAAGGTTTAGTGCGTGGTATCCCTTGCATAGCAACAAAGGGGGCGCCCTGGAAAGATCTTGAAGATTTTCACTGTGGATGGTGGGTAGAATATTCGCAAAAAGCAATAACAGATGCAGTAAGCAAGGCTTTAAGTTGTTCTGCCGAAATCCTAGCAGAAATGGGGGAACGAGGCAAGCAACTGATGAAGGATAAATACTCGATAGAGGCTGTGGCTAAAGATATGAAAAATATGTATGATTGGATATTGAAAAAGGCAGAGAAACCTGCTTTTATCCACTTCTTTAACAGCAATAGGGGGGGTAATTTGGAATAATCAATACGTTGAGAATGAGTGCTTTGAGTGCCGATTTATTGGTTTAGATGAAGAAAGGAGGGTGGCATAATGGGCAACTCTTCTTTCAAAATGTTACATACCATATCAGGCTTTGGTGCTTATTCTGGCGGTACCTCGACCTGTACATACGACCTCATCTCTGCCCTGCACCATCTAGGTGCTGATGTTGACTTGTTGACATTGAAGTCGAAAGACCCGAGCGACAAGCTCATGGGGAAAGGGGAGGCATGGATTCATGCCCTGCCTAACGATGCCTTCTCGCCATTTGGCTATTCTGCCAACATGAAGAGATGGATAGAGGAAATGCATGAGGAATATGACCTCTTGCATGTCAACGGCCTCTGGATGTATGCCAACCATATCACCTGTGCCTTGGCAAGGAAATATGGCAAGCCTTATGTCATCACACCTCATGGGATGCTTTACCCCGATGCCTTGCATCGCTCTTATTGGAAGAAATGGCCGATGCAGAAGCTCTTCTTCGACAAGGACATTCGGGAGGCTAGTTGCCTGCACGTTACTTGCAAGCAAGAGATGGAGCACGTGAGGGGCTTTGGCTATCACGGCCCTGTTGCCATCATCCCCAATCCGATGGTTTTGCCTACACCCCCTTCCGCAAAGCGGAGTCCGGAAGCCCGAAGGGCTTTCGGTTTTCTGGGGCGCTTGCACCCCATAAAAAAGGTTGAGAACCTTTTTTATGGGGATGAGCTGCTCAAAGAGAGACAACAGGAATGCGAGCTGTGGATTATGGGCGGTGGCATGCCGGAATATGAAGCCTTCTTGAAAGCGGAGGTGAAACGACTTGGACTGGACAACGTGAAGTTCCTGGGCTTTGTGAATGGACTGGAGAAGTATGAGAAGCTGGCTCAGCTCTCTGCCCTCTTCGTGCCGAGCGACTTCGAGAACTTCGGCATGATTGTGACCGAGGCTCTATCGGTGGGTACACCTGTGATGGCTAGTCTTGGCACGCCATGGGAATCGCTCAACGAGGAGCATTGTGGCTGGTGGTTGGAACGTAGCCCCGAGAACATCGCCAAGGTGATGAGGGAGGTGCTGGATATGTCTGCTGACGAGCTGGATGATATGGGCGAGCGTGGCAAGAAGATGGTGAAGCAACGCTTTGCCGCCGACCATGTGGCAAAGATGATGGAAGGGCTATACATTTGGCTACTGAATGGTGGCGAGAAGCCTGCATTCGTATACGAAAAATAACGACTAAAAATATGAAGAAACATCGTAGACTATTAGGATATGGGGGGGGCGATTTTGCTCCTTCTCATCCTCCTAGAAGTGACCCTGCGAACGGTGTGGGGATTTGGCAAGATGCCGCTCTATGCAGCGAGTAGTGAATGGGAGTATATGACGCTCCCTAACCAGAGCGGAACGAGACTCGGCAACAAGTTCTACTTCAACCGCTATGGCATGAGAAGCGAGGAGGTGGACTCCACCAAGAAACATGTGCTGGGGCTCGGCGACTCCGTTATAAATGGGGGCGTGCAGACCGACCAGGACAGTTTGGCTACATCTATTTTCTCTGCCGAGACGGGCACGCAGATGCTCAATGTTTCGGCAGGCAGCTGGGGGCCGGACAACTGTGCAGCCTTCCTGAAGCATTATGGCTTGTTTGATGCCAAGGCGATGTTCTTGGTGGTGAGCAGCCATGATGCCCACGACATCATGGACTTCCAGCCGGTGGTGGGTGTCAGCGAGAGCTATCCCGACAAGCAGTATCTCTGTGCCATAGAGGAGGTGGCGTGTCGCTACATCTATCCGAGATACATTAGAAAATTCTTCAAGAAGAATGAAAAGGCGGAGCTTGATCCTGACCAGAAGGTGCTGGCTGGCGTGGGCATCAACAAGAAGGGCAAGGGCTTCAACCCAGGCTTCGACCAACTGAAGCTGATGGCTGACTCTGCCAAGATTCCGCTCGTGGTCTTCCTCCATGCCGATGCCGAGGAATGCAAGGTGGGGAAGTATAACAGCCAGGGATGGGAAATCATCCATTGGTGCGAGAGCCACAAGGTGAAGCTCATCAAGGACTTGGATTGTGGCTTCACCTCTGAAGACTTGCGCGACGGCATCCATCTCAATGTGCATGGGCAAAGGAAACTTGCCAACGTGATGGAGAAGGCGCTGGCAGGAATACGTTAAACATATAAAAGATATTTTTATACTTATGGATAATGCTAAGACAGGAATTGTAGACCTGTCAAAATATCATAATGCACTGAGTAAAAAGAATCAGTGCATAAGGATGTTGTGGACTATTGTGTGGGGGATGCTTGCTCGTCCGCTACCTCGTAGTGTGGGGAGCGGATGGAAGCGATTTTTGCTTCGCTTGTTTGGGGCAAAGATAGACCATACCGCCATCGTGTATTCTTCGGTTAAGGTTTTCTTTCCTGCCAATCTTGTCATGGAGAGATATGCTTGTTTGGCATCAGATGTGGATTGCTATAATGTGGCACCCATAAGAATCGGAGCTAACTCTACTGTGTCGCAAGGTGCTTTCCTCTGTACTGCCAGCCACGACATCACCAATCCCTTGAATCCATTAGTGACATCTCCAATTGTGATTGAGGATCAGGCTTGGGTTGCTGCCGGAGCCTTCGTTGGCATGGGTGTTACCATAGGGCAGGGGGCTGTTGTCGGTGCAAGAGCTGCTGTCTTCAAAAGCGTAGAACCATGGACGGTCGTTGGTGGTAATCCAGCTAAGTTTATCAAGAAAAGAATAATAAAAGATTAAATATCATGCTAGACATAACAGCTATAATCCTCACGTATAACGAGGAAATACATATTCGCAGATGTTTAGAGAACGTGAAGCAATTTGCTAAAAGAATCATTGTCGTGGATTGCTTTTCAAAAGATAAAACCTGCGAAATTGCCAAAGAAATGGGAGCGGAAGTTATACAGCATGAGTGGCCAGGGAATCAGGCAGAACAATTTAATTGGTTGATAGATAATGTGTCTATTCATACAAAATGGATTCTCAGACTAGATGCCGATGAGTATCTCATGCCTGATCTCATAGCTGAACTCAATGAAAAGCTCCCGACAATGGATGAGGGCGTTTCAGCCCTCTCTCTCTCTCGCGCGCGCGCTTATTGCGGAAAAATACTTCATCATGGTATTGTGAATGGTATCAGAATCGTGAGAATCTTCCGAACTGGTAAGGCTCGTTATGACAAGCGTATCATGGATGAGCATCTCTCAATCTTGGATGGTAAAACCATCGAAATGAAACATCAGTTTGTGGATGACAATCGTCTGACAATCGGTCAGTTTACCATCAAGCACGAGAACTATGCGTCTCGTGAAGCAGCTATCCTGCTAGATGCTGAATATCATCTATCTGATACAAGTAAGTTGGAGAAAGATCATGGTGAGGAAGTGGAGAAGAAACGTGCACAGAAAGCGAAGTATGCCAAAATGCCGCTATTCTGGAGAGCTTTTGCCTATTTTATATATCGCTATTTCGTGAAAGGAGGATGGCGTGATGGTAAAGAGGGATTCTTGTGGGACTTTCTGCAGGGCTGGTGGTATCGTACATTGGTAGATGCCAAAATCTTCGAGGTTAAGAAGGCGTGTGGAAATGATAAAGAGAAGATAAGAAAGTTTTTAAAAGATAATTATAATATTGATATTTAGCATATTGACATAATCACAAAAAATAATGAAAATCTCTATCATTACCGCTACGTATAATAGCGGGAAGACGGTGGGCGATACGCTGAAGAGTGTGCTCGCCCAAACCTATCACGACTATGAATTGCTGGTCGTGGATGGGGCTTCTAAGGATAATACCCTGGAGGTGGTAAAGAAGATGGAACCTCTGTTTGAGGGGAGAATGAGGTATATCAGCGAACCCGACAAGGGTATCTATGATGCCATGAACAAGGGTATCAGGATGGCTACGGGGGAGGTAATCGGTATTCTTAACTCGGATGACTTCTATACTTCGGATGATGCATTGGCTTGCATAGCAAGGACGCTGGAGAATGAAAAGGTGGATGCCGTGTATGGCGACATACACTATGTGGACGATGAGGAGTTGAAGAAATGCGTAAGATACTATAGCTCCAAGCCTTTCAGAAGATGGATGATGAGACTGGGTTTCATGCCGGCTCATCCTTCGTTCTATTGCCGTAAAGAAGTGTATGAAAAGTTTGGCGCCTTTGATGCCGAAAACTATCGGGTGGCATGCCGACAGTGGCTTCGAAAGTTGATCTAGGAGCAATTGCGAAGGGTTGTGGCTATCCGAATGTAATTAGTGTGGATTCTTTTGATGAATTAGATAAGGCACTTTTGGCTGTTAAAGAGCGTAATTTGCTCAGCCTTATTGAAGTGAAGTGCTCAATTGGAGCAAGAGAAGATTTAGGAAGACCGACGACAGGAGCAAGAGAGAATAAGGTGAGCTTTATGAAATATTTAATAGGCATAGATATAGGTACATCGGGAACAAAAACCGTTAAATTTGATGTTGACGGCAACGTGATTAAATCAAAAACCGTTGAATATCCAATATCACAGCCGCAAAACGGTTGGGCTGAACAGAATCCCGAACTATGGGTTAAGGCGGTCTTTGAAACATTGGAATATGTGGGATTGGATAATGTTGTCGGAATAGGTTTGTCAGGGCAGATGCACGGTCTTGTAATGCTTGATGAAAACAATGAAGTGATACGCCCGGCAATACTCTGGTGTGAACAGCCAGTCCCTGGATGACCTGAAGTATTCCACAGACCGGAAATATACGTCGCAGCTGCTTCTTTCTGCCATTGAAGATGCACTAAAAAAGGCGGAGAACCATGTTAGTTCTCCGCCGATAGAATGATTTCAATAAACAATCAAATACACGTTCTATACAATAATTTTAGCTTTTTCACACACTAATCAACATA
>OQVT01001800.1_pt1 | contig 13746 bp, 9 predicted proteins | sample 1691561 | NCBI WGS metagenome assembly OQVT01 (sample SAMN03418260, study PRJEB22391) | human gut metagenome | biome: human-gut; feature: organic feature; material: feces | host: Homo sapiens | place: Tanzania | collected 2013-01 | reverse complement strand
ATGAGGATGGCAGCGACGGTAAACAAATCACGCTGTTGAATTGGAGACATGAAACGGGAGTTCAAAATCAGGCAAATTTTGAACGTATTCCACAATGTGCTTACTAAGAGCCTCTGTCGCGGGAGATGCTTTTGTGCGGTTGCTGCGCAGCAGCGACAGGTGTCGGTACTGAGGCGGATTAAAGGAAAACGCCTTGATATTCGCCGATAGAGATTTCAACACTAATCGCCCCATGATGCAGAATCCTAAGCCGCTCTCTGCCAAAGCCACCAGGCTGGCGTCGTCCACGGAGGTAAAGGTGTTGCAGGCGGTGATACCCATGTGCTTGGCCACCGGCAGCGCTTCCTCGCCGTAGTCCCCCAGGGAGATCATGTTCGGCAGCTTCTTCAGGTCGTCGCTGACTACATAGGTGTGATTTTGGGGCTCAAAGTCGACGCTGGTCACACAGAGCATCTCATCCTTGAAAATTTCTGTGACCTCCAAGTCCGCTGCCTCCAAATACCCGCCAATGGCCAGATCGATCTCATTGGAGCGGAGCTTCATAAGAAGCTGCGAGTTGCAGAATCCGCTGGTCACTTCCACCGTGATCCCCGGAAACTTCTCTCGGAATGACTTCAAAATGCCCGGTATCCAGTTAATGCATGTGCTGGAGCATGTGCCAAGTTTTACGGAGCCGGAGGAGAGACCGGTCAGCGCACGCACGATCTCATTGAATCGCTGATCCGCTTGCATTACTTTTTGGGCGTAGGGCAACAGCGTCTCTCCTGCGCTGGTAAGCGCCCAGTTGTTGTTCCCGCGGAAAAAGAGGGGAACATCCAGTTCCTTTTCAATTTTAGACAGGTTGTGGCTCACAGCAGATTTTGTCAGATGCAGCTTGTCTGCGGCGGCGGTGATGCTCTTGCATTCCGCCACGGTCAAGAAACTGATGTAGTCAAAGATCGTCATGTGAAAGCCTCCATTCGCACTTGTGAAATCAATGCGTGGCAAGTTTGCTCTGGGGACCATTATATACGAAATCGGTTTTATCCGCAAGAAAAAGATAAGGATCCATTATTATAGCTGTGCAGAAGCTGTTATTTGCAACAAAACAATCACTCTAGAATACGAGGTACAAAGATGAAACACAAAGCAGTTATGGACGGTAATACCGCTGCGGCCTATGCTTCCTACGCATTTACGGAAGTAGCGGCCATTTTCCCTATTACGCCGTCTTCCCAGATGGCCGAGGTGGTGGATGAATGGGCGTCTCAGGGAAAGAAAAACCTGTTTGGTGAGCCTGTAAAGGTCATTGAGATGCAATCTGAGGCAGGTGCAGCCGGCACCTGTCACGGCTCGCTCCAGGCTGGTGCGCTCACCACTACCTACACCGCGTCCCAGGGTCTGATGCTCATGATCCCCCCCATGTTCCGCATTGCCGGTGAGCACGTGCCGGGTGTCTTTCATGTTTCCGCCCGCACCGTGGCGCAGAATATGTGGGCCATTTACGGAGACCATTCCGATGTTATGACCTGCCGCTCCATCGGCCAGGCTATGCTGGCTTCTGCCAGTCCTCAGGAGGCTATGGATTTGGGCGTGGTGGCGCATCTGTCCGCTATTAAGGCGCGTCACGCATTCATGCACTTCTTTGATGGTTTCCGCACCTCCCACGAGATGCAGAAAATCGATGTCTTGGATTATGAAGATCTGCGTCCCTTGGTGGATTTCGACCAAATCGACGCCTTCCGCCGCAACAGCCTGAACCCTGAGCACCCCTGCATCCGTGGTACCACGGCTACCGGTGAGACCTTCTTCCAGGGACGCGAGGCTTCCAACGGCCACTATGACGCCATCCCGGGCATCGTGGCCCACTATATGGACGAGATCAACAAACTGACAGGCCGCCACTACGCCCCCTACGAGTATTACGGCGCGGTCGATGCTACGGAGTGCGTGGTGGCCATGGGCTCCGGTGCCGAGACCCTGCGGGAAACGGTGGACTACCTCAACGCCCGTGGCCGCAAGGTGGGCATGATCTCGGTGCATCTGTTCCGGCCCTTTTCCGCTGAGTATTTTCTCAAATCCCTGCCTGAGACGGTGACCCGTGTGGCGGTTCTGGACCGCACCAAGGAATCCGGCTCCGCTGGTGAGCCCCTGTATCTGGATGTGAAATCCGTGTTGGTGGACTCCGGCCGGAAGTTCGACAGCATTGTGGGCGGCCGCTTCGGCCTGTCGGGAAAAGACACGACCCCCGGCATGATGAAGGCGGTGTACGATAACCTGTTGCTGGACAACCCTAAGAACAGCTTCACCATCGGCATCAACGACGACGTGACTTTTACATCCCTGCCCTATGAGGAGATTGACACCGACACTCCCGGCCAGGTCTCCTGCAAACTCTGGGGTGTAGGCGGTGACGGCACCGTGGGTGCCAACAAGAACTCCGTGAAGATCATCGGCGACACCACCGAAAAATATACCCAGGCCTATTTCTACTATGATGCCAAGAAGTCCGGCGGCGTCACCCAGAGCCACCTGCGCTTCTCCAATCAGCCCATCCACGCCACCTATCTGGTTCAGTCCGCAGATTTTGTGGCCGTTCACAATGCCGCGTATCTTGAAAAGTTCGATGTGGCCAAGGAGTTAAAGCCCGGCGGCGCATTCCTGCTGAACTGCCACTGGACCGATGCCGAACTGGAGCAGTACCTGCCCGCCTCTCTCAAGCGGCAGTTGGCCGCCAAGAATGCCCGGCTCTACACCATCGACGCCTCCGACATCGCCCTGAAGCTGGGCTTGGGCAACCGCACCAATACCGTCCTCCAGGCCGCCTTCTTTAAGCTGGCCGACATCATCCCCATGGATGTGGCCGTGGGTGCCATGAAGGATGCCATTAAGAAGACCTATCTGGTCAAGGCCGGCCAAAAGGTGGTGGACCTCAACTGCGCTGCTGTGGACGAGGGTGTGAACGCCCTGCACCAGGTGACCATCCCCGAGAGCTGGCTCACTGCCACGGACGACGCAGCCGCCGCCCCGGTCAAGCACGATTTCGTCAACGACCTCATCATCCCCATGAACCAAATGCAGGGCGACAAGCTCCCGGTGTCCCTCTTCAAAAAGTATGGCACTGTGGACGGCACCTGGCCCAGTGGTACCTCCGTCTACGATAAGCGTACTGATGCGGTACTTCTGCCCAAGTGGGATGCGGAGAAGTGCATTCAGTGCAACCAGTGTTCCGCAGTATGTCCTCACGCGGCTATCCGCGCGTACCTGCTAACGGAAGAGGAAAATGCTGCCGCACCGGAGGCGTTCGAAACCGTGAAAGCACGGGGTGTCGGCCTGGATAAGTACCAGTACCGCATTCAGGTGTCTCCCTACGATTGCCTGGGCTGCGGCCAGTGTGCCACCAGTTGTCTCGCTAAGGATAGTGCCCTGACCATGGTGCCCGCCGAGACCATGCTCCCCGAGCGCAATAACTGGACTTACGCCGTTGACCATGTGCCCGTCAAGGAGGACGCAGTAAATAAAAAGACTGTCAAGGGTCTTCAGTTCTCCACCCATTATTATCAGTTCCCGCCTGCCTGCGCAGGCTGCGGCGAGACTGCCTATGTGAAGATGGTCACCCAGCTCTTTGGCGACCGTATGTACATCGCCAATGCCTCCGGCTGCACCGCCGCCCACGGCGGCTGCCTGCCCAGCACCCCCTACTGCAAGGATAAGCGCGGCTTCGGCGCTCCCTGGGAACAGTCTCTGTTTGAGGACAATGCTGAGTTTGCCTTTGGTTTCCTTCAGGCTCACGACACGCTCAATGCTGAACTGGTCCACGCCGTGGAGGAGGTAGAGAAGGCCGGCGTGGCGGTTGATGCCTGCCACGCCTACTTAGAGGGCCGCCTGGACGCTGCCGTCAGCCGTGCGGTTACGGATGACCTCCTGTCCGCCCTGCACATCGCCACTGCTACCGGTGATACAGCGGAGAAGATCGCTTTTATCCTCAACAATTCCGAGTTCCTCAGTAAAAAGTCCGTTTGGGCCTTCGGCGGCGACGGCTGGGCCTACGATATTGGCTTCGGCGGTCTGGATCACGTATTAGCTGCCAATCAGGATATCAATATGCTGATTATGGATACCGAAGTGTACTCCAACACCGGTGGTCAGGCCTCCAAGGCCACCAATATGGGTGCCACCGCCCAGTTCGCCGCCGCCGGCAAACGTACCAAGAAGAAAGACCTGGGTAAGATGCTGATGAGCTACGGCTATATCTATGTGGCTCAGGTGGCCATGGGTGCCGATCCCAACCAGACCCTCAAAGCCATCCGGGAGGCGGAGTCCTATCCTGGTCCTGCTGTGGTCATCGCCTACGCCCCCTGCACAGCCCACGGTATTCGCGGCGGCATGAGTGGCGCCCAGCAGGAGATGAAGCGCGCCGTGGAGGCAGGCTATTGGACTCTGTATCGCTATGATCCGCGTCTGGCCCAGGAGGGAAAGAACCCCTTCCAGCTCGACAGCAAGGCACCCACCGCCGACTATCAGGACTTTCTGCGCAGCGAGCGCCGCTTCGCCGCCATGGAGACTAAGTTCCCGGAAAAGGCCGCCGAGCTCTTTAGCCGCGCCGCCCAGGATGCCAAGGAGCGCTACGAATCCTACCTGGAAATGAGTGAAAAAAAGTAATGCGTTACACGTGCGGTAGGACGGCGTGCCGTCCTACCGCAAGAAAGGACTTGCAATGAAAACTGCACAGGAGTATAAAAACAGCCTCCGCAGCCGGAATATCAAGGTCTATCTGAAGGGTGAGTTGCTGAATCCCGAGACTCTCATTGACCACCCTTTCATCCGAGGGCATGTAAATTCCGCCGCCATGACCTACGCTCTGGCCGGTACCAAGGAATACGAGGATCTGATGACAGCCACCTCCCACCTGACGGGCAAGAAGATCAATCGTTTCACTCACATCCACCAGTCCACCGAGGACTTGGTGAAAAAGGTGAAGATGCTACGCACCATCTCCCAAAAAACCGGCACCTGCTATCAGCGCTGCGTAGGTTTCGACGCCATGAATGCCACTTACACGGTTACTTATGAAATTGACCAGGCCATGGGCACCGATTACCACGATCGCTTCAAAAAATATTTGGAATATGTGCAGGAGAATGATTTGATGGTGTCTGGATCTATGACGGATGTAAAGGGGGATCGCAGTCTCCGCCCTGGTCAGCAGAAGGATCCGGATATGTTCGTCCATGTGGTGGAGAAGCGGGAGGATGGTATTGTCATTCGCGGCGCCAAGGCGCACATGACCGGTATGGTCAACAGCCATGAAATGCTCATCATGCCCACCATGGCCATGAAGCCGGAAGAAGCGGACTACGCCGTCTGCTGCGCCCTGCCTGTGGACGCCCCCGGTGTTCTACATATATTTGGCCGCCAGACCAATGACGATCGTAAATGCGAGGGGACTGTGGATCAGGGCAACGCCCAGTACGGCATCGTAGGCGGCGAGTGCCTGACAATCCTGGAGAATGTTTTTGTCCCTTGGGAACGTGTCTTCATGTGCGGTGAGACCCAGTTTTCCGGCCTTCTGGTGGAGCGCTTTGCCTGCTACCACCGGGCCAATTACGGCGGATGCAAAAGCGGCGTTTCCGATGTGGTCATTGGAGCGACAGCTCTCATGGCCGACTTCAGCGGCTACGGCAAGGCCAGCCATGTGAAAGAGAAGCTCAACGAGATGATCCACATGGAGGAGACTCTCTACGCCTGCTCACTGGCCAGCTCCGCCGAGGGCAAGCCCACCGCCTCCGGTGCCTACTTTGTAGACCCGCTGCTTGCCAATGTGGGTAAGCACAATGTCACCAAGCTCATTTATGATATTGACCGCTTGGCCCAGGACATCGGTGGCGGCATCATCGCCACTATGCCCTCTGAGTCCGATTTGAAGAATCCTGACATCGGCCACTATGTGGAGAAGTACCTCCACGGCATTGAGGGGGTTTCCACCGAGGACCGTATGCGCATTGCCCGCCTCATTGAGAATATGACCGGTGGTACAGCTCTGGTGGAGTCCATGCACGGCGCAGGATCTCCTCAGGCCCAGAAGGTCATGTACTCCAAGCTCTCCTCCCTGGAGCAGAAGAAGCAGTTCGCTGCTCACATTGCGGGCCTTAGCGGCTGTTCCGGGAACTGCGCCGACTGCGGCAAGTAAAAAGCATTGAGGAAAATACAAGGAAAAGGAGTTTTCCGTTATGGAAAAACAAGTGAAAGTCTCTGCCCTGGCGGCGAATTACCCCGCCTCCGGCATTCGTAAAATGTTCGACTTGGCCTCCCACTATCCAGAAGCCATCAAGCTCACTGTGGGCGAGCCTAATTTCGATACCCCCCAGTATGTAAAGGACGCGGCCAAGGAGGCCATCGATGCCGGTATGGTCCATTACACCCCCAACGCGGGCATCGACGAGTTGCGCCAGGCCGTTGCCAAGCGCTATGCTGCCAAGTATTGGGACGGCTATACCGCCAACAATGTGGTGGTTACCTGTGGTGCCAATGAGGCCATTGCGCTGACACTCTTTGCCCTGGTAGACCGTGGTGACGAGGTGCTGGTGGCCGACCCCTGTTACCCCAACTATTTTGGCCAGATCCAAGCTGTGGGTGCCTCCGTTGTAAAGGTTCCTACCAGCGAGGAAAACGGCTTCGCCATGAAAGCCGCCGATATTGAGAAGGTTATTACTTCCAAGACGAAAGCCATCATCATCAACTCCCCCTGCAACCCCACAGGCGTTGTTATGAGCGAGGAGGATCTGCGCGAGGTGGCCAAGGTCGTGGAGAAGTACGATATCTTCGTCCTCTCTGACGAGCCCTATGACGCCTTGGTCTACGACGGTGTGAAGGCTTTTTCACTGGCTCAGATCCCAGAGATACGCAATAAGGTGTTTGTTCTCAACAGCTTCTCCAAGACCTATGCTATGACCGGCTGGCGTGTAGGCTATGTCATTGTTCCTGATGGTTACGCGGTTCACTTTGCACATTTGAACGAAGGATTGATCTCCTGCATCCCTGGCTTTATCCAACACGCAGCGGCCGTGGCTCTGCAGAGTGATGAGTGTGTTAAATCCATGTTGGCGGACTATACGCGCCGCCGGGATATTTTGGTGGATGGTATCAATGCTATCCCTGGATTTTCCTGCCCGAAACCACGCGGCAGCTTCTACGCATTCTGCAATATCAAGGCATTTGGCAAAACATCTCAGGAGTTTGCTGAGGAACTGCTGACTAAAGCAGGTGTTGTGGTAGTGCCTGGCTCCGCCTTCGGTGCCTGCGGTGAGGGATATGTTCGCTTGGTATTTGCCAACAGCGATGAGAATCTTCAGGAAGCGGTCCGCCGTATCGCCTCCTATGTGCAATCGGCCTATCCAAATTTGCACTAAAAGGAGAAGAAAACATGACAGAAAGGGCATTAAATCATCAGCAGGTCATGGAAATACTGCCTCACCGGGATCCGATGCTGCTCATCGACGAGGTGGTTGCGCTGGAGCCCATGCAGCGCATCGAGGCGAAGCTCTCCATCCGCCCGGAATGGGATATTTTCAAGGGCCATTTCCCCGGTAACCCCATTTTTCCCGGTGTGCTGTCCGTGGAGTGCATGGCACAGGCCTCGGATATTCTCATCATGACCGGTGAGAAGTACGCGGGCCTGACGCCGCTGTTCGCCTCCATCAACAACGCCAGATTCCTCAAGGGCATCCTGCCCGGCGACGTGGTGATCGCCCGCGCCGAGGTGGCGGAGATCAACGAGGCCAAGGCCAAGGTGGTCTGTCGTACCGAACTGCGTAAGGAAAACGGTGATCTGGCCGCCACGGCAGAGGTCACTATCGCCATGCGGTAAGGCAGAAAACGACGAATATATGAAGAAAGGATAGCATATGGATTTTTCTTTGAATCGTGAGCAGGAACTGATCCGCAAAATGATCGCGGCATTCACCGAGAACGAGGTCAAACCCATCGCGGCGGAGATCGACCGGACCCACGAGTTCCCCGCCGAGAACATCAGGAAAATGTTCCAACTGGGCATCATGGGCATGACTGTTCCCAAGGAGTACGGCGGTGCAGGCGCCGATCAGGTGTCTGCCGCCATCGTCACGGAGGAGCTGGCCAAGGCATGCGCCTCCACCAGCGACATCGTGGCCGGTCACACGCTGTGCTGTGTGCCCATTCTGGAGCACGGCACCGAGGAGCAGAAGCGCAAGTATCTGCCCACGCTGACCGAGGGCGGCGTGCTGGGCGGTATGGGCATCACCGAACCCAACGCTGGCTCCGACGCCTCCAAATCCCAGACGGAGGCCCGTCTGGAGGGCGACCACTATGTCATCAACGGCGCCAAGATCTTCATCACCAACGGCCCCGAGGCCGGCGTGTTCGTGATCTTCGCCATGACCGACAAGTCCAAGGGCACCAAGGGCCTGTCCGCCTTTATCATCGAGAGCTCCTTCCCGGGCTTCTCCGTGGGCAAGGTGGAGAACAAGATGGGCCTGCACGGCGTCCACACCTCCGAGATCGTGTTCACCGACATGATCGTGCCCAAGGAGAACCTGCTGGGCCAGGAGGGCAAGGGCTTCAAGATCTGCATGCAGACACTGGACGTGGGCCGTATCGGCATCGCCGCCCAGGCGCTGGGCATCGCCGAGGGCGCCATGAAGGAAGCCGTGGAGTACACCAAGACCCGCGTGCAGTTCGGCAAGCCCATCAGCAAGTTCCAGAACACCCAGTTCACCTTCGCCGATATGGCACTGCGCTGCGAGTCTGCCCGCCTGCTGACCTATCAGGCGGCATCCCTGAAGCAGGAAGGTAAGCGCTGCAGCCGCGAGGCGGCCATGGCCAAGCTCAGCGCCTCCGAGACAGCCATGTGGGTCACCACAAAGGCGCTGCAGATGTTCGGCGGCTACGGCTACACCAACGACTACCCCATGGAGCGCATGATGCGCGACGCCAAGATCACCGAGATCTACGAGGGCACCAGCGAGGTGCAGCGTATCGTCATCGCCGGCAGCATGGGCCTGTGAGCCACGGCTGCTGATCATACCCGAAGGAGATAAACATGGATTTCAAACTGTCCAAGGAGCACGAGCTGCTCCGCAAGATGTGTCGGGAGTTCGCCCGGAATGAGGTCAAGCCTCTGGCTGCCGAATTGGACGAAGAGGAACGCTTTCCCAAAGAAACCATCCCCAAGCTGGCGAAGCTGGGCATGCTGGGCATCCCGTTTCCCAAAAAATATGGCGGCGCGGGCGGCGATAATCTGGCATACGCCATCTGCGTAGAGGAAATTGCCAAGACCTGCGGTACAACGTCTGTCATTATCTGCGCGCATACCTCCCTGTGCAGTTATCCCATTTATGCCTACGGCACCGAGGAGCAGAAGATGAAGTACCTGCCCGACCTGTGCTCCGGCAAGAAGATCGGTGCTTTCGGTCTGACCGAGCCCGGCGCCGGTACCGACGCCCAGGGTCAGCAGACCACCGCTGTCCTGGATGAGTCCGGCGAGAACTACATCCTGAACGGCTCCAAGTGCTTCATCACCAACGGCAACGTGGCTGATACCTTCGTCATCATCGCCGTCACCGGCAAGACCACCGATAAGCGCGGCCGCACCATGAAGGAGATCTCCGCTTTCATCGTGGAGAAGGACGACAAGGGCTTCTCTCAGGGCAAGCACGAGAAGAAGATGGGTATCCGCGGCAGCTCCACCTGCGATCTGATCTTCGAGGATTGCGTGATCCCCAAGGATCGTATGCTGGGCAAGAAGGGCGAGGGCTTCAAGATCGCCATGAAGACGCTGGACGGCGGCCGTATCGGTATCGCTTCTCAGGCTCTGGGTCTGGGCGAGGGCGCCGTTGAGGAAGCCATCAAGTACACCAAGGAGCGCGTACAGTTCGGTAAGCGCATCTCCCAGTTCCAGAACACCCAGTTCCAGCTGGCCGATATGCATACCCGTATGCAGGCCGCTCAGTACGTGGTTTACGCTGCTGCTATGAAGAAGCAGAACCACGAGCCGTACTCCATGGATGCTGCCATGGCCAAGCTGTTCGCCGCCGAGGCCGCTTCCGATGTGACCCGCCGCGCCGTGCAGCTGTTCGGTGGTTACGGTTACACCCGTGAGTATCCTGTGGAGCGCATGATGCGCGATGCCAAGATCACTGAGATCTACGAGGGCACTTCCGAGGTCCAGCGCATGGTCATCGCCAGCAATCTGGGCGTTAAGTAATTGAGGAGGTAAAAGGTAAAATGAAAATCATCGTCACTGTTAAGCAGGTTCCCGATACCTCCGGTAAGGTGGCCGTGAACCCCGATGGCACCCTGGACCGTGCGTCCATGCAGACCATCATCAACCCCGATGACATGAACGCCGTTGAGGCCGCTCTGGCTCTGAAGGACGAGCTGGGCTGCAAGGTCGTGGCGTTCACCATGGGTCCTCCTCCCGCAGAGGGCATGCTGCGTGAGCTGATGGCCATGGGCGTGGACGAGGGCGTTCTGGTCACCGCCCGTGAGTTCGGTGGTTCCGATACCTACGCTACCTCCCAGATCATCGCCGCTGCCATCGACACCTACGGCATCGACAAGGATGACCTCATCCTGGCTGGCCGTCAGGCCATCGACGGCGATACCGCACAGGTCGGCCCCCAGATCGCTGAGAAGCTGCATCTGCCCCAGGTCACCTATGCCGGCGAGATCACCAAGGACGGCGACACCCTGACCGTCAAGCGTATGCTGGAGGACGGCTACATGACCATCAAGGTCAAGACCCCCTGCATGATCACCTGCATCAAGGAGCTGAACACCCCGCGTTACCTGTCCGTGGGCGGCGCGTTCGAGTGCTACAGCAAGCCTCTGGTCACCATGACCTATGAGACCCTGAAGGATCACCCCCTGATCGACAAGAGCACGATCGGCCTGGCTGGTTCTCCCACCAACATTCTGACCTCCTTCACGCCCCCTCAGAAGGGCGCGGGCATGATGCTCGAGGGCGCTGACAAGGCTACCACCGACAAGCTGGCAGGCATTCTGGCCGCCAAGCACATCATCTAAGGAAGGAGAAACGAAAATGGCTTTTAATAGTGCTGATACCGCTGCCTTCAAAAACGTATGGGTTTTCTGCGAGCAGCGTCAGGGCGTGATGATGCCCACTACCTTCGAACTGATCTCCGAGGGCCGGAAGCTGGCCAATGAGCTGGGCGTGGAGCTGTGCGGCATCCTGCTGGGCGACAACGTCAAGGGCATCGCCGCTGAGCTGGGCCAGTACGGCGCAGACAAGGTCTATGTCTACGATTCCCCCCTGCTGAAGGACTTCACCACCGATGCCTACACCAAGGTGATCGTGGAGGCCGTTGAGGAGCTGAAGCCCGAGGTGCTGCTGTTCGGCGCCTCCAACATCGGCCGCGACCTGGCTCCCCGCTGCGCCGCCCGCCTGCACACCGGTCTGTGCGCGGACTGCACCCACCTGGACATCGATATGCCCAACTACAAGGGCTTCCTGAAGGAAGCCTCCACGCTGCCCGAGGAGCGCATCGAGAAGCTGGGCACCGTGATGATCAACAAGGAGCCGCATGACGTCTCCCGCGACCTGAAGATGACCCGTCCTGCCTTCGGCGGTCACCTGATGGCCTCCATCATCTGCCCCCGTTTCCGCCCCGCTATGGCGACTGTTCGCCCCGGCGTTATGAAGAAGCGCGAGTGCCCCAAGAACGTGGAGATCATCGAGCCGAAGTTCGAGCTGACCGCTGCTGACATCCACACCGAGGTGGTGGATACCGTCAAGGCCGCCAAGAAGCTGGTTGACCTGATCGGCGCCGACTTCATCGTGTCCGTTGGCCGTGGTATCTCCAAGGACGTGGAGGGCGGCATCAAGCTGGCCGCAGTTATGACCTTCAGTCTGGCTGCCTGCGGCGGTACTTCCACCGGTTCTGATGCAGGCACCGATTCCGGTGCTGATTCCGGCAACGATTCCTACAAGATCGCCCTCATCCAGCAGCACCAGACCAACGCATTCCAGATTGCCGTATCCGAGGCTGCTGAGGCCAAGGCTGACGAGTTGGGCGTTGACCTGACCATCCTGAGTGCTGATCAGGACGCTGCTACCCAGATCAGCCAGATTGAGCAGTGCGTATCCGAGGGCTATGATGCCATCCTGTTCGAGCCTGTTGATCCGGACGGCCTTGCTGATGCTGCAAAGTCCGCAGCTGATTCCGGCGTTGTTATGATCAACATCATCTCTGCCTGCACCGACTGGCAGAACAACGGCATCTCCGCTGTTTCCTACGGCAACAACGTAAAGGCCGGCGAAACCGAGATGGAGCAGGTTGCAAAGCTCCTCAACGGCAAGGGCAACATCGCTATCCTGACCGGCCCCTCCGGCGATGCAGGCGGTCTGCAGCGCATGGAAGGCTATGAGAACATTCTGAAGAACTATCCCGAGATCAAGCAGGTCGTTGCACCGGCTGACTGCCAGTGGGACACCGCAAGCGCTCAGTCTACCGTTGAGAGCTGGCTGTCCGCTTACGATCTGGACGCAATCGTTTGTGAGAACGACGGCATGGCAGTAGGCGCCGGCAACGCAGCAGGTGCAAACTCCGGTATCGTTATCGCAGGCGTTGACGGCACGCCGGACGGCTTCGAAGCTATTCAGGACGGCCGTATCACCGGTACGGTTTCTCAGAACGGCGGCGCTATGGCTGCAAACGGCATCGAGGCTGCTGTTAAGCTGCTCAAGGGCGAAACCCTCGATACCACCGAGATCGTAACCGACAACACCTGGATCGACTCCAGCAACGTTAAGGATTACGAGTAATTTCTTGAAAATGCTTTGCAAATCCTTGCAAACAGTGTTATTATGAATAAGAAAAAGGGAAAACGGTTACGTTTTCCCTTTTTCCTATCAACAAGCAAAATCTGTTTTCCTAAAATCACCTTCAAAGGGGAATATGTATGTTAAGGGTCGTACTGGCAGATGATGAAAAAAAGGTCCTGCTGCTGATGTGCAAGCTGATTGACTGGGAAAGTCTTGGCTTTGAGATTGTCGGCATGGCAAGCGACGGTATGCATGCGCTTGAGATGATACGCGACAAACAGCCGCATTTGCTCGTAACCGATATCCGGATGCCGGGCTTTGACGGCATTGATCTCATCCGTCAGGCAAAGCAGATACAGCCGGGACTGCATTTTATCGTTGTCAGCGGTTATGCCCAGTTTGAATATGCGCAGAACGCACTGAAATACGGTGTAGAGGGTTATCTGCTGAAGCCGCTCAAGGTGCAGGAGATGACCGATCTTCTCACCGGACTTAAGGGCAAGCTCAGCGAGCAGGCTACGATTGAGTACCGTTTGAAGAAAAGCAATGAGCGTGAGCAGGAGCGTATCATTGACACGCTGATAGGCGAGATACACGGCGATGTCCGTACCTCCAGTGCGGTGCGGTCGTTCAATCTGGAATACGGTCTGCCATCCAACGGCTGTTATTTCGCCGCTATTGTCAAACCGGATATTCCATCAGCATGGAAGAACCCGGATGGCGTGCACGCCATGATGAAGCACGCACTTGAAATCGTCCGGCAGGAGCTTGGACAGCTCAAATGCGGCTTTGCCGCAGCCATTCGAAGAGAAGGTGTCGCTGTTGCGGTCTATCTGCCGGAGTACCAGCCGGTCGAGGTCAAGCAATGCTTCACCAAAATACGCAAGGAAATAGAAAAGCAGCGCGATCTGTTCTGGGGCATCCGTGCGACAATCTGCCTTGGCAGC
>OQVT01001799.1_pt1 | contig 13747 bp, 10 predicted proteins | sample 1691561 | NCBI WGS metagenome assembly OQVT01 (sample SAMN03418260, study PRJEB22391) | human gut metagenome | biome: human-gut; feature: organic feature; material: feces | host: Homo sapiens | place: Tanzania | collected 2013-01 | reverse complement strand
GTTACCTATAACGGTCGTGGCCGTTTCCCCGGCCATTTCAAGAAAACCATCACCGTACGCACCAATGGTGATCCCGCCATGTTGCGCCTCTACATTGAGGGAACCATGACAGAGGCTGAAAAGAAATAAAGCAAAGGGTACACCCCAACAGCATATCGACTGGCGCAGGACATCCTACGCCAGTTTTTTATTGTCCTAACGGTAGGGCGAGAGCCCCCCAAACGCCATTTTTAGCGCCCATTTTACTCATATTATGGGTATATTTTCACTTTCTGATTTTTCTCAAATTCTTTTTCCGTTTTTTTCTTGGTTTGTTGAAAATTTGGTGTAACTTTGCAATAGTCGGCCGTTAGAAGGCCCCACCTTGAGATAATCTAATAACTAAAAACCATTCATAACATGCAAGAAACGGTAAAAAAAGTCTTGACAGGAGACTTTCATTGGAAGAAGGCATTGTGGTTTGCCATCACAGCCATCTTCACTGTCATCGTGTGGAACCTACCCTCCAGTTGTTTTGGAATTGAAGGTCTGACAGTTGTTCATCAGCGCGTCATTGCCATCTTCGTCATGGCAGTGTTGCTTTGGATCACTGAGGCCATTCCAGCGTGGGCCACGTCTGTAACCATCATTTTCGTGTTACTGTTCTTCGTCAGCAACTCCTCGTTCTCGTTCATGCAGGGCACTGAGGGCCAGTATGGCCAGTTGCTCGACTCTGTGGGTATCATGGCTTGCTTTGCCGACCCCACAATCATCCTGTTCCTTGGCGGTTTCATCCTCGCCATTGCGGCCACCAAGTCGGGTCTCGACGTATGGATGGCCAAGGCCCTGATTCGTCCATTTGGCAAGCGCAGCGAGAATGTGTTGCTGGGTTTCTTGCTCATCACGGGTATTTTCTCCATGTTCATCTCCAATACCGCCACTGCAGCCATGATGCTGACGTTCCTTACGCCGGTCTTCAAGTCGCTTCCCGCCAACGGCAAGGGCCGCATAGCCCTCACCATGGCCATTCCTATCGGCGCCAACCTTGGTGGTATGGGAACGCCTATCGGCACACCTCCTAACGCTTTCGCCTACAAGGTTCTCAACGACCCCACAGGCATGAACATGGACATTAGCTTCGGCGACTGGATGATGTTCATGGTTCCCCTGGTGCTGGTGCTCCTTGTTATCTCATGGCTGTTGCTGAAGTGGTTCTTCCCATTCAAGCAGAAGACCATCGAGTTGGAAATCAACGGCGACATGCAGCACAACTGGCGCACGGTGGTTGTGGCCATTACATTTGCCGTGACCATTATCCTCTGGGTGTTTGGTAAGCCCATTGGCATCAACGCCAACACGGTTGCCATGCTTCCCATCGCTGTGTTCGCCTTCACGGGTGTCATCACCGCCAAAGACCTTCAGGACATCGATTGGGGCGTCATTTGGATGGTCGCCGGAGGTTTCGCCCTCGGTTTGGCCATGAACGGAACAGGCCTTGCCAAGACCGCCATGGACGCCATCCCGTTTGGCGAGTGGAGCCCGATCGTCATCCTGGTAATCTCAGGCTTGGTAACATTCTTCCTCTCTAACTTCATCAGCAACACCGCCACTGCCGCCTTGATGATTCCTATCCTCGCCGTGGTTTGTGAGGGCATGGGCGACAAGCTCAACATCATCGGTGGAACCTCAACGGTTCTCATCGGCATTGCTGTGGCAGCTTCGGCCGCCATGTGCTTGCCCATCTCAACACCTCCTAACGCCATTGCCTACTCTACAGGTCTCATTGAGCAGAAGGACATGTCGAAGACGGGTCTGTCGGTGGGTATCATTACCCTCATCCTGGGCTTCTCGCTGCTCATCGTGCTGGGCAAGCAGGGTCTGCTCTAACGACATTCAGACAACTTATGGGTGAATGTCGCATCTGATTAGGCATTCACCCACAAGCACAACGATACGAGCAAGCATCAAGAAGTATCGACCGAATAACACGAAAAGCCCCCATCGCCGAAATGGCGATGGGGGCTTTTCGTAAGTTCAATGATGGTTTATCATTACCAGATGTGTGCGCGTTGCTTCTTGGGGATGAACAACTTATCGCCCTTCTTCACGTTGAAGGCCGTGTACCACGCGTCGATGTGGGGCAGAGCGGCGTTCACACGAGCCATGTTAGGCGAGTGAACGTCGACGGTCAACAGGTATTTCACATACTCATCGGTGGCGTTCGAAGCCCAAACGCGAGCCCAAGCGAGGAAGAAGCGTTGCTCAGGCGTAAAGCCATCCTTCACACCCAGTGGCGTGTGTTTGAGCGAATTCTGCAAGGCCGTGTAGGCAATGTTCAGTCCACCGTTGTCGCCGATATTCTCTCCAAGCGTCATCTTTCCGTTCACCTTGGCGCCAGGAAGCACCTCAAACTGCGAGAAGAAGTTGGTGAGCACACTGGTACGCTGGTCAAAATTCTTCTTATCCTCGGCCGTCCACCAGTTGCGCTGGTTGCCACTCTTGTCAAACTGAGCGCCCTGGTCGTCGAAGCCATGGCTCATCTCGTGACCAATCACGCCACCGATGGCACCATAGTTCACCGCATCGTCGGCGTTGGGGTCGAAGAACGGCGGCTGCAGGATGGCAGCGGGGAAGCAAATCTCGTTGGTCGTGGGGCTGTAATAAGCGTTGATGGTCTGAGGAGTCATTCCCCACTCAGCCTTGTCCACACGTTTGTTCACAGTGCGCGCAATGTAGTCGTCGGTCATCCAACGACTGATGCGACTCATGTTTTCATAGAGCGACAGACTGTCGACCACCTGCAACCCACCGTAATCCTTCCACTTATCAGGGTATCCAATCTTAATGATGAAGTTCGACAGCTTATCCTTGGCCTGCGCCTTCGTGGCCGGGCTCATCCAAGCCAGTCCGTCGATACGCTGTTCGAGCGCCGTCTGCAAGTTGTGCACAAGCTCGAGCATGCGTCTCTTGCTCGACTCGGGGAAGTACTTCTCCACATAGAGTTTACCGATGGCCTCACCCAGTGTACCGCTCACCAGTCCCACGGCGCGTTTCCAACGCGGACGGTCTTCCTTGACACCCGTCATGACACTGCTCAGTTCGAACGACACCTTACGGAACTCATCGCCCAATACCGACGTAGCGCCTCCAATGACCTTCGCCTCAGCGTAGCTCTTAAGATCGTCGAGCGAAGCCTCCGCCAGGATCTTCTCCACCTCATGGATAGGCTCAGGCTGACCTACGTCCACATAGTCGAAGGCGGGGAATCCGCTGGCCAAGAACACGTTGCCCCAGTCGATTCCGGGGAAGTCATTGATGAGTTGGGCATACGTCATCTTATGGTAGTTGGCCTCAATGTCGCGCAACTTCACGCGGTCGTAGCTGGCCTTGGCGATGCGCGTCTCAATATTGATAACGGCCTGCATCTTCTTCTCGGCAGCGGCCTCATCATTGCCCGTCATGAGGAAGAGCTTCTTCAGATAAGCCTTGTAAGCTTCAAGGATGCGCTTGTTCTGCGCATCGTCGGAAAGATAGTAATCTCGGGTGTCCAATCCGAGTCCGCCCTGACTCACTCCAACGATGTTCCACTCCGCATTTTTCTGGTCGGCGCCCACGCCTACGCCAAACATCATGGTACCCTCACCATTGCGGTCGAGCTGCGCCATGACCAGTTGATACTCCTTGCGGTTCTTGATGGCACTAATCTTGGCCAGCGTGGGCTTGATGGGAGCGTATCCCTCGCGGTTCATGCGCGCAGAGTCCATCATCAGGTTATAGAGCGATCCTATCTTCTGTCCGAGCGAACCTTGCGTCTGCTGGGCCGAAGCATATTGCAAAATGATGTCCTGTATGCGTTTCTGATTGAGTTCAAAGAGATCGGTGAACGCGCCATTGCTGGTGTGCTCAGCGTCGAGCGGGTGACTCTTCAGCCATCCTCCGGCAGCATAATGGTAGAAGTCGTTACCGGGACGAATACTGGTGTCGAGGTTCTTAGGGTCGATGCCCGACGAAGGGGCGGTCTGTGCGAAGGCGCTCGAAGCGCATAGCGCCAGGCTCATGAATAGCATTTTCTTTTTCATGATGATAAATGTTGATTTGCGATTGCAAAAATACAGTTTTTATTTCGTTTCGCCCTTGTTTTGCTACACTTAACTTCATTTATTCCATAAGATTGAAACGGAATAGCTCTTCATTGTGCGTTAGTAGCTCCATTGGCTGCTCCTTGTCGCTTCTTTTTTACGGAAAACAGGCTAAAAAGTGAGGACAAGAGGATTATTTTTCATCAAAAAACGTTATTTTTGCAATTACAACGACACTAAAAACATTCCCAATGATGATGAAAACCATCCTTGTGGCGCTTGCCGCACTGCTGAAGCGCATCGACAAGCAGCACGGCACACACACCATCGACTGGGCTGAGAAGATCAGTCTGGGCTCTAAGAAATACAAGATAATCAACATCGACAAGTAAACACCATACTACCATGCTCACATTTCCTTGTGCAAAGATTAACCTCGGACTCAACATCACCGCTGACCGACCCGATGGTTACCACGATCTGGAGACTGTTTTCTATCCCGTGCCACTCACCGACGCGCTGGAGATAAAACTGATGGATCCGCTTTTCCCACACGACTCGCCCTGCGACCTCAAGGTGACGGGCACACAGGTCGACTGCGATGAGCGTAAGAACCTTGTGGTGCGCGCCTACGAACTGTTGGCAGCCGACTTCACCCTGCCGCCCATCCACGCCCACCTGCATAAGCGCATCCCCTCGCAGGCTGGTCTTGGCGGTGGCTCGTCCGACTGCGCCTTCATGATTCGCCTGCTCGACGAGCGATTCCGCCTCAACATGGGCAATGCCGAGATGGAGCGCTACGCCGCCCAGTTGGGATCTGACTGTGCGTTCTTCATCACCGCCGAGCCGTCGTTTGCCACGGGGCGCGGTGAGGTGCTGCAGCCTGCCGACGGACCGAAAGGCAACCTCGACGGCTATTACATTGCCATCGTGAAGCCCGACGTGGCTGTTTCCACACGCGACGCCTACAGCCAGATCGTTTCCAAGAAACCCGCAAAATGCTGCCGCGACATTGTTAGGCAACCCATCGAAACGTGGCGCCACGAACTGGTGAACGACTTTGAGGAACCTGTCTTCCGCATGCACCCCGTGCTCGGAGAGATCAAGCAGAAGCTCTACGACATGGGCGCCGTGTATGCCGCCATGAGTGGATCGGGATCGGCCCTCTTCGGAATCTTCCGCGAGGAGCCAAAGGACCTGGCCACCATCTTTACCAACTGCTTCACGTTCCAAAGCGTGCTCTAAGCCCCATCGACAACCTTTTTACGCATCCTGCCGATGCGAAAACACCATAAAAGCCCACCTCTTGCAGCGCATGACCGCATGGAGTGGGCTTTGGTTTGCACAAAATAAATCGCAACAATCTACACATCAATCTACACTGTTCTTTTCCACGATCCGTCGGTTGGCCGCAAATACGCAACTCTCAGCGTGTTTTCATAACAACCTATCGTTCAGCATGTTACAACCATTCAACTTCATTAAGCACGCCATGCCGAACACTCCACGTCATGAAACATGCCTAACCGCAATGCGAAACATGCCTAACCGTAGCTCGAAACACGGCAAACGGTGGCTCGATACATGGTTTCCCGCAACTCGGTTAGGCATCTTTCGCAACGACGAGGCTGTGAAAATGAAATTCGAAACGCATTTGGAGACCTACAAATACACAAAAATGAATGTTTCGCTCTCTATTTCGTCCGAAAATCACGACGTACTTTTCTACCAAAACATTCAACGATTACTGTGGGTTAGGCCACACACATCACGCCATAACGAGGGGCAAACGCTCCATGCGTCTCCCCTACTACACCAATCAACCCCACCGAAATCGTTACATCCTACATTTGGAGCGATTTTTTGGGGGGGTACAAAAAGCTCATTCGGTATTTGGAGTGATGTAGGACGCACATAAGCATTTTCGCTCAGACGCGGTCGCTCGGGGCCAGAAGTATGAGAGGTGATATGCCCCTCGAATCACCCCAAATGTTGGATGACAACAAAAAACTCGTTGCGCAACCCATGGGGCCTTGCAACGAGTTTCGTTATTTAATCATTAGTTTTGTTGTTTCCTTCCCAACGAGTTAGCGCACATTCTCCAAGTCGGCCGTAGCGGTGGTGAAAGCTTTCTTCTCGAAGAAGCCATCGCCCAACTTCTCACTCATCTCAAGGGCGTTGGCCTTCATGGCCGCATAGGCCGTGGGCGTGAGGTCGGCCAGCGCTTGGTCGAGGTCGCGAATGGAGTCGACGGCTATGCCCAACTGGTTCTCGGTGATGAAGGGAGCCAGCGCAGCCTTCTTCCACACAATGACGGGAATGCCGGCACGCAGGTAGAGCGAGGTCTTGTGGGGATTGTTGATCTTGAGGTATTCACCCCAATCGCCCGCACACTCGTCGAACGAATCGCCATCCCAAACCAGTCCGAAATCGCCCTCCACGCTGCAGATGAGCTTCTCCTCGGGCAACTTGCCCATGTAGGTCACGCCCGGCTTCTGCACCCCAGCGTCCTCGTAGCCGGGACCAAAGAGCACAATGTTCCAGTTGTGCATCACCTCGTCGAGATGATAAATAAACTCGTTGCGCCAGCGACGCAGGTTGCTCGTGTAAACCACACGCCACGGCGTATGGGGCGCCACATACTGCTTGGGCACTGCCTCGGTGATGAAATCGAAGATCTGGAGGTTGTAAAGGCGGCCTTGGAACTGCTCGCCCTTCATATACTGGAGCATCGTGGGGTTGTGCACGATGAGCGCGTCGGTCTTGTTAAACAGGTAACGCTCGCGCTCGGCGGTAATCTTCTTGCGCCTGAACGCGTCGAGGTCGTGCACAATGGTGATAACCTTGGCACCCTTCAGATGGGCCAACGTGCATGCCAGGTGGTAAAACTTCTTCATAGGATACTGCAAGCAGAGGTTGTCGCCCCGATGAACTGACGTCAGGATACGCGCCACACCACACAACTTGATGATGAAGCGCGACACGGGATTGACGCTCTTGTGCATGGGCGTAAGGTTGTGGTAGCCCAGTTGCTTGAATACCTTGTCAACGTCGGTCTTGGCCTTGCTGACCGTGATGACCTCTATAAAATGGTTCATTTTGCTATTTGTAAGAATCCACCGTGGCTCTTCCGGCAACGGACCTCCATGGCGGAGCGTATTGGATTAAAGTTGAAACAATTTCTTAAGGATGAGCTGCCCTATCTTGCGCTCCACGCCAGCGCGCGTCGTAGGGATGCCTGTAGCGCGGGCAATCTTCTGTCGCGCCTGACTGATTCCCAGCGCACGTTTCCACGAGAACGACAGTCCGGGTATGCCTGTATTGGTTTTTCGTCTTGCCATATTTCCATAACGCTCCAACATCCTTATTATTATATGGTTATCGAAAAAATCGTTGCAAATATCCGCTTTTGCGTTTTTTCGCCCTATCAAACCGTCAAATCTTACCAAGTTTTTTGCCTATCATGAGGAAATAAAGTAAATTTGCAAATGAAATTGCAACCCGAACCTAAACCCATGACTATTGGCGTAATCATTTCCACATACAACAACCCGCAATGGTTGGAGAAGACCTTGTGGGGCTACACGGCGCAGACGCGACCGGCCGACGAGATTATCATCGCCGACGATGGCTCACGCCCCGAGACAGCCGAACTGATTAGGAGTTTCGAAAAACGGCTGCCCGTGCGCCACGTGTGGCACGAGGACAAGGGCTTCCGCAAGACCATCATCCTCAACAAGGCGCTCGCCATGGCAACAGCCGACTACCTCGTGTTCACCGACCAAGACTGCGTGCCACGCCACGACTTCCTCGCCACCCACGAGCGCATAGCCTGTAGCGGCAGGTTCCTGTCGGGCGGCTATTTCAAGTTGCCCATGGGCATCAGCAGGCTGCTCTCGCACGAGGACATACAGTCGGGGCGCGCGTTCAGCCTACAATGGCTCATGCAGCAGGGCTTGAAGCTCTCGTTCAAGTGCACAAAACTTGTAGGCAACCCACTGTTCGCCTGGCTGATGAACCACATCACCCCCACCCACGCCACCTGGAACGGCATGAACAGCAGTGGCTGGCGAACCGACTTGCTGGCGGCCAACGGCTTCGATGAACGCATGCAGTATGGCGGTGAAGACCGCGAACTGGGCGAGCGGCTCACCAACGCGGGTATTCGCGGCAAGCAGATTCGCTACAGCGCCATTGTGTTACACCTCGACCACAATCGGCCTTACGTCAACGATGAGGCATGGCAACTCAACAACGCCATCCGAAAGAACACGAAGAAACTGAAACTGACGCGCACAGAGCACGGCATGTATTAACCATGGCGGCTGCGGTGCCCCGCCAAGCGCCATAGCCCACGATCCTTTTAACAACGCTACCTCATGAACAACCTTTACCCTCACTCATTGCTTCACCCCAAGAGCGCACCCATGTGGCTCGTGGCGCTGCTGGTTAGTTTGCTGCCATGGTCTGCCACGGTGGCTCAAAAACATTTGCGCGTCAGCGAAATCGGTGGCTTTCCACAAAGCGAGGCGGGCTACGCGATGGGGGTGTCGGCCTGTTTTGCCGGGACGATCGGCAACCACATCATCATGGCCGGAGGGTGCAACTTCCCCGACAACAGTGGCGTAAAACGCTATTACGAGGGCATTTACGCTGCCCACTGGCAAGCCGACACACTGCAATGGCGCCGCATCGGAACATTGCCCGAACCGGTGGCCTACGGCGCCACGGTAGACATGGGCGACAGTTTGCTGCTGATCGGCGGCAACAACCAAGAGCACAGCCTGCGCCAAGTGGTGAGCATCAAGCTCGACCCACGGGGCAACGCCATCATCACACGGTTGCCCTCTCTGCCCGTAACGGTCGACAACGGTGCGGCGGCCTACGCCAAGGGACATGTGTTTGTGTTTGGAGGCAACCAAAACGGCAAACCGTCGAGAGCCCTATGGAGCCTGCCTTGCTCGCGCCCCACAAGCCAATGGAAATCGCGGAAGGCCACGCCCGGACAGCCAAGGGTGCAGCCTGTGTGCGTGGCACATGGCCAACGCCTCTTCGCCTGGGGCGGATTCTCTGCCAACGGAGCGCAGAGCGAGGTGGCCACAGACGGCTATGCCTACGACGTGATGCGCAACCGTTGGACCAAACTGGCCGCACCTCGTGATGCGGCGGGCGAGACGCTCACACTCAGCGGAGCCACGGGAGCCGCTAACGGAGAGGGCCTATTGCTGTGCCTGGGGGGTGTGAACAAGACTATTTTCGCCGACGCCATCAGTGGCAAATACCAATTAGTGGACCAGGCCGACTACCTCAAGCAACCAGTGGCGTGGTATCGCTTCAATGCCACGCCGCTCGTTTTCAACGCCAAGAGGATGCAATGGATGGCGCCCACAACGCCCGATGCCCGACTGGCAAGGGCTGGCGCTCAGCTCGTTGGCATTGCCGCTAACCAATTCCTCTATATCGGAGGCGAACTGAAACCAGGTGTTAGGACACCGCAAATCCTACGAATCGAACTCGAATAAACCAACGTACCTAATACAACAACCAATTATTAACGCATTGATAAATGAACAAATCCATCCTTAGATTTGCCTTTATTCTCTTAGTAAACAGCCTGTTCGCCGTTGGCACAAAGGCCCAGACAGCGGGCGCTGCCATCTCCAAGGCGAACCTGCCAACACCTGTAACGGTGTTCGACGATCCTTATCAGGGCATACCGGTTCGCATCCCAGCCATGACCATCACACGCGACGGCGGCGTGATAGCCATGGTCGACTATCGCCACAACTTCTCCGACATCGGTTGGAACTCAGGGGGCACCTACCGACTCGACATCCTCATGCGCCGCAGCGACGACGGCGGACGCACATGGAGCCCCATCACCACGGTGGTGGAGGGCCGCAAGGACTTTGGCTATGGCGACCCCAGTGTGGTGGCCGACCGCGACAGCGCCGGTCTCATCCTCATGCAGGTTGTGAGCGGCAATGTGCCTTACGTGCACGCCACGGCCAAGAATCCGCAGCATGCCATGTTCTTCCGCAGCACCGATGGCGGCAAGACGTGGGACAAGGGGCACGATGTGGCTCCAAGCATCTACAACCTCTATCGCGACGAGCAACCGCTGACGCAGGAGAAGGGCTTCTTCCTCACGTCGGGAAAAATTACGCAGAGCCGCATCATCAAGAAGGACAAGTATTACCGCCTCTACATCGCCCACCCCGTGCTGCACGTGGGAACATTCGTCATCTACAGCGACGACTTCGGAAAGACATGGCAGGTGCTCGGCGGTGCGGCAACCATTCCCGGCCCCGATGGCGATGAGTCGAAGGTCGAGGAGCTGCCCGACGGCAGCGTGCTGCTCAGTTGCCGCAAGTTCAGCAGTCTCGGTCGCCGCTTCAATGTGTTTGTATATAAGAACAAGAAGCGCGCTGAGGGCGCATGGTCGGAGGCCAAGGATGCCAAGGCGCTGGCCAACTGCACCCGTTGCAACGGCGATGTGGTGGTGGTGCCGGTGCGCCGCGCCATCGACGGACGTAAGACGTGGCTCGCCATTCAGTCGCTTCTGCAAAGCAAAACGCGCGACCACCTGGGCTTCTACTATCGCGAAATACCACGTCGGGGGACCGACCTCGCACCCGCTTTGGCCGACAACTGGCAGCGCGGTGTGATGATCCACGAGGGAACGGCGGCTTATTCCACCATGTCGGTGTTCGACGATGGCACCGTGGGTATCCTCTATGAGGCCGACCTCGACGCCAACAACACGGGTTACAAGATTCTCTTCTCGCGTCTCTCGGTGAGCCAGATCACAGGTGGCGCCTATGAGGCGATGCCCGCCAAGTAACAGTGGGCGATGCCAATCGGCACAATCGCCCCAACGGATTGTAGCCAACAACCTTCCATTTGAACCATCACCCGTCAGTCGCCCTGTTGCCTTCCCTTCACGTTCGAGGGCAACAGGGTGGCTCCACACCAGCATATCGAACAATCATTCCAAATGAAAAACCTATTGAACCATCCCATATCCACCGCCCTGCAGGCCATGATGGCCTTTGCGCTTGTGCTCACCTCACTTTCTGTCGACGCCCGACCGAAGGTGGAGAAAAAACTGAAGGTGGCGTGCGTGGGAAACAGCATCACCTACGGAACAGGCATCAAAGACCGCGAAAACGACGCGTATCCGTCGCAGTTGCAGCGTATGCTGGGCGACGCCTACGAGGTGGGCAACTTCGGACGGCCATCGGCCACACTGTTGGCGCACGGCCACATGCCTTATTTCAAACAGGCGGAGTGGAACGCGGCGAAGGCGTTCGCAGCCGATATTGCCGTGGTGCATCTCGGCATCAACGACACCGACCCACGCAACTGGCCCAATTACCGCGATGAGTTTGTAACCGATTATCTGCATCTCATCGACACCTTGCGACAAGTGAACCCACAGGTGCGCATCCTCATAGCGCGTCTCACGCCCATCCGCCACGACCACCATCGCTTCACATCGGGCACCAAACTGTGGCACGACGAGATACAAGAGGCCATTGAAACAGTGGCTCGCGTGGCAGGAGTGGAACTTATCGATTTCCATGCGCCGCTCTATCATCATCCCGACTATAGCGTGGAGGGAATCCATCCCAACCCCGCCGGAGCGCGTCTGCTGGCCCTGACGGCCTACAGTGGCATAACGGGTAACTACGGCGGCCTACGCATGTCGCCGCTCTACACCGATCACATGGTGCTCCAACGCAACCAAACACTCGACATCCACGGCACGGCCAATGCGGGATCCATCATCACCGTGACCCTCAAGGATAAGGACGCCAAGGGCACAACCGCCCTGCGCACGGCAACTGGCGTAACCGACAACCGAGGCAACTGGACCGTAAGGCTGAAGCCTCTGACCGACACAAAGGCCGAATATGTGCTTTCGGTTGACTGTAAAGACGTGAAAGCCACGAAAACCAACCGCACCAACCACGATGAGGTAAACGACAATCGTTATTGGCCAGGCGTGGCTTCGTGGTCCGACCAGGCGCATCCCACGGTCGTCAAGCGACTCACCGAGACCATCAAGCGCAAGGGAGCGCCCCTCTCAAGGCTCACTTTCAACCATGTGGCCGTAGGCGAGGTGTGGCTCTGCTCTGGCCAGTCGAACATGGGGTTCATGCTTCGCCAATCGGATACGGGCAGTAGCGACATTCCCAAAGCCGCCGACAACGACCTGCGTCTCTACAACATGCAATGGCGATGGGACACCTACGCCCAGCAATGGCCTATCGAAGTGCTCGACTCAGTGGATTGTTTGGAATATTTTAAGCCCACCTACTGGACCCCGGCATCGCCCGAAAGCGTTGCGCAGTTCTCGGCCGTGGCTTATTATTTTGGCCGCATGCTACGCGACAGTTTGCAGGTTCCCATAGGTCTGGTGTGCAACGCCGTGGGCGGTTCGCCATCGAGTCGTGGATCGATCGGCAGACCCTGGAAACGCGTTTCCCATCTATCTTGCAGAATTTCAGATGGAACGACTTCATCCAACCATGGGTTCGCGAACGCGCCCAGCAAAATGTCGGGGCCGACGGAAGCCGCTTGCGTCGTCACCCCTTTATGCCAGTGTATTGCTATGAGGCCGGAATCCTGCCGCTCGCGCAATATCCCATCAAGGGCGTGGTGTGGTATCAGGGCGAGAGCAATGCGCACAACTTCGAGGCGCACGAGCAACTCTTCCCCCTGCTCGTCAGCAGTTGGCGACAGTATTGGCATCAACCGAAACTGCCTTTCTACTATGTGCAACTCTCGAGTCTCAACCGGCCGTCATGGCCATGGTTCCGCGACTCGCAGCGTAAGCTCATGCGCCTGCCGCACACGGGCATGGTGGTGAGCACCGATTGTGGCGACTCGCTCGATGTTCACTACCATCACAAACAACCGGTGGGCGAGCGTTTGGCCCGCTGGGCGTTGGCCCGCAACTATGGTTTCGGCCTGACGCCATCGGGTCCGTTGGTCAATCAGGTGAGAAGCAAGGGCGACACGCTCGTGGTAAGCTTCCGTTACGGACATGGGCTCACCACCTCCGACGGACGGGATCCTCGCTCATTCGAGATCGCTCACGACGATGGGCTCTTCCGCCCTGCCAAGGCTGTCATCGAGGGCAACAAGGTAATGCTCACCGCTGAGGGCGTGAAGGCACCACGATACGTGCGCTACGCATGGCAGCCGTTCACACGGGCAAATCTCGTAAACAGCGACCTCCTGCCTGCATCCACCTTCCGTGCCAAGGCCAAAGCTAAGAAGCACAACAAGCATAAGGGGCAAAAACATAAGCCAAAAAGTAATCACCACAACTAAATAAATGCCATAAGCCAACGTCGTGGGCATCATAATGCCATGTCGTTCCTGACTTGCAATCAAAGACCTTCTACCTTTCGACAACTGTCTTTCGGTAGCTTGACAATGGTCTTTCGACGGTATGAAAACAGCCATTCGGCAGCTTGACAATGCGCCTTCTGGCATTTGTCTATTACGTTCAGCAAGTATGACAACAAAAGACGGGGCTAATGGCACAACGATCTACCCTAAATCATTGAACCTAATAAACCAAACATGTCACTAAAAACTAAGAAATTCTATCCTTGGCTCGTCGTTGCCCTACTATGGGTGGTGGCCTTGCTCAACTACATGGACCGCCAAATGCT
>OQVT01001797.1_pt1 | contig 13753 bp, 15 predicted proteins | sample 1691561 | NCBI WGS metagenome assembly OQVT01 (sample SAMN03418260, study PRJEB22391) | human gut metagenome | biome: human-gut; feature: organic feature; material: feces | host: Homo sapiens | place: Tanzania | collected 2013-01 | reverse complement strand
CAGGCCCATAAGCTCCGCGCTCCTGGTGATCTGCCCTTCAGGCCGCCGCGCTTTTCCAGCACCGCCAAGAGCATGGCGGCGCGGTTAGAATCCAGGCCATTGCAGGTGCGGCGGGGATAATTGGCGTTGGACGGGGCTACCAGGGCCTGCACCTCGGCCAGGACCGGGCGGGCACCCTCCATCACACAGGTAACGCAGGAGCCGGGGGCATCCTCCGGACGGCCGGAGAGAAGCATCTCAGAGGGATTCTCTACCTCCCGCAGGCCACTGTCCAGCATCTCAAATACGCCGATCTCGTTGGTAGCTCCGAAGCGGTTTTTGGCGGCGCGCAGGATGCGGTAAGTCATGTGCTGATCGCCCTCAAAGTAGAGCACGCAGTCCACCATGTGTTCCAGGACCTTTGGCCCGGCTATAAAGCCCTCTTTATTCACATGGCCGATGACAAAAATAGTGATATTCCCCTCCTTAGCCAGCTGCATAAGCTTCATGGTGCAGTCCTTAACCTGACCGATACCGCCGGCGGGAGAATTGATCTCCTCGTTATACAGGGTCTGAATGGAGTCCACAATGAGAATGTCCGGCTGCTCGGTCTGAACGCACTCCAGGACATCGCCCAAATTCGTCTCCGAGAGGACGAAAAGATTTTCACTTTCTGCGTGCAAACGCTGCGCCCGGAGCTTGAGTTGGTGGACGGACTCTTCGCCGGAGACATAGAGAACCCGGAACTGCTCACCCAGTCTTTTACAGATTTGCAGCATGAGGGTGGACTTACCGATACCGGGAGCTCCACCCACCAGCACCAGAGAGCCTTTCACCGCGCCGCCGCCTAAAACCCGATCCAGCTCACCCATACCGGTGGAAAACCGAATCTCCTGATCGGTGGACATATCTGTAATGGCGCTTGCCTTTACAGGCCCTTTAATAGATGAACGAGTACCCTTTTTAATAGACGCCCTTATCTCCGGCTGCTCCACGACGGTGTTCCAGGCGCCGCAGGAAGGGCAGCGCCCCGCCCACTTGGGTGTTTCGTTTCCGCACTGGGTGCAATAGAATAGAGTTTTGGCTTTCATGGCTATTCGTTCTCCGTTCTGCTTTGTAGATACCCGGACACGATGGCGGTAGACAGACGAAGCTGGTGGCTGTCCGTCTGAAGAATCTCCGCTTCTTCTGCGTGGGACAGAAATCCACACTCCACAAGGATGCCCGGGCGCTGAATATTATTCATTAAAAAGATGGATTCATCGATTTGCTTGGCATTTTTGCGGTTGGTACCGTTAATGCCGCTGTTAAGCGCCTGTTGCACGGAGACAGCGGCGTCTTTAGCGGGGGCTACGGCGTTATAAAACACCTGGGCGCCCCGGGCCTTGGTGCCCGGGAGACTATTTTGATGGATGCTGATCAGAAAGCCACGGGGTATTTGATTTATCATCTCCACGCGGTTATTCAGATCGGAAATTTTTTTCTCCCGAAGGGTTTTGGCATCGCCGGAATAGATGGCGTCCGGACCGGTGCGCGTGAGGGTAGTGCTCTCCCCTACAAAGGTGAAAAGCTGCTCCATTTTTTGCACGATCTGTAAATTGATATGACTCTCCGGCACTCCGGCTGCGGAGACCGCTCCACCGTCCTCTCCACCGTGTCCGGCATCCAGGACCAGAATCTCTGCGGAGGGCAGCGACCTTACGGTGGACATGGCCGGCTTGTCCCGGGAAATATACAGGGCACACACCACCCCAAGAGCCAAGATTATGGCTCCGCAGACCGACAGCAGAGTCCTTTTTTTCAGCAACACCATCACGACGCCTCTCCCCTTTCGGGTCATTGTATGCGCCGTATTCCCGATTCATTCTATCACATTTTACCGCAAATGAAAATCCCCTGTCCCCTTTTCTTTTTCCGCTGCATAAAATGGAGTGTTCCGTGCGGAACAAAACCCTATGAGGAGGAAATGAAATTGTATACGGAAAAATCTGCCGCGGGCATGGAGTCGGCGTCCTGCCCCACACAGCAGGGCTCACTGCCCGGCGTATGCGCACCGCTGGCTTTTCCTTATATTCCCATGCAGTGCAAGAACCCTAAACAGTATGACCGCCGGGAGGCGCTACAGCAGGGAACGCTATTTCCGGGGTTGGACCTGCCCTTTCAAAAAGAGCTGAAAAGTCGCTTTCCGGCCGTGAACAGCGCTCTATCCGAACTGATGGCCCTGGACTTCGCCGTGGATGAACTGGGGCTTTACCTGACCACCCATGCAGATGACAGGGAGGCTTTGGAGCTGTACTGGAGCTATATTGCCCTGGCTCAGGAGGGACGCAAGCGCTACCAGGAGACCTACGGCCCGATTCTGCAGACTGACACCACACCCGACGGCTACCGCTGGCTCAATGATCCGTGGCCTTGGGACGAAGGAGGAAATAGCTGATGTTTGTATATGAAAAAAAACTGCAATATCCCGTACGCATCGCCAACCCTAACCCGAAGCTGGCGGCGGTGATTATCAGTCAGTACGGTGGTCCGGACGGTGAATTAGGTGCATCCCTGCGGTATTTAAGTCAGAGGTACGCCATGCCTTATGCTGAGCTAAAGGGCTTACTGACGGACATCGGTAGAGAAGCCTCTGAAATGTTCCATTCAGAGGCTACGGCTTTTTTTGATGCTTTGGCAACCGTATAGCTCCACTTCATAGGAAGCAAATTCAGATATACATCTATGTTGTCCTTATCTTGAACCACCATCTTGTCTAAAATGTGCTTATAGAACTCATCTTCGTACTCCACGCCGCTGACAATCTCTTTGATTGCGTCCTCAATCTCTTTTAAGAGCTGCTGTTGCTGTTCTATCATTTCCCGCTGTTTATCCACGCTTTCGATGATAGATTGAAGCTCCTCGATTTCCGCATCGCAGCTTGCACGGGCATCGGTAAATTCGTCCTTGTTAATCAGATTGGACATATACAGGTCAATCAGATTAGCCCGCTTGCCCTCAATCTTTTTTATCTGCTCTTGCAGCTTTAGAACATCCGTACCCGTCGTATCCATAGCAATGATAGACTGAATAACGGCAGTTAGGTTGTTTATGATTTTGTTCTTGTTGTATTTAAGGCTCTTGGTTACGAGATACATAATGTGGGTCGCATCCTCGTTGCGGATAGACAAGCCAGTACATCCGACTTGGTTTCCTGCCTTGTCGATATGGGGGCTTCCGTGCTTTGCCGCTTCGTTGCAGCGCCACGCCTTATATCGGCTACCGTCCTTTCTGGTCTTATACCTTGCTACATAGCTTGAGCCGCAGCAGCCGCATTTGATTTTACCAGAGAACGGATAGCGGTTAGAGTGCTTCGCCTTACCCTCCTGCGAAAGTGACTTTGCATCTAAAATGCGGTTTGCTTCATCGAATAACTCACGGGAGATAATCGGCTCGTGATGGTCTTTAATGATAACAAATTCCTCTTGCCCACGGTTGTACTTTTTTTCGTGAGATAGGAAGTCTGGGGTATAGGTCTTTTTCTGCACCAAATCGCCGCAGTATTTCTCATTGCGTATCACTCGAAGAATGACCGTGTTGCTCCATTCCTTGACTCGCATAGGGCTGATACCTTCCTCACGAAGCTCACGGGCGATGACGTGCGTTCCTTTGCCCTCATTGACGAACTTATGGAAGATAAGGCGTACAACCTTTGCACCTTCCTCGTTGATAGTCATTTTGCCGCCCTCGACATCGTAGCCCAACATACTTCTGCCGAACACAACGCCCTGTTCCATCTGGCGTTTTTGTCCCCACTTCACACGCTCGGAAGTCTTGCGGCTTTCTTCCTGTGCAATAGAGGACATAATCGCCAGACGAAGCTCTGCATCGCCGTCTAAGGTGTTGATATTGTCATTCATAAATATAACACCGACGCCGTGCTTTTTCAATTCACGGGTGTAATATATACTATCAAGGGTGTTTCTCGCAAAACGGGAAATCTCCTTGGTGATAATCAAATCAAAGTCGCCATTCTTGGCACACGCTATCATACGGTTAAACTCTTTACGCTTCTTTGTATTCGTGCCAGAAATGCCCTCATCGGCAAAAATCTCATAAAGCTCCCAATCGGGATTGCGCTCAATATACTGTCTGAAATACCGCTGCTGGCTTTCAAACGAATTGGCTTGGTCTTCATTGTCCGTTGAAACACGGCAGTACGCAGCTACCTTTCTTTTCGTTTCAACCATCTTAAGCTCTTGGTTTAGGCGTTCATATCTATTTATCATAGCGAAGCTCCTTTCTCAGTAAACTTTGTTCCTGTATTTAATTATAGAAAAAAGAGAGTGCGGTGTCGAATGTGCAAATTTGTTTTTTCACTCGGCTATGTAAAAACGCCAAGCGTTATGCTCGGCGTCTGCTTTTTTGCTCCCTGCTATATTGCTTTTCAAGCTCGACCAAACAGCGTTCCCGCTGAGAATGTGTCAGCAGCTTTCTTTTCTCCAAAGAAAGGAGTATCGACTTTTGGATATTCATAAGGAACGCAGCGTGTTCCTGCTCGTTTAATTCTGGAACAGGGTCGCCAACATAAACAAATTCTCTATGCAACAGCCGCAACACCTCCCTCGTTTCTAATGTATATGAGCTACCGCTTGTACCGTATAACGAGAGGGCTAATCCTTTTTTGCAAGCCCTATGCTGATGGCAAGGGCTTTATCTGCGCAATGAATAAAACGCCTGTCAAGAGTTCCTAAGTACTCTCGCAGGCGTTGCTTGTCTATGGTGCGGATTTGTTCAAACAATATGATTGAGTTCTTATCCAGACCGTCGAAGTCTTTAATTAAGGTGTGCGTAGGTAGTTTTGCTTTTGTGTGTACCCGACTTGTGATAGGAGCGATAATGACAGTAGGGCTATGCTTGTTGCCTATATCGTTGGAAATGATAAGTACGGGTCTTGTGCCGCCCTGTTCCGAGCCGATAACGGGTTTTAGCTCCGCATAATAAATGTCGCCACGCTTGATAGTCAATTCCATTGTGTTTGACCTCCCAATATGATTTAGGCAGAGGTTTTCTGCCTATGTAGGCAGCCAAACACAAGGAAGTATTTAAGGTCGGGAGAGTATAAACAATCTCTCTGTTCTTTTGACCGCTTTGCGTCTGGCTGCTATGAGAAAGCATTTCAATTTGTCCTCGACACCCCGAAATGCTATTGGGAAGTCGCCAAACGGTCAGCAGCGAACTGACGCCACGGGAGTTTCACCCCAACTGTCGTTCTGACAGAGCCGCCCTCATTGCCTGCGACGGTTTTATCACGCTCGGACTGTGACTGGACGGGAGTATCATTGTCCTCTTTGTGGGTTATGGCGAAATCGGGAGCTGCCCGATATTTTGAGTAGGTAGTTATCGCTCTCTGCTTTACGGCAGGTTATGGCGTACCTCTCGACACGCTTATGCTTATCACAATCACAAAGAGAAGGTATTTGGCGAATGGGTATTCGGTTTTCAAAGAGCAATCCCGTTTTCGCCACACAAAGGAAAACAGGGCGAGAGGTTTTGCCCTCTCACCCTGTAGCCCGTGGGAAAGTGCCTTTTTGGACACTATCCCAAAAGTTTTTTGATTTTTTGTTTTAGCCTGCCTAACCGCTTATAGACGGTATCTTCTTTCATACCAAGGACGGCAGCGATTTCGGCAACGGAATAACCTTGTATTTGCAATAAAATCGCCTGCAAGGTAAGCCTGTCCACCTTAATCAGCACTTGATAGAGCTGCTGATTTTCGATGTTATCCAGAAAGTCCTCAACCGTGTTTATTTCGGGCTGTGTCATATCCGCTGCGACTTCTTCAAGGTATGTACCTGTTTCCTGCATACGCTGATAGTAACGCCTGTCGGAATTGAAAATCGCCCAATCGTGAACACGGAGCTTTTCTATGTCTTTCTCGCTGACACCCAAACTCCGCAACTGTTTTTCTTCGGCTTCTTTCCATAGCCGCCATTTCTTTTCTTCTCTGGCTTTGTTGTACGCCATACTGTTTCCTCCAATCTGAATTTTTTTGAAAACTCAGATTGGCAGGCGGACTACGGCATCCAACGCCAGATACAGGCTTGCCCTGTATCAAAGAAATACACGACAAACAAAAAGCCGCAAAGGTACAAAGACCTCTGCGGCAATAAGCACAACTATACCTATGGCATAGAAGTGAAATCTCTATTTGAAAACCATAAGAGTGCCACGAACAGGCGAGGATTTTTTTAACAGCTTATCCTCGTTCATGCGTGACACTCTATATGTATCCGCTGCTTCTGATGAGCAGCGTTGCGGTCATATTAGACCAACACATAAAAAATCCCTCCAAACCTTAAACGGGCTTAGAGGGCTGAGCTATTTTTGTTTGGGCGTGACAGAGCAGCCCACCAAAGCACCGTTTTTTTATTTGGTGGGCTGTGCTGCCAAATTTATTGATGAAAAAAGAGCCGACGAGCTGTGAGGTATCTCACAGGTTCATCGGCTCTGCGTCTTAGCGTCTGGCACTTCTGCTGTTGTGATATTCAGTTGCTTTGCATTTATCAAGGTCTGCTTGTGGCATTTGGGACAGAATAGCGGGAAGTTCTTTAACCCTGTATCCTCCCGTATCTGTACCCTTGTTTTGTTGCCGCAGACGGGGCATAGTATAAACTTTTCTTTTTGCATTAGGCATATTTCCTCCGACTCACAAACGCAAGATTGCCTTAGCTATTGTTGCCAAGGAAAGCCGCAAGTCCCTTTTGCACTTCTGCTGGGTCTTTGACACTATATGTGAAAGAAAGTGTTGCGTTTGTTTCAATCCAAATCTTAGAATAATCAGAAGTGAAGCTGATTACGGAGTCCATAGAATTATCTGCTCGGTAAAATGTAATCTTGTTGTTTTCCTCGCTGTCATTCCACGAGCCTTTCTTGACTTCTTTCGTGTTGACCTCAATACCTTCTATGAAGGTCAGCAGTTGATTGAAGCTTTCACTGTCTGTAATGGTCGTGTTTCCATCAGCAGTTTTTATTGCAGCGTGAGTTGCGGACTGCGTAGCTATTGCGGGAATGCCTGTAATAGCATCCTTTGCCGTCGCATACTGCGGACGGTTAGGAATAAGGCATATTGCAATGACCGCAATTAGAATTACCGCCCCTAAACCTGCAAATCCAATGATTTTTTTCGTGTTTGATTTCATAACATTCTTTATCCTTTCTTTGGGATTTCCCTCGGCAAACGCCATCGGTACGCCAAGTGTGCTTTTTTCAATAGAAAGCTCTAAAAGCGACCGGCTGTATTCTTTGCGAATATCCTCCTTTGAATTTCTGATTACGCTTTCATCGCAGGACATTTCCATATCGGTAACGAACAGCTTGAACGCAAGCCACACAAGAGGGTTAAACCAATGCAGGATAAGAACAACATATCCTAATATCTTCGCAAGGTTATCACGCCGAGCGAGATGCGTCTGTTCGTGGGCAATTACATATTCCTGTGCGTCAGCCAAATTGCTCGGCAAGTATATTTTTGGATTTCGCAATCCAAGCGCAAAGGGCGTGCTGATTACTTGCGAAATATAAATATTATCCCGAAGAAGGACGGCACTCTGTAATTTCTTTTTGAGTTTGGAATATGAGCGTATGCTATACAGGCAAAACGCACAAACGCCGATGAACCATATAATCTTCCCCCAAAAGGTAAATATCTGATATACATTTGCGTTAGAACCGAAAACCTCAGTTGCTACAACAGGGTTGATTACGCTGTCTATTGCTTTTATACCCGTTTCCACATAAGGGGTTTCAATATAAAGCATATCCGTAGAAAGCGGCGTGGTGTTGAACGGCAATATGCTCAAAACGCTTTCAAAGGAAACGGGTACAAGCAGACGGAAAAAGGCAACAAACCATAATGCGTAGGAGAAAACCTTTGGAGCTTTTTTCAGCAGCAACCGTGCCAACATAATAATTAAGATAGCAAAGCTGCCCGTAATACTCATATTTACAATATCGAGAAATACTTTGTCGCTCATAGTCATTCCTCTGCATTTTGGTCGATGATTTTCTGTATCTCAGCGATTTCCTGCTTTGAGAGCTTTTTGCGGCGGGTAAACGCCACTAAGAATTGTGGCAGAGAACCGTTGAATGTTTCTTCCACGAAGCCCTCACTTTGCTTCGTAAACCACTCCTGCTTTGAAAGGACAGAAACGACATTGCCCGAATTGTTTTGAAAAATGCCCTTATCACAAAGACGCTTCAGCATCGTATATGTGGTGGATTTCTTCCAAGAGAATTTCTGCTCACAAAGCTGAACCAAGCCTCCAGAGGAAATAGGCTCATTCTCCCAAATTAAGTTGGCAAACTCCAGTTCCATATCTCCAAGTTTGTAATTTTTCATTATAATCCTCCTTGCGGGTCTACAAGCATTAGACCTTTGCTTATAGTCTAACACTTGTAGACCCGTTTTGTCAAGAGGAAAACAAAAAGTTCACAAACTCGTTGCCGCCACTACTCTGACAGTATTTAACTGCTTTGGGCTTACTAAGGTCTGCTCACAGCAAAATCACAAATGTTAGGCTGATTGAAAGTGATTACTCGCTCTGGTTGTCCACCGTGTAAACCACACAAGCAATCCCGACAATCAGCGAAAAGAGAATTGCACCGCCGAAAGAATTTTCCAACGCTCATATATCGTTGCATCACTTCGTAAGAACCTTTTTATGATACGATTTGTTTCCGCAGTATGGGCATTTCATCTTTCTTGATGTGCCGCTATGCAGAGCCATAACAACAGCTTTCATTGTCGGTACATATCTTTTTTTTGCATACAGGGCATTCGTAGTATCCCGTATCGTGCTCAATTCTTACTCCTACAAAGCAAGTGGCGAAAACTACCGCAGCTCCAAATACCAATAAAGCGATTCCGAGGGCAAGACGGTCTTTCATCAAATAGCATCCGACAAATATCATAGTGAGAGATACAACAATCGCCATTGTAATAAGAAGCTTCTCCAGATGCAGAATCCGTTTATTTGACGATTCCTCCTGCTTCTTCATCTCCAAGAGCAAAGCATCCGAAGTTTCCTTGTAGTTTTCCATTGCGATTCGCTCCCCACTGAAAAGCTCGCTTAGGTTAATTTTTAGCAGGTCACATAGTTCTGGCATGATGGCGGCATCTGGCAGACTCCGTCCAGTTTCCCATTTTGATACGGCACGGTCTGTGATGCCAAGTTTCTCCGCAAGAACAGCTTGTGTGAAACCCTGCTTCTTCCGACAGAACGCTATGAACTTTCCGATTTTCTCCTGTTCCATGAGGAGCACCTCCTTTCTTGCCTCTACTATATTGCCGTATGACGATTTTTAACAGGAACCAATGGTTGATATGTCCGAAATTCGCTCTTTAACGAGACTCTACTTCGGGTGGAGTAAGATATTCATCCGTTTTCAGCAACGGCAATCAACGCTTATTTTCTCTGCACTTCTTTTTCCACTGACCAACTTTATCAAATGCCCCTAACAAATGCAGAAAATACAATACCAAACCTGCCACAGTAAGACCAGATGTAAATGAGGTAATATTGTCACAAATATTTTCGGGAACAGTTCCGTATAATACCCCTACATAATCACTCCCGAACAGCAGATAGCAGACAGAACCAAGTGCGATTGATGCCGCTAACAAGGTGCTAAGGCGTTTATAGCGTTTTTGATTTTCTTCTGTAGCATATTTAGCAACCTTTTTCAGTGTATCCTTAGTTTCACTATCCATATTCTCGCTTTTCCTTTCTCCATCGATTATTTCTCGAATATCTACTTCATAGAAATCCGCAAGTTCAATGAGCATATCCACATCAGGCATATTACTACCTGTTTCCCATCTCGAAACAGTTCGTGATGAAATATAGAAACGTTCTGCGAATTGCTCTTGTGTCAATCCTTTTTCTTTTCGCAGTTGCTTTAAGAAATTCCCTATTTTTTGTTGTTCCATTATAGCCCTCCTTGCGTAACTGATATTATCAAAATTTTAATCTTAATACCACGACACAAAGCGAGAAATATCGTGATATAGGGAAATAGACATATCGTGTCTGGTGTTTTTTGCGTTATAATGGTTGACCGAGTACGCCGAGTGTATGTCATCAGCAAATTTATGATAGTTGCCTTGACCTTTTAATTGGATGGCGAATAACGGTTTTCCATTTTTCTGGCGCTACTTTCCGTGCATCTGATAAGTAAATTTCGTGATGTAATCGGCTTTCGGTTATATCATTTTCATAACCGTTCTGCGCTATATATTCATCCATTAACGCTACCGTTTGCGGTTCATCATCAAATGCGCCTATGTGCATTATTTGCACACACACTCCCTCATCAATAGTCAGAAATTCCGCCGATGAGCAATCGAGCTTTTTCTTTTCGGATGCGGTTTCTACTGCCCATTCAAAATCCTTTTGAGTAACAAATTCTGGCAGGCGAATGACAGAAATCCAGTTAAATGCAGCTTTATCAGCGTAGTCTATACCATCAACATTATCCTGCCACCAAAAGCCCTCCAGCGGAGGAACAACATACTCAAAAAAGCCCTCGATTTTATGCTCTGTTTTATAGCTCATTTTCAGCGTGTAAGCAACAGCGTATAGGATACTGATTGCCCGCTGATAAGCACCGTCAATCTCGTTAGGATTTCCTTTTCCTCGTACAGCAATGTAGTTAGCTTTCGGAACAGTAACAATCTCTGGTTTGTTCTTCGGCATATAAAACTCTTTGTATTCTTTTTTGAAATCAAAAGCCATAATGTTCTCCTTATAAATCTCCATTTATTCTAATTTGCGAGTAGATTGTACCACACTTATACTGACACCCTGTATCAAGATTTATATTTTTCATAGATACTTTTTGCCTGCTTTGCAACGATGTCCTTGAGATGCGCAGGCTCTACAATATCCACCTGTGTTCCGAATGATAACAAATACCCGATTAACCATTCATCTTCTGGCATTTCAACAGAAACGATTAAATCCCCATTTTCTTCTGTGCTTATTTGAGTATTATCAAATTCATCATAAACACGATACGAGATTTCTTTGGCAAAGCGCAGTACGATTGTACTATAAACTTGCCCCGACATCTCATCTAATTCTGGAAAAGACTTTTTATCAAAAGTGTCTGAAAGCATTTCCAATGTTATAATGCGAGTCAGCTTAAAAATGCGATAGTCCTGTTTTTCCGTACAGTATGCTTTCAAATACCATGACATAGATTTATATAACACTTTTAACGGTTGGATAATTCTCTCGCTAATCGTTCCGTAGGAGTTGGCGTAGGTTATTTTCACGCACCTTTGTTGAATTACTGCCGATTTCAACAATTCAAATTTTGTATTATCAGTTCCGTTATTGCCCCATCTGGAAAAATCCACTTCAAGCCAGCTTTCTGAACCGACATTAAATATCGCAGAGAGTTTTTGCAGTATTTGGCTGTTGTCAATATTGCTTGTGGAATTGATGCTATGCAAGGCTGTTAGAATTTCTCGCTTCTCTTCCTCGGTAAGCACAGCTTTATCCATAACAAAGTCATTCATTAAATAAATGCCGCCATTTCGCCCCGCTTCCGCATAAATAGGAATACCTGCGCCGCTTAGAGCGTCAATATCTCTATAAATCGTTCTTACAGATACTTCAAACTTTTCTGCCAGTTCTGAGGCAGTAGCCCGACCTTTATCAAGTAAGTGATATACTACCTTAAACAACCTGCTTTCCTGCATTGTCTAATTCTCCTTTGACAATAAGATACCATCAAAAACCTGACACGGTATGACAACATTTATTATAATTGATTTGCCGAGCAGTATCAAGTATGCAATTATGAACTTTAATCGCCTGCTACAAGAGATTTAATACCCTATTGCAAGAGATTTCAGACCGTTTCATAAGAAGCCTCGTTTCTGTAAAATATATATAGTACGATTTTACAGGCACAAGGTGGTGAGCTTATGGACGAAAGAAATAATGATTTTGACTTCGATTTTACGCCAATCGGTCTGGCTATCAAAAAAGCCAGAACAGCACAGGGTATGACAAGAGAACAGCTTGCCCGTATTGTTGACTACGACCCAAGGCATTTACAGGCGATTGAAAATGAGGGGCAAAAGCCGAGTCTGGAGCTGTTTATTCAGCTTGTGACGATGTTCAACATTTCGGTTGACGAGTACATATTCCCGAACAAAGAAGTCAATAAGAGTTCCGCCCGCAGACGCTTAGACGCACAGCTCGACAATTTAGATGATAAAGAACTGTCCATTGTAGAAGCAACCGTCAACGGTTTATGTAAGGCAAAAGAGTAAACAGAGGAAAGAAAAACCTCTGTTTTTCTTTTGCCCTTTTTTAATAGGCAGGGATACCGTATCCGTAGATAACGCTGCTGCCGACAGCGTATTGCTTCTGCCTGCAAGCGTCGCCAGAGTTACCCTCAACGGTATAGACAATGCCGTTTTCGCACTTCTCTACAATGCCCACGTGGTCTACCTCGCCGTCGCACTCCCAATCGAAGAAGATGATTTGACCTGCCGACGGCTCAAAGCTGCTGTCCTGCCATTGCCCACGGTCTTTGAACCATTGCACGCCATTAGCACAGCCTGCGAATTTCGGTATTACGCCGCTGTCGATATAGCCGCATTCATTCGCACACCAACTCACATAACAAGCGCACCATTCTACACGCCCGTCAAAGCCGTACCAAGACCAATAGGGCTGACCGCCTACATTGCCGACCTGCGACAAGGCAACGGTCACGATTTCACCGTCACCGACCGAGATACCGTAAAGCACCGCAGACCAGAGCGAATTGTTTTCCTCGGCAAGTAATTCCGATAGCTGCTGTCGCTGTTCCTCATTAAAGCCGTATAGGTCTGCCATTTCGTCTGCGGTCTTGTGACTGACCGTGATATACAGATAAGTCCGTGTAACGGTTGTTTCCGTCTGCACAATATTCCCGTGACCGTCGTCGCTCTCGGTTATGACGGTTTCGGTCTTGCTTTCCGTTCTGCTGCTGATTTCGTTCATCTCCCAGAAAATACCCGATAGAAGCTGCTTTTTACCCTCGTCCATCGTCGCCACTTCCTGCGGATTGTCTGGGTCTGTGGCAGTCTTTACGGAATAAACCGCAAGCACCTCTTTCCAGACCGCACGGCTGCCCGACATTTCCAGAACATCATAGGTCGTGCTGCTTTGGATTTCGTCAAGGCGGGTATCGTATTCAGCATTGATTTCCCGAACAACACTCTGCATTGTCATACCGTTTCCAGAGTCCTCACCAGAAAAGAAAATGCCGAACACCGAACCTGCAATCAAGGCAATCAGACAGATAACAATAATAATCACAACGGCAATCCAACCGCCTGCGGCTATGGCGGCTACAAGCGCCTTGACGCCTGCAATAATCGCTTTAACTGCGGCAATCGTAGCTTTTACCGCCGCTTTCACCGCTGTAACCGTAGCCTTGGCGGTGGCTTTTGCCACCTTTGCAGCTCTTTGAGCCGCTTTTGCCGAAGCCCTTGCCGCTGCCTTTGTTGCTTTGGTGGTATGCTCGGCTGTTTTGATAGCCGCCTTAGAGGTAGCCTGTGCAGTCTTAACGCTTTTCTGGGTGGTTTTGACCGTACCTTTTGCGGTTGACTTGACCGTTTTTTCTGTATTTCGGGCGGTGGTCTTAACCGTCTTTTTGCCTTGCTGTCGGGTCTTGATAAACAGAAAAAGGCGGCAAAAGCCGACGAACAGCATAACAACGGCTTGCAGAT
>OQVT01001795.1_pt1 | contig 13756 bp, 9 predicted proteins | sample 1691561 | NCBI WGS metagenome assembly OQVT01 (sample SAMN03418260, study PRJEB22391) | human gut metagenome | biome: human-gut; feature: organic feature; material: feces | host: Homo sapiens | place: Tanzania | collected 2013-01 | reverse complement strand
ACATCACCCGTTTGAAAAAGTTTTGACAGATCTTTGAATGCCCCTCCAGCCGAGGTGTGAAAAGTTTCATGTAAGAAAGTCATTCCCCATCCCAAAGTTCTATAATCTACATTGTTAGAGTTCTTTATAAAAGATGTTATTTGCGAAAAGCCCAAATTAATCCAGTTCCCATCATGCGGGGTTGCAGAATTCTTTTCCATGGAAAATTTTATTGAAATATTTCCTCCATTAATAAGTTTTATAATTTGTTCTCTGGCTATTGCATTAGATGATTCTACGGAGTTAATAATGGGATGCCCTTCATTGTCTTTAGCATATGTCATAACACCAGTTGGAGAAGTGGAAATAGTTAATCCTGTAAAAAAAGAAAGGTCTGTGTTTATTTTATCGTTTACATTCGTATTGTAGATTTTGTCAAGAATTAGCACTTGCTTCATATCTATAGTATCACCAGTAATATCAGTATAGTTCACAGGGTCATCTCCACACGATGCGTAGGGCGACGTGCCGTAGTATTTCTCGCACATCGGGTCCATGGTGTTCCATCTTCCCGTCACGGGGTCGTAGTGGCGTGCACCGTGGTCGTACCAGTCGAGGCCGTGGGTGCGGTCAAGCTCCTTGCCTATGTATTTGTAGGGTTGGGTAGCGTGGCTGCTCTCTCTGCTTACGGTATTGGCGAAAGCAGGGAGGCTCAGAGTGGTCATGAGCCCCAACAGCATAATAACAATCTGGTGGCGCATGGACTGGGGTTAAGATGTTTACATTGCAAATATAATAATAATGTACACACGCGCAAAGGAAATCGGGGGAAAAGTGATGGCTGGGGGAGAAAATCGTATGATGCAGCCTGCTTGAGGCCCAATGTGGTCAAGTATATGGCCATCTTCATGTATGGCCCCTGTTCCGCGCATTTTAACCCCAAACAAAATCCACTCTTCTAAAAGCTAAATCCAAGCAAGCCTAATGACCAATTTGGGTTAATCATGGATAAATCGCCTGTTTGAACATCATATCGGCCCTCGAACTGTAATTAGAAAGGATCTATCGAAGATCTTTTTGGTGAATCGGTGCCGAAGTCAGGAAAACGTATCTTGCTTAATCTTAATGTCATTGCCATTATCGTATCCATTCTTTGGCTTATTACATATTTCCCATTTTTACGGTCTATATAAATAGCTCTGTAGAGATAGTTACTTAGCTCTTTGTCTTGTATATCACCTTTGTAAATATACGTGTCTTGAGTTTTAGCATATTTCCTCTTATAATTCTGAAAACCCTCCCTATAATAAAGTTCACATTCTCTTAGAGAATCAAATGCCAGCACCACCTTCTTCCCTATTCTCAGAGTATCATGCTTTGTTCGTCTGTCATACAGGGGACGATAACCAGGACCGACAAGAAGACCCTTATAGATATAAGGATATTTATCATACTTCCAGTTCATCAAGATGGGGCGGGTAACAACAAAAGTGTCATAGCGGGAGTGGCTTTCCGTATACGTTTTGATAATTTCACGTAGAGAGCTATCACAGAAAATCTCTTTTATTTCCAAACCTTCTCCTGGCGTACATGCTATGGGGGCTGTAGACATGCCTAAAGAGTGTGTGGACAAGCAACCAATTACTGAGAGTGTGGACAAGCAGCCAATTACTAATAGGCATGTCACTTTACTTGCAAAAAAAACCTTCGATGTTGATTTAACCATAATGATAATATATTTAATTCATGGAATTTAAGGTCGTTGCCGAATCCAAAACTTCCTCCATCGTTGAAGTCATAATAGAAGCCACGAGTAACCTCGTCCTTTCCTATTACAAGAACAGGTAGTCCTCCCATTTTTTTTGAGAGTGAACTATCTGCGTCTGATGCACGCTCATCGAGAATGAAATCAATATCAACCTGCTCAGGCTTAATATCCATATCAGCAGCATGACCAGGAAGGGCGGCACGTTCACGCACCTTATTGATACGTTCAGCTGCCTTCTGGGAGTCGCCAGCCTTATAGTAAGCCTCCGCTGCTAAGAGATAAGTGTCAGCCAAGCGGAAAAGAAAGATATCCTTGGTACTTGTATAGCTAGTGTTATTGGAAGGATAAGATGAATTTGGGTCATAGAACTTCCAAATCATCGGACACATTCCCGAACCACCCACATGCTCTATATCTTGCTTCCATCTATCCTTGGTAACAATAATCGCATTAGGATTTTGGGCGATTACAGCCAAAGAGTCTTCCTTGGTGAAAGGTTGGTCGTATTTTGGGAAATACAATCGCAGATCTCCTACCTTCAAACCGATGTTCGTATCCTCCTTTGTGGCATAGAACTCGCTTTTGAAAGTAGCGTCATAACGGCCGTCCACTGCTGTATTGTAAAGGGAATACAGAAATTGGGTAGGCATAAACTGGTTTTTCTTCCAACCATAGGTCAAGTTACCTTGCTCAAAACCAGAAACAACCTTCGTCCACAACTCAAAGCCATAAAGGTTCTGCTGTCCATTACCACCATACTGACCCCCCAAAGAAGAGGCATCATACTGCACAGAGAAGATAATCTCCTTATTTTTCTCATTGCCAGAAATAAACACATCACTGAAAGTTGGCATCAGCTCATACTGTCCACTGTTGATGACCTCGTCTGCCAAAGAAGCAGCCTTAGAGAAGTCCGTTGACTCAGCATACGACTTATAGCCACGAGTGAGATAAATCAAAGCCATCAAGTGCTTGGCAGCTCCCTGTGTAGCTCGTCCAAATTCGCTCTGGCTGGCAGGAAGCACACTCACCACATCGTTCAATTCACTCAGAATGAAGGCATATACATTTTTTTCAGGAGTACGGGTAAACTCCGTAACAGGCGTATTGATTTCATCTGCAACAATAGCAATATCGCCAAACTGCTCCACGAGCAGATAATAATAATATGCTCGCAAGAATCTAACTTCTGCCAAACGCTGGTTGAGGTTCTTCTCTGACATTCCTGAAACCGAACTAGCCTTGTTGATGGCTGTATTACAAACCTGAATGCCATAGTAAGCATTTGAGTAAAAATCACCCACATATCCATTCTGCGCATCCAAAGTGGCATACTCATTCAATTCGCTACTATAGATATCGCGATTACCATAGCTACCACTCACCAACTCGCTCTCACCACGAGTGTAGATGTCAACACCCAAGTTAAACAACCAAGGCTCATTTTTCCAAAGGGAGCGCAAGGTGGCGTATGAAGCATTCACCAAACTCTCATATCCATCCTTCTCCTGAAAATACTGTTCAGAATTGACATTGCTGAGGTTTTCCTCATCCAGGAAGCTGTCGCAAGAAGCCAATCCCAGTGCCAAGCAAGCACCTGCTATATATAAATTAATCTTTTTCATATCTATGTTTTTTTAGAATTCTACTTTTACACCTATCAGATAGGTTGTATATCCAGTTGCCGTACCCCAAGTATTTTGGGTAGCCCACTCTGGGTCGAAGCCCTTGTAAGAGGTAAAGGTGAATGGGTTATTGGTTGTCACATACAAACGGGCATGCTTGACATTGATTTTCTCCAACCACGACTTTGGCAAATTATAGCCTAAACTGATGCTTCCCACCCTTACGAAAGATACATCCACATAGCGCATCGTATTATAATACTTGCCCTTATTGCCTGGCTGAGGATACTTATTGGATGGATTGTCCTTTGTCCAATAGTTTACGTTTACCTGCTTGTAATTGCCCTCATAAGCCATGTAGGCAGACATAAAGGCATCCTGCAACTGCGCTCCCTGCTGGGTATAGACATACACAGAGAAATCGAAGTTTTTAAAAGTAAAGGTATTGGTGATACTGCCAATCCACTTTGGAGAACGCTGCCCAATGATGCGCTTGTCGTCAGAGTTGATAACACCATTGTCATCATAGTCTTTCACTTTCACCTGCCCAGGAGTCTGTCCATACTTGGCAGCCTCATCAGCCTCATCACTCTGCCAGATACCATCAAAGACATAATCATAGTTTACGTCGAGCGGATGACCGATAAACCATTTGTTTGCCACATCATCTTGCTTGCCATTATAAAGTTCCATGATCTTGTTGGTATTCTTAGAGAATGTGATGTTGGTTTCCCATCCAAAGTTCTTGCCTTGGATATTAACAGTATTCAGACCTATCTCTATACCTCTGTTTCTTACCCATCCGATGTTATCCCAGATAGAAGACCAACCAGTGGTCTTAGGGATATTACGCTTCATAATCAAGTCTTTGGCATCACGCTGATACACATCAATGGCACCATTGATACGGTTGTTGAAGAACCCGAAATCCAAACCCACATTGATTTCATGAGTCTTCTCCCAAGAAAGATTCTTGTTGGCAATTCCATTCTTATAATAAGCAGCAATCGCATTACCACCAAAATCATAGTTCAGACGTGATATACCTGACTGGGTGCCATAGATGGAAACGGCATCATTACCCGTCACACCATAGCTAAGACGAAGTTTCAAGTTGCTAATAGCTGGCAGATTCTTCATAAAGTCCTCTTCCGTAATACGCCAAGCAAGGGCTGCGGAAGGGAAGAACGACCACTTGTTGCCATCAGCCAATCTTGAAGAACCATCATAACGGCCTGAAACCGTCAAGAGATAGCGATCATTGAAGGAATACTGTATTCTTGCCAATACAGAAGCCAACGTTCTCTTCTGAAAATTAGTGGTTGATGCAGTTTGATTGCTCAAGCCCGCAGCACCCAGATTATACCAATAACTATTGTATGGGAAATCCTTGGCTGCTTGATTAGATGACTCCCATTGCTCCATCTGGAGACTCTGCACAAGGCTAGCATTCAGATGATGCTTGTCCATCAGCTTATCATAGGTAATCTGGTTGTCCCAAACATAAGACCAATAAGTATTTTGGTTGTATTGGGTTGTGATTGTTGCAGTATTACCATTCGAGTTCTTAGCATTCTTGCCTACAATGTTACCATATCTAGTATAAAGCAACTGAGGAGCGAACTGTGTCTTAAGTGTCAGCTCCTTGATAGGCTTATACTGCAAATACACGTTACCAAACACCCTGTATCGCTTGGTTTCGCGATGCTCGCCATCAGCAGTGCTTTCCAGCAAAGGATTGGTTGTAGCATCGTTGCGGAACACGTGGTAAGTCAGGTTGCCATCCTCATCGTATGGAGAAGCCACCTGTGGCAAACGATAAGCAGAGCGAAGCGTCTCATAACTACCTTCATTTTGCTTACTATAAGTAAAGTAAAGGCTACCACCCATCTCCCAAGAATTTAAAATCTTGCGATTCACGTTGAGATGGAGGTTATAGCGATTGAAGTCCTGGTCTCTCACCGTACCTTCCTCATGCAACTGTCCGACACCCAAAGAGAATGTACCTTTAGCATCACCACCTGAGGCGGTAATCGTATTGCTATACTGCTGACCTGTACGCAACGTCAAGTCAATCCAGTCGGTATAATCCTTATTGTCTATTCTCTCCCACTCCTCCGGTGTAAAGAACTCGGCATTAGAGCGATCGGTGCTGCGGCCTTGGTTTTTAAACAACTCTGTGCGGAACTTCACATATTCATCACCATTCATCATATCAGGAAGATGACTTGCCAGACGAACACCATAATAACCATCATAATTAATAGAAAAATGCCCCTCCTTACCTCGCTTGGTGGTTACGATAACAACACCATTGGCACCACGGGAGCCATAGATAGCCGTAGCCGATGCATCCTTTAGAACATCAATCTTTTCGATGTCAGCAGGGTTCAAATCTCGTGCATCAGAAGAGGTAGGGATACCATCAATCACCCAAAGAGGCTCATTGCTATTATTGATGGAGCTCTTACCACGAACAACAATACTATAACTACCACCTGGGCGAGCTGCATTTCGAGTAATGTTCACACCAGAAATTCTACCCTGCATGGCATCTACGGCATTCGTCTGGGAAGCAGAAGTAATACTAGTGGCATCCAATGATGACACAGAACCCGTAACATCACTGCGCTTTACCGAACCATAACCAACTACCACCACCTCGTCAATCGCCTTGGAATCTTCCAGAAGAACTATCTTCAAAGCTTTTCCTGCCGCAACTTGTACTTTTTGAGTGATGTAGCCTACATAAGAGATTTCCAAAGTTGCCTTCGGAGCTATGGTAAGCGAGAAATTACCATCCAAGTCGGTAATAGTACCATCGCTCGTACCAACCACCTTAATCGTTGCTCCTATAATAGGCTCGCCATTAGAGTCAACAACCAGTCCTGAAATTTTTTGGCTTTGCTGAAAAATGTTCAACGTATTTTCGCCCATACCATAAGTAAAAGTAGGTACGGAAACCGTGAATCCCATACATAGCATCATAGCTGCCAATTTAGAATTTCTTTGTTTCATAAGTCATTACCTTTTAATTATTACAATTGTTATTATTTATTTCTGCCGCAAAATTATCTATTTCTTCATAAAACTTATATTTTTTTTCGGTCAACAAGAAACGAAAAAAAATCAAAACTCTTTTAAGAACTACTTTTAGACCATTTATAACCGAAAATCAATCAACATAGCCCTTGGTTCTTGCACATTTGAGGAATAATTTGTAATTTTGGGCAACATTTAACACTTTAATTTGCAAGTGTATCTATTTTTTTTATATTTTTGCAGTTTAATATAAAAACAAGAACAATGAAGAAACTACTACTATTTCTTGGATTAATCCTACAGGTACTTGCCCTCACGGCAAGCACCTCATCCATATTTAAGAACTTGGGACTTAAAGAAGGACTATCCAATGGATTCGTAAATGACATGATTATCGATGGACAAGGTTTCATCTGGGCCGCCACAGAATCGGGGCTTACCCGAATCGCAGGCACAAAATGCACAATCTTTAAAAACAACAATTCTAACATTGATAATGATGGTATCGTGGGATTGTATTACAACAAAGAAAGTAATTCTATCTGGATACACTTCAAGAATGGACACATAGATATGTTTGATTGCAAGACACAGCAATTCATACACTTCACACAAAAAATCCCCGAGAAAAGCGTTGCCGATATCAAGGGAGCTGCAGACGGAGGTATTTGGATAGCCTATTACGATGGCACCATCCAACATTACAGCCCCAAGAATCAAAAGTTCTCAACCATCAGCAACAAACGTCTTCCAAATATAAAAAATGGCATTCGCAGCATTACGGATGATGGCAACGACCATCTGTATATCGGATTGCGAATCGAAGGACTCTATGTCTATAACCTCAGGACGCAAAAGACAAAATATTTCCGTCACACTCCTAATGACCCACAAAGTTTGCCAGGTGACAATGTGCGCTCAATATGCATTGACCATGCCAAAAACATTTGGGTGGGTACAAACCTGGGATTGGGATTACTCGACCCTTTCACAGGGAAATTCAAGGTGTTCAAGCATATCGCCAACAATCCAGCATCACTTGCTGGCGACAACATCCACCAAATCATAGAGATGAACGACAGGACCCTATGGATAGCCTCAGACATTGGCGGAATCAGCGTCCTCGACCTCAACCTTTATAAAAATCCCCTAACAGAAGAACTCAGATTCTCACAAATCACCAAAGAGAATAGTGGATTGTCGTCCAATAATAACCGAAGAATCATACAAGATTCCTTTGGAAACATCTGGATAGCCAACTACAGCATGGGAATAGACTTCATCGCAAAATCCGCCGCCAGCATCAACACCCTGCAATACATGGGAAAGGCTTTGGAAGAAGTAACAGGGTTATATTGCGATCACCAAGGAAACTTATGGATAGGGCGAGACAACCTGATGAGCCTATACCAAAACGGCAAATTGATGCAAACCTGGAATTTCTCATCCTATCTATCCAACTCCTCTTCATCTATATATGTATTCGAGGAAGACAAAAAAGGCAACATCTGGTGTGGAACCAGTGACAATGGTGTGCTGAAGTTCAATCCTCACACCCACAGTTTCACACGCATCAACTATGCCCAGAACCTAGACGTCCATGCCCTATGCGAGAACGCACAGGGAAAGATGTGGGTGGGAACAGAAGCAGGCATCTTCTCTGTAGAAAACGACAAGATTAATAAGGAGCAGGAACTAAACCGACAGATGGGAAAAAATCCAGCCATCATCTACTCTATCAAAGAAGATAATTATGGCCAAATATGGATTGGCACCTTAGACCGTGGCGTGTTTGTCTTCAGCAAGCAAATGAAACTTATCGTACATCTAACCGAAAAGAATTTGCTTGCCACCAACTCCATCAACCATATCATTAAAGATGCTGATGGTGGCATTTGGATGGCGACAATGAGGGGACTGGCTTACGTGCAGAACCCACTTCAACCAGGAGCCATCAAAAATTACAACGAGCGATATGGCATCAAAGACAGCCACATACGTGCCATCAGCCAAGACAAGCAAGGAAATATTTGGGTGAGCATGTTCTCGGGAATAGCTTGCCTCAACATTCACAAGCAGCGATTCTACAACTATGATTACGAGAGTGGCATACCTACGAGCAACTTCGTAGAGGCATCAGCCGTCACCACACCCGACGGAACCATATATTTTGGCTCACCAGGAGGAATATGCTTTTTTAATCCCCAACAGCTGACCGAACCAAAAGCTGTCTCCCCTATCCAAATCATCAATTGTGAACGAGTGGGGAAACTCGCCGACCAATTTGCCAGCCGACTGATTTCACCAAACAAAGAGGGTATCATCTGTTTAAACCACGATGACAATACCTTCAAAATCAACTTCACGATAAAAGACTTCTCACAGGAAGGAAACGTGGAATACTCTTACATGATGAAGGGACTAGACGACCAATGGTATGAAACAGAAGGTGACAATGAGGTAACCTTCCGCAATCTCAAACCGGGCGACTATACTTTTATCATCAGAGCCAAGTTAAAGAATCAGGATTGGGAAGACGCCAGTAGCGCTGAAATGAAGGTTGTTGTCTATCCCCCACTTTGGCTCACCTGGTGGGCAAAGCTCTGCTATGTACTCCTCATCATGGGAATACTAGGATATTTCTTCCGTTCTTACCAGAAGCAGTTGTTGCTGCGCAATTCTCTGGCACAGGAAAAATGGGAAAGCAAGCATAGACAGCAGGTGAACGAGGAACGCCTGCGCTTCTTCACCAACATCACCCATGAGCTTCGCACTCCGCTCACACTCATTCTCGGACCTCTGGAGGATTTGATGGAAGATAAGGAAATAGCAGAAAGAGTACATCATAAGATTGGATGCATCCATGCCAGTGCGGAACGACTCCTTAATCTCATCAACGATATTCTGGAGTTCAGAAAGACGCAAACCCAGAACCGCAAATTGACGGTTGCCAAGGCTAACCTCGGAGCATTGGTGAGGGAAATAGGCGTGCGATTCAAAGATCTCAACCTGAATAGCCGTCTCAATATCCGTCTGAATATTCAAACGGGGGTGCCTGAGCTTTACTTCGATTCAGAAGTAATCAATACGGTAATCAATAACCTGATGTCAAATGCCATCAAATATACACCAGAAGGCAGCATCACCTTATCGCTGACGATGCCAGAAGACGACACTGCAGCCATTGTCTGAAATGCTTTATACTTCGGATAGGTAAATACATAAACAAACATTATGATAAAGAATCCGATTATAACAGACATAAGATGAAGCTCTGAAGGCAGAATAAGGATTGCGATATAATACAATACTATACCGATATAGCCTGCCGTATCCATAAGTGAAAATGCTCTGTCAGTGCGGACCTTCGTTGCCCTGTACAGCTCACCGGCTGCGATCAGTGACAGTGCGAGCATGGTAAAAAACAGGATATAACCGCCGCTTGTTATAAGTAATAATGCTGCAGCGACAAGAATAACGCCGCTGATAAGTCTGGTTTTAAACATAAGTCAACATCTCCTAAGAAACGGATCTATTTGGCATTTCCGTATCTTCTGTCTCTTTCGTTATAAGCCTTTATAGCCTCCAGAAGCTGAGGCTCTTTAAAATCAGGCCAGGGTGTTTCCGTAAAATACATCTCTGAATATGCAAGCTGCCAAAGCATAAAATTTGATATCCTCTGCTCTCCGCTTGTTCTTATAAGAAGATCCGGATCAGGTATATCATAAGTATCAAGATATTCCCCGAACATGCTTTCATTTATATCGGCAGGATCAACATTTTTATCCTTTACATCACATGCAAGCTTCGTGATACCTCTTATAAGCTCATCTCGTCCGCCGTAATTAAGAGATATAAGGAAATGCATACCGGTATTATCCTTTGTACTTCCCTCAAGCTCATCTATTATCCTTATTATGTCGTGAGCAAGCCCTTCTCTTCTTCCGATAACTCTGATCCTTATATTATCCCGTTCGGCACGCTTCAGAAGTCTCTTAAGATATCTTCTGAAAAGATTCATTAACACGCCTACTTCCTTTTGGGATCGTTTCCAGTTTTCGGTTGAAAAAGCATATACCGTAAGATATTTAACACCCATATCCTGGATGACCGTACACATCTTTTCAAGATTATCACATCCGACTACGTGTCCGTAGCTTCTCGGAAGTCCCTTGTTTGATGCCCATCTGCCGTTTCCGTCAAGTATTATAGCAAGATGATTGGGAACCCTCATTTTTTTCTCCTTAAAAATAAGCCGCATTAAACTGATCAATGCAATCTGAGTTTAATGCGACCGATATTATTTGATATTAAACCGTAAGGATCTCTTTTGATTTCTCAGCAACCGATTTGTCTATATCTTTGATGAATTTATCTGTCTGTTTCTGAAGATCGTCCTGAAGATCCTTGATCTCGTCCTCTGAAACATCCTCTTTTTTAAGTTTTTTGAAAGCATCATTTCCGTCACGACGGATATTTCTTACGGCAACCTTTGCTCCCTCACCCTTTTTCTCAACCTCTTTTACAAGCTGTTTTCTTCTTTCCTCGGTAAGCTCAGGGAAAACAAGTCTGACTGTTTTTCCGTCTGTAGTCGGATTGATACCTATATCAGACATCTGTATAGCCTTTGTTATTTCCTTTACAAGAGAAGCCTCCCATGGCTGGATCTGAAGGATCCTTGCCTCAGGTACAGAGATATTTGCAACCTGCTGAAGCGGTGTCTGTGTTCCGTAATAATCAACAGTAAGTCTGTCGAGTACATGAGGATTAGCTCTTCCGGCTCTTATCGTACTGAGCTCGGATGAGAGATTGTTCATTGTCTTGTTCATTTTATCAACATATACTTTGATCTTGTCGTCCATAGATTACTCCTTATGCATCTGCTGTAACTTTTGTTCCGGATACTATACCCTTGGCGGCTTTTACTATACCGTCAGGCTCTGAAAGTGAAAATACATACATCGGCATGTGATTTTCCATCGCAAGTATCGAAGCTGTCATATCAACAACCTGAAGCTGTTTTTCAACGACTTCATTAATAGATACTTCCGTATATCTTTTTGCATCCGGGTATTTCTTAGGGTCTTTGTCATATACGGCATCAACCGCTTTGGCAAGAAGAACTGCCTCTGCATCGATCTCGATAGCTCTTAACAGAGTTCCCGTGTCCGTAGAGAAATAAGGATGTCCTGTTCCTCCGGCAAAGAAAACGACCATGTTCTTTGCAAAATATTTATTGCATCTGTCCTTTGAAAATCCCTTTGTAAATTCTCCTACGGAAAACGGTGTAAGGATCTGGGTCATCATACCGGCAGATCTGAAAAGCTCTGAAACATATATACAGTTCATTACCGTAGCGAGCATACCGATCTGATCGGCTTTTGTCCTGTCGATATTATTGCTCGAACGTCCTCTCCAGAAGTTTCCTCCTCCGATAACGATGCCTACATTTATACCTTCGTCAACAAGCTGCTTTACCTGACCTGCCACGGCAAGGATGGTATCATCGTCAAAGCCGGTTTTTTTATCACCCGCAAGTGCTTCTCCGCTAAGCTTTAACAAAACTCTTTTCATAAACAGAGCCCCCTGAAAAATTAATGCTGCGTCCGAAAAGGACACACATATCAGTCGTAGTGATATTGCCCTATCGAACTAATTCAAAGTCATAACTCTTAGTTATATTATCATAAATCCAATAAAAAACAAAGTATTAGATGCGTGTATCAACAAATATGCTGTATATAGCTCTTATTGCTGTCTCAAAATCTCTATTCTCAACACCGATGATGATATTAAGCTCTGATGAGCCCTGATCGATCATCTTTACGTTTACGTGTGCATGAGCAAGGGCTGAGAAAATACGTCCTGCAGTTCCTCTTGTCCTCTTCATTCCTCGTCCAACGACCGCAATAAGTGCAAGGTCGGATTCAAGCTCGATGACATCCGGTGAAACAGTCCTGTGAAGACCGGCAATAACTGCCTGTTCCTTCTCCTCGAACTCTTTCTGTGAAACATATACCGTAAATGTATCGATACCTGATGGTGTATGCTCAAATGAAAGGCCGTTATCCTCAAAGACCTGAAGTACTTTTCTTCCGAAACCTATCTCGGAGTTCATCATATCCTTTTCGATAGTTATCGAAGCAAAACCTTTTTTACCGCCTATACCGGTTATCGTATATTTCGGCTTATTGCATGTACTTTCAACTATCATCGTTCCCGGATCTTCAGGCTTGTTTGTATTCTTAACGTTGACAGGGATGCCTTCTTTTCTAAGCGGGAAGATAGCATCCTCATGAAGCACTGTTGCACCCATGTATGAAAGCTCTCGCATTTCACGATATGTTATAGTGCTGATCGACGGCGGATTATCAATGATCCTCGGATCCGTTATAAGAAAGCCCGGAACATCTGTCCAGTTTTCGTAAAGATCCGCATGAATTGCACTTGCAACAAGGGAACCTGTTATATCCGATCCGCCTCTTGAGAATGTCTTCACCCTTCCGTCATAGCCGCATCCGTAAAATCCCGGGATAACGGCATTCTTAATATCCTTAAGACGCTTTGACATGCTTTTCTGCGTCTTCTCTTCATCGTAATTTCCATGTTTATCGAAGAATATGACCTCGGCTGAATCTACAAATTCAAATCCGAGATAAGCTGCGAGAAGACGTCCGTTGAGGTACTCTCCTCTTGAAGCAGCATAATCGGAACCGGCTTTTTCTTCGAAATTTTTTCTGATAATTTGGAATTCCGGCTCAAGATCATATCCTATGTTAAGGTCGTTGTTTATCTCCTCATATCTTGCTCTTATCGCTTCAAGCTCTTTTGTAAAGTCCTCATCTGCTTCTGCTTTTGCGTAGCAGCCGTACAGCATGTCGGTAACCTTTGTATCCTTGTCAAAGCGTTTTCCTGGAGCTGACGGAACAACATATCTTCTTGATTCATCACTCAATATAATATTTTTTACTTTTTTGAACTGCTCGGCATTTGCAAGCGAGCTTCCTCCGAATTTAACGACCTTGATCATAATAACTTATCCTCGCAATGATGTAATTCTTTATGTTCCGATACCCTGTTACAGGTTTCGGCGTTCTTAAGATAAACATTCTTTATATATTTGAAAGTTTCGTCTCTACCCTCTTCTGCCACCATCAAAAGAAGCATTTCGAGGTCACGCTTTGTGTTATCGCTGATAAACCAAAGCTTATGTGTTCCTTTAAGATAATACTCGTATGCGGAACGCTGAGTGTATTTTTCTTTTTGATAGACCTCACAGGCACATATCCTGTCGATCACCATTTCGGCAATATATTTCCTACTGTTAAGCCGATAATAGCCA
>OQVT01001794.1_pt1 | contig 13762 bp, 9 predicted proteins | sample 1691561 | NCBI WGS metagenome assembly OQVT01 (sample SAMN03418260, study PRJEB22391) | human gut metagenome | biome: human-gut; feature: organic feature; material: feces | host: Homo sapiens | place: Tanzania | collected 2013-01 | reverse complement strand
ACTATGAAAACTTTTAAGAAAATTACCGATCTCATCGGCGGCACACCATTACTCGAACTTACACATATCGAAGAAAAAGAAAACCTTGAAGCCAACAATGCCGTTCAAGGAGCAACAAAAAACAGCCTAATTCTCTTTGATGAACTAGGAAGAGGTACAGCAACTTATGACGGAATGAGCCTAGCCCAAGCAATATTAGAATACATCCACGATCATGTAAAAGCAAAAACCTTGTTTTCAACCCACTATCATGAACTAACCACTCTAGATAAAAAACTAAGAAACCTAAAAAACATTTTAACAGGCGACAGACCAACCGGAAAGCTTCATGTCGGACATTATGTCGGCTCTTTAAAAAGAAGAGTGGAATTACAGAATTCCGGGGAATTTGATAAGATTTTCATTATGATCGCAGACGCGCAGGCACTCACTGATAATGCGGACAACCCGGCAAAAATCCGTGACAATATCATGGAAGTTGCATTGGATTATTTATCCGTAGGGCTTGATCCTGCAAAATCCAATATTTTTATCCAGTCTCATGTGGCAGAACTGACAGAACTGACTTTCTACTATATGAATCTGGTGACAGTATCCCGTCTGCAGCGCAATCCAACGGTAAAAGCAGAGATTCAGATGCGTAATTTTGAGACAAGTATCCCGATGGGATTTTTCAACTATCCGATCAGCCAGGCGGCCGATATCACTGCATTTAAGGCAACGACTGTTCCGGTTGGGGAAGATCAGCTTCCAATGTTAGAGCAGACGAAGGAGATCGTGCACAAATTCAATGCAGTGTATGGAGAGACCTTAGTGGATCCTGAAATCCTGCTTCCATCGAATAAAGCATGCTTAAGACTTCCGGGTATTGACGGAAAAGCAAAGATGAGCAAATCCTTAGGCAACTGTATTTATCTGTCAGAATCCGAGGCAGATGTGAAGAAAAAAGTCATGTCCATGTTTACAGATCCGGATCATATCCGTATCGAAGATCCGGGAAAGCTGGAAGGAAATACCGTATTTACTTATTTGGATGCGTTCAGTAACGAAGGACATTTTGCAGAGTACTTACCTGAATATGCAAATCTGGATGAGTTAAAAGATCACTATAAACGCGGTGGATTAGGCGATGTCAAAGTGAAGAAGTTTTTAAATAACGTTCTTCAGGAAGAATTAAGCCCAATCCGCGCAAGAAGAGCCGAGTATGAGAAGAACATCGAAGGTGTTTATGAGATTTTGAAAAAAGGCAGCGAAGTGGCAGCAGAGACAGCAGCCCAGACATTAAGTGAAGTCAAAGCGGCCATGAAGATCAATTACTTTGATGATCCGGCTTTTCTGGAAGAGCAGATTCAAAAATTTAACGAATAGGAAGAAAGAAAATGGCATTTACCCATCTCCATGTGCATACAGAGTTTTCCCTTCTGGATGGCTCGAATAAAATAAAAGAATATGTTGCAAGAGTGAAAGAGCTTGGCATGAACAGTGCAGCGATCACAGACCATGGAGTGATGTTTGGTGTCATTGACTTTTACAAGGCTGCGAAGGCAGCAGGTATCAATCCAATCCTTGGCTGTGAGGTGTACGTGGCACCGAACTCCCGATTTGACAGAGAGGCAGCGCATGGGGAGGATCGTTATTACCATCTGGTGCTGTTAGCTGAGAATAATGAGGGCTATCAGAACCTGATGAAAATTGTATCCAAAGGGTTTGTGGATGGGTATTATTACAAACCCCGTGTGGATATGGAAGTATTACAGCAGTATCACAGTGGAATCATTGCGCTGAGTGCGTGCCTTGCGGGAGAGGTACAGCGCTATCTTGTAAAAGGACTTTATGATGAGGCAAAAAAAGTTGCCGAAAAGTATGAAAACTGCTTTGGAAAAGGAAACTTTTTCCTGGAATTACAGGATCATGGAATCCCGGAGCAGCAGATGGTCAATCCACAGCTTGTGCGGATGAGCCAGGAGACAGGCATTGAACTGGTTGCGACAAACGACGTACATTACACCTACGCGGAAGATGCGGAGGCACACGATATCCTGCTCTGTATCCAGACCGGAAAGAAATTGTCCGATGAGAACCGTATGCGCTACGAGGGCGGCCAGTATTATGTGAAGTCAGAGGAAGAGATGCGGAAGCTTTTTTCCTTTGCAAGTCAGGCAATCGACAACACACAAAAGATCGCAGACCGCTGTCATGTGGAGATTGAGTTCGGTGTGACAAAACTGCCACATTTCGAGGTGCCGGAAGGTTACGACTCATGGACTTATCTGAATAAGCTGTGTCATGAGGGACTGGTAAAGCGTTATCCGGACCGCCATGAGGAACTGCTTCCGAAGCTTGATTATGAGCTGAATGTCATCCGGAAAATGGGATATGTTGATTATTTTTTGATCGTATGGGATTTTATCAATTATGCGAGAACCCATGGGATTCCGGTAGGCCCGGGGCGTGGAAGTGCCGCAGGAAGCCTTGTTTCTTATACCACAGGTATCACGAACATTGATCCGATCAAGTATAATCTGCTGTTTGAGCGTTTCTTAAATCCGGAGCGAGTTACCATGCCCGATATCGATATCGATTTCTGTTACGAGAGACGAAGCGAAGTGATCGATTATGTCGTGAAAAAATATGGCAAGGATTGCGTTTCACAGATCGTGACATTCGGTACGCTGGCAGCAAAAGGTGTCATCCGTGATGTGGGACGGGTGATGGATCTGCCATATAGTTTTTGTGATACTATTGCAAAGATGATCCCAAATGAACTGAATATTACGATTGAAAAAGCACTGCAGATGAATCCGGAGCTCCGCGGCATGTACGAATCGGACGACAATGTACGTACACTGATCGATATGTCAAAACGTTTAGAGGGACTGCCACGGCATACTTCTATGCATGCAGCGGGCGTTGTGATCTCACAGAAAGCGATGGATGAGTATGTTCCACTGTCGAGGGCGTCCGACGGAACAATCACGACACAGTTTATCATGACGACCATCGAGGAACTTGGACTTTTGAAAATGGACTTCCTTGGACTTAGAACGTTGACGGTCATCAAGGATGCCGCAGATCTCGTATATAAGAACCATGGGATCAAAATCGATGTCAATCACATCGATTATAATGATCATACCGATCCGGATGCAGTTCTTATCGACTACAATGATAAAAAAGTATTAGACTACATCGGAACCGGAAGAACCGAGGGTGTGTTCCAGCTTGAAAGTGCCGGAATGAAAAACTTCATGAAGGAGTTAAAACCGCAGAGCTTAGAGGATGTCATCGCCGGAATTTCCCTGTATCGTCCTGGACCAATGGACTTTATTCCAAAGTATATCAAAGGAAAAAATGAGCGCGACAGTATTACTTACGAATGCAAAGAATTAGAACCGATCTTAGAGCCGACCTATGGCTGTATCGTTTATCAGGAGCAGGTAATGCAGATCGTGCAGGAACTTGCCGGATACACGATGGGACAGGCGGACAATATCCGTCGTGCCATGAGTAAAAAGAAACAGTATGTCATTGATGCAGAGCGTCAGAACTTTGTTTACGGCAACGAGGAACAGGGAATCAAAGGTTGTATTGCAAACGGTATCAGCGAGCAGGCAGCGAATAAGATCTACGATTCCATGGTGGATTTTGCAAAATATGCATTTAATAAATCACATGCAGCGGCTTATGCAGTGGTTTCCTACCAGACAGCGTATTTTAAATATTACTATCCGGTAGAATTTATGGCAGCGCTGATGACATCTGTGATCGATAATACCAGAAAAGTTTCCGAGTATATTTTTACCTGCCGCCAGATGGGAATCAAAGTGCTTCCACCGGACGTAAACGAAGGGGAAGGTGTCTTTACTGCAGTTGGAGATAACATCCGCTATGGTCTGTATGCAATCAAGAGCATCGGAAGACCGGTCGTGGATCTGATCCTGCAGGAGCGTGAGGAGAATGGAACTTATAAGACACTGCAAAGCTTTTTGGAGCGTGTTTCCTGCCGTGAAGTCAACAAACGTGCGGTGGAAAACCTGATCAAAGCAGGGGCGCTAGATGGGCTTGACGGAAACAGACAGCAGATGATCACTGTTTTTTCCACAATTATGGACAACCTTGCCTCGGAGAAGAAAAAGAGCATGTCCGGTCAGATGACACTCTTTGATCTCGTGTCGGAGGAAGAGAAAAAGGACTATGAGATCCGTCTTCCACAACTGGAGGAGTACAGCAAGGAGATCAAGCTTGGTTTTGAAAAAGAGGTGCTCGGCATTTATCTGACGGGACATCCGCTGGAGGAATATGAGGAACGCTGGCGCAAGAATATTTCGGCGGTCACAACGGATTTTGTCCTGGATGAAGAGACAAATGAGGTGAAGGTAAAGGATAACCAGAAAGTCACAGTCGGCGGAATGATCACAGAAAAGACGATCAAGTACACGAAAAATAATAAAGTCATGGCATTTCTCACATTAGAAGACCTTGTCGGAACTGTGGAAGTGATCGTATTCCCGAACAGCTACGAAAAGTACAGCTCTTTATTAAATGAGGATGAGAAGGTATTTATTACCGGACGTGCCAATGTAGAGGAAGATAAAAATGGAAAGCTCATCTGTGAGCAGATCACTTCGTTTGACAGTGTAAAAAGGGAACTCTGGCTCCAGTTTTCCACGAAGGAAGAGTTTGAGGCGAAGGAGCAGGAACTTTATGGAAGGCTTCATGATTCGGATGGAAGAGATTCAGTTGTCATTTACATTTCATCCATAAAAGCGATGAAGCGGCTGCCAAATAACTACAATATCTGCATAAATCAGGAGATTGTGAACAATTTGACGAACTTTCTGGGTGAAAATAATGTAAAAGTTGTAGAAAAGAGCATTGAAAAGAGAGCGTAAAGATATTAAAATGGTGTAGATTAGATAAATAAATATCTGTATATGGGTAAACAGATATTCAATGGGTATATTTATTTTTTAGGAGGGAACTTATAAATGGCAAAAGAGATCAAGACAATCGGTGTACTTACCAGTGGTGGAGATGCACCTGGAATGAACGCAGCAATTCGTGCAGTTGTAAGAGAGGCAATTGTAAAAGGATTAAAGGTAAAAGGAATTAAGAGAGGATACGCAGGACTTCTTCAGGAAGAAATCGTAGATATGGAAGCAAAGGACGTATCTGATATTATAGAGCGTGGTGGTACGATTTTACAGACAGCACGTTGTATGGAGTTTACAACACCGGAAGGTCAGCAGAAAGGTGCTGAGATCTGTAAGAAACATGGTATCGACGGAATCATCGTGATCGGTGGTGACGGATCTTTCAAGGGTGCCCAGAAGTTGGCAGCACTTGGAATCAATACGATCGGTCTTCCGGGAACCATCGACTTAGATATCGCATGTACTGAGTACACCATCGGATTTGATACCGCTGTCAACACAGCAATGGAAGCAATTGATAAAGTACGTGATACCTCTACTTCCCACGAGAGATGTTCTATCATTGAGGTTATGGGTCGTGGTGCCGGATACATCGCTTTATGGTGCGGTATTGCAAACGGAGCAGAGGATATTCTGTTACCGGAAAAATATGATTTTGATGAGCAGAAGTTAGTAAACAACATCATTGAAAAACGTAAACATGGCAAGAAACATCATATCATCGTAAATGCTGAGGGTATTGGACATTCCGCAAGCATGGCAAAACGTATTGAGGCAGCTACCGGTATTGAGACACGTGCTACTATCTTAGGACATATGCAGCGTGGTGGTTCTCCAACAGCAAAAGACCGTGTATATGCTTCAACCATGGGAGCACTTGCAGTAGACCTTCTGTGTGAGGGAAAGACAAACCGTGTCGTTGGATATCGTCATGGCGCTTTTGTTGATTTTGATATTGATGAGGCTCTTGCAATGAAGAAAGAGATTCCAGAGTACGAATATCAGATCGCTAAGAACTTATCCATCTAATTTGGAATCATTACGAAATACAGGAAAGAATTTAAAACTCCACGGATTTTGGTTCGTGGAGTTTTTATGACATATAAGAAAAAGATTTGTTTGGAGAAAAGTATGATCACAAGTACAAGCAATCAGCAGATGAAGAATCTGATGCTTCTGATGAAAAAGGCAAAAGCGAGAAACGAACAGGAACTCTTTGTCGTAGAGGGACGGAAAATGTTTCAGGAAGTCCCAAAAGAGTGGTTAAAACAGGTGTATGTGTCGGAGAGTTTTTTTGCAGAGAATGATAAAATGCTTGCAGGCTATACCTATGAGATCGTATCAGATCCTGTATTCAAAGCGGTATCAGATACGCAGACACCGCAGGGGATTCTCTGTCTGGTCAGAAAGCCACAGTATCGTCTGGAAGAACTGTTAAAAGGGGCAGACACGCATCTTCTGATTTTAGAGAGCATCCAGGACCCGGGAAATCTTGGGACGATGCTGCGCACCGGAGAGGGCGCAGGAATCAGCGGTGTGGTCATGAATCATACAACCGTCGATCTTTTCAATCCGAAAACAATCCGTTCAACGATGGGAAGTATTTACCGCATGCCATTTTTTGTGACCAGAGATCTGGCAGAGACCATCTGTGAACTGAAAAATGCAGGGGTAAAAACGTATGCTGCCCATCTGAAAGGAAAGATGCAGTACGATGAGCCGGACTATACAGGAGCCACTGCCTTTATGATCGGAAATGAGGGGAACGGTCTGTCGGATGAAATCGCTGATCTTGCGGATACTTATATTAAAATTCCAATGTGTGGACAGGTGGAATCTTTAAATGCTGCCATTTCAGCATCGCTTTTGATGTATGAGACAAACCGGCAGCGGCGGATAAGAAGTATGTCGCAGGATAGAATGAGTAATATTAGGAAAGTGGAAGAATGAGAATCTGGTTTAAAATGATGAAAGACAATCATCTGCTTCGGGATACAACCATCACAGACGAATCGGATGATACACGTACCCATAAAATTTTCAGGGCAATCGATGAAGTGTGCTATGCATTTGATCTTGGAAAACCAATCTGGCTCGATGCCAATGTTGCCGAATTCAAACGCCATGCAAAGACAAGATTTACCCAGGACAGTTTCATTGAGTCGATCGATTTTGATTTTCTGGAGATGCATGTGATCGAGGAAGATTAACGGAAGAAGATGGATGGAAGAAATGCATGCATTCGAAGAAGATTAACGGAATAGATATGTGTATAGGAGATGTAGGAGGAGCGTTGCCGTGATAGAAGGGGATATCAGACGGGAAAAAATCATTGAAATAATGTCAAACCAAAAAGAACCGGTCAGTGGTTCAGACCTTGCAAAAAAATTCGGCGTGAGCCGTCAGGTGATCGTGCAGGATATTGCTCTTTTGCGTGCTACCAATAAGAATATTTTAAGCACAAACAAAGGTTATTTCCTTTACAATCCGGGAAAAGGTCCGCAGAAGCCAAAGAGAAGCTTTTGTGTGCATCACACGACAGAGCAGATGCAGGATGAATTATACACGATCGTAGATTACGGCGGAAAGGTGTTAGACGCTGTGGTGGAGCATGACATCTATGGTCAGATCACGGTGGATCTGATGCTCTGCAACCGCATGGATGTGGATGAATTTATGGAGCGCATCAGAAAGAGTAAAAGCCAGCCGTTAAATGTGCTGACCGGTGGAAAACACTGGCACACAGTGGAGGCAGACACGGAACCGATGCTACAGGTCATCGGTGAGAAGCTGCGTGAGAAAGGATACCTTCAGGAATAGAAAAAGGAATAGAAAAAACAGTAAAGTTTTGAAATAACTCCCCATATCATAGAAAAGTATGGTATACTTAAAGGAGCATGAGTGTTGATGGATAAAAGTTTTTTTCATGCACGGGGAATATATTGTTGGAGGAATATTATGGATAGACCATTTACCTTAAGTGAAGGGGTAGATAGTTGGAATACAATTATTTTTTTATACCGGTCAGCGTTGAAGGAGGTCAGTACCAAAGTTGAAATCTTAAATGATGAATTTCAGCAGGTACACCAGTATAACCCAATCGAATATATTAAGTCCAGGATCAAATCACCGGAGAGTATTGTCAAGAAGCTGAAACGATATGGATACGAGAGTTCCATTGACAATATGGTGGACTATATCAACGATATCGCAGGAATCCGCATTGTCTGCTCGTTTACGTCCGATATTTATAAGCTTGCGGAGATGATCGGTAAGCAGAATGATCTGACGGTGGTATCCGTGAAGGATTATATCAAGCATCCGAAGGAGAGCGGTTATAAGAGCTATCATATGTTAGTGACCGTACCGATTTTTTTGTCTGACCGGGTGGTTGATACCAAGGTTGAGATTCAGATACGAACGATGGCGATGGATTTCTGGGCTAGTTTAGAGCACAAGATTTATTATAAGTTCGAAGGAAATGCACCACAATATATCAGCAGAGACTTAAGGGAATGCTCAGAGATTGTCTCTATGCTGGATGCCAAGATGCTGCAGTTGAATGAGGCCATCATCGAGGCACGTGCGGCGCAGGAGGAAGATACGGATGCAGTATAATTACAGTTTTGAAGCGGCTTCACTATTATTTATGTTATTAATATTCGTACATTTTATGGTAGTGCGGCAGTTTCCGACTGAAAAGACAAGGGTATTCCGTACACTTTTGATCGTATGCATCGGAGAGAGTGCGTTTAATATTTTATCATCGATAGGACTGGCAAACGCTGGAGTCGTTCCGCAGATCGTGAACGAGATACTTGCGTTTGTCTTTTTTTCGTTTGAGGGCTTAAGCTCTTTGATGATCTATAAGTATATGGTCGTGATCAGTGAGCTGGACCAGAGACAGAAAAAGCGGGCAGTTTCGGCTGCAATGATCCCTGCGGCATTCTTTTTTATTTTTCTGCTCTTAACACCGTTCATCGGGTTTTACTACTATTTTCAGGATGGAGTGTATCATCAGGGCAGAGGAGCAAATTTTGGATATTTTTATATCATGCTGTTTTTTGCATTGAATCTTGTCATGGCGATCGCAAGGCGGAAGAGCATTAATGTGCGGGAAAAATACATCATCTATTTTTATACCGCAGCGGCATTGATTGCCATTATCGTGCAGTATTATCACCGGGAGATCCTGCTGACCAGCCTTGGAAATTCGGTGATCGTCATAATGATCTATCTGTCGATGCAGAATCCAAACGATTATTTGGATACCATGACAGGAATCGGAAATGAGGCGGCATTGGAGCTGCAGCTGAAGGACGAACTGATGCGGGATCAGGAAGGAACGGTCATTATCATCAGAATCCGCCAGTATCAGCAGATGGGAATGCTGTTTGGGGCAGAAAACTTCAATATGCTTATGGCAGAACTGGGACAGTATTTTTTCCATCTGGGTGGTAAGTTTCATGTATTTCGCAGTGACGCGGATACTTTTGCAATCATGACGGACAAAGACCGGTATCAGGAAATCGTAAAGACGATTGAGGAGCGTTTTTCCGAGGAATGGAAGATTGAAGAAAATCATATCCTGTTGGATTATGCGGTTATGATCATGCATTACCCGAAGGATTTTAAAACAATCCCGGAATTTTTCGGAATCAAAAGTTATCTGTCATCCGTTGCTTCCGGTAATGCGGGAAAAGAGTCTGTGATCGAGACGGACGAGCAGATGATCGAGGGTTATTACAGACAGAACAAGATTGAAATGATCTTGGAGCGCGCACTTCGTGAGCGTTCCATTCAGGTGTATTATCAGCCAATCTATTCACTGCAGGAAAAAAGAATTGTTTCCCTGGAAGCATTATCCCGTCTGTTTGATGAGGAACTTGGATATATTCCACCGGCTGAATTTATACCGATTGCAGAAAAAAATGGTGACATCATACGCATCGGAGAGATTGTGTTAGAAGAGTGCTGTAAGTTTTTATCCAAACATGTATTATCGAATATGTCTCTTGGAATCCGCTCGATCCAGATCAATATTTCGGTGGCGCAGTGTATGCAGCAGAATTTGAAAGAGGCAATTCTGCCGATCCTGCGGAAGTACCATATCCCATCATCCATGATCGTACTGGAACTGACGGAGAGCACTGCGATCAACGCGCCGGCACTGATGGAACATCATATGAAAGAACTTGGAAATGCCGGAATTTCTTTTGCGATGGATGATTACGGAACCGGAAATGCAAACTGTTCTTATCTCGTGCGATTCCCATTCCGTGAGGTAAAGATTGATAAAGAGATGACATGGGCATATTTTAATAATGAGACAGCCAGAATTGTCATTGGAAACGAGATCAGGACGATGCAGAAACTGGGTATCCCGATGGTTGTTGAGGGAGTGGAAAAGTTAGAACAGAGCGAGGAGATGGAGCGCCTTGGCGTGGAATATATCCAGGGGTATTATTATGGAAAACCATTGCCGGAAATGGAATGTCTGCGGTATATCCGCAATTTCAATTCGGCGCCGGAAGATTATGGAAGGTAAAAGATAAGTTTTATGAATATTATCAGTGTAACAGATATCACGAAGACATATACAGAGAGGAAGCTTTTTGAGAAAGCGTCTTTCTATTTGCAGGAAAGAGAAAAAGTGGGTGTGATCGGTATCAACGGAACCGGAAAATCAACTTTGTTAAAAATTGCAGCGGGCATTGAAGAACCGGATGAAGGACAGGTGATCCGTGCAAACCATATCGTGGTGCGTTATCTGCCGCAAAATCCGGTATTTGATCCGGAATTGTCAGTGATCGATACGGTGTTGGCGCAAAGTAGTCAGAATTTTGTCGGAGGAACATCAGAGCAAAATCAAAATGCAGGAAATCATGCAGAACATGTGGAACATTGGAATTTAGAGAGTGATGCAAAGGCAATGATGACAAAGCTTGGCATTACGAATTTTGAACAGAAGGCAGGGGAACTCTCTGGGGGACAGCGCAAACGTCTTGCGCTTGTGGCAGCACTTTTAGTGCCGTGCGATGTGCTGATCTTAGACGAGCCGACCAACCATCTGGATTCCGCTATGGCAGACTGGCTGGAAGATTTCCTGAAAAAGTGGCGCGGGGCACTTATTATGGTAACCCATGACCGCTACTTTTTAGACAGTGTCTGCAACCGGATCGTGGAGGTGGATAAAGGTTCCATCTATAGCTATGATGCGAATTACTCCGGGTATCTGGAACTTAAGGCAGAGCGCGAGGAGATGCAGCAGGCGAGTGAGCGGAAACGCCAGAATATCCTGCGGAAAGAATTAGAGTGGATCCGCCGCGGTGCAAAGGCACGTACTACCAAGCAAAAGGGCAGAATCCAGCGCTATGAGAAACTTAAGGATCAGGATGCACCGCAGACAGATGGAAGTGTGGAGATCAGCTCGATCAGTTCCCGCATGGGAAAGACAACGGTAGAACTTTCGCATATTTCCAAAAGCTATGATTCGAGAGTACTGATCCGTGATTTTACTTATATTTTTCTGAAAAATGACCGGATCGGGTTTGTCGGGGCAAATGGAAGCGGTAAGACAACCCTGATGAAGATCATTGATCAGAGAATCCAGCCGGATGAAGGAACTGTAACCATCGGGCAGACAATCAAAATCGGATATTATACGCAGGAGATCGAGAACACAAAAGATGCAGGAATTGCCTACATGGATCCAAATGAGAAAGTGATCGATTATATTAAAAATACAGCGGAGTTTGTCAGGACGAAAGATGGTCTGGTGTCAGCATCCAATATGTTAGAGCGCTTTTTATTCCCATCCTCGCAACAGTACAGTCCGATCGGAAAACTTTCCGGTGGAGAGAAGCGCAGATTGAACCTGTTGCGCGTGCTTATGGAGGCACCGAATGTCCTGATTTTAGATGAGCCGACAAATGATCTCGATATCCGGACACTCACGATACTGGAAGATTACCTTGACAATTATGATGGAATCGTGATCACCGTCTCCCATGACCGGTACTTTTTAGACCGTGTCGTAAACCGTATTTTTGCCTTCGAGGAAGATGGAAAGATCTGTCAGTATGAAGGTGGGTACACGGATTATGTAAACCGATTGGCAGAAGAAGGAAAAGTTCCGGCAGGACATATTTTTGATGCAAGAAATGATAACCCGGTATCTTCTGACACCACAGTATCTTCCAATGCCACAGCATTTTCCAATGCTGGAGAAAAAGCAAAGCAGCCAAGTTCTATGGATACGTGGAAAAAAGAACGAAAGCTGAAATTCAGTTACAAAGAGCAGAAGGAATACGAGACGATCGAGAATGACATTGCTGCGTTGGAAGAAAAAATAGAAGAACTGGATGCGCAGACTTTAAAATTCAGCAGTGATTTTGTAAAACTAAACGAGATCACAAAAGAGAAGGAAAAGACCGAGCAGCTTCTGGAAGAAAAAATGGAACGCTGGGAATATTTAGAAGAACTGGCAGCCAAAATAGCAGAACAATAGAGAATGAACAGCAGTTTGAATGCATAAAAATAACGGTGAGAAAAAATCGGAAAGTATGATTGAAATCAGCGATAAAAGATGATACTATAATAAAAATGGTGTGAGAAAAAATCTCACGGAGGGATAATGAATGATACATCAATTTACCTTTGAGAATTATAAAGCATTTAAAAATGAAGCAACGTTAGATTTTATAGCTGAAAATATTAGTGAGCATAAGGAAAGTTTGATCAAAACTAAAAATAGTGAAGAAAGTTATGTGCCAGTAATAGCAATTTATGGACCAAATGGTGGGGGAAAATCTACAGTTCTTGAGGCGATTATTGATCTGAGAAATGTATTGATCAAGTATATTATTATGACAAAAGCGTCAGGGAATGAAGAGTATGAAAGGATAATCCAGCGTGAATCGTTGACACTGAAAGAGACTTATTACAAGTTACTTCCTGAATATAAAAATCTACCGACAAAATTTGATATTATGTTTCAAATTGAACAAGAAAAGTATCGATATCAACTTTCATTACAGAAGGATTAGAATACAGAAGAAAATCTTTTGTGTCCTAATGACTGATAACCATCAGTCAATATGTACCTTGAAAACTGCATACAAACACATTGTTAAAACTTATAGATATTTAACAAGACATCCGAGGTGATAATCAAGTAAAATTGATTATCCAATAAAAACAAACCAAGAAGAACCAAGAAATACCCGCGACCAGGGAGTGTGCAACGCTATGCACACGGCTGGAATAGTATGAAAATGCAATTCTGGTTTTGGTCAAGCATGTAAGAGCGTAGGGTGGATGCCTTGGCACTAAGAGCCGATGAAAGACGTGATAAGCTGCGATAAGCTTCGGGGAGGAGCAAATATCCTTTGATCCGGAGATTTCTGAATGGGGAAACCCACTTGAGCAAACCTCAAGTATCCATACGCCAATCCATAACGTATGGAAGGGAACCCGGGGAACTGAAACATCTAAGTACCCGGAGGAAAAGAAAGAAAACTCGATTCCGTAAGTAGCGGCGAGCGAACGCGGAGGAGCCTAAACCGGAATGCGTGCATTCCGGGGTTACGGACTGCATTTAAGATTCTTTGAGGCTAACAGAACGGTTTTGGGAAAGCCGGCCACAGAGGGTGAAAGCCCCGTACGTGAAAGCTGATGAGACTGAGCAGGATCCAGAGTACCACGAGACACGTGGAACCTTGTGGGAAATCAGGGGGACCACCCCCTAAGGCTAAATACTACTTAGTGACCGATAGCGCATAGTACTGTGAAGGAAAGGTGAAAAGGACCCCGGGAGGGGAGTGAAA
>OQVT01001793.1_pt1 | contig 13764 bp, 10 predicted proteins | sample 1691561 | NCBI WGS metagenome assembly OQVT01 (sample SAMN03418260, study PRJEB22391) | human gut metagenome | biome: human-gut; feature: organic feature; material: feces | host: Homo sapiens | place: Tanzania | collected 2013-01 | reverse complement strand
TCTTGCAACATCTGCATCATCCAGAATAGCTGCAACTACTCCATTTCCCGCAACAGTTGAAAATACAAGACTGCATCCTATAACAATCCACTGCCAGTTCACCAGATTTTTTCTTTCAAAAAGAAGGCCGTTTAAAATTTTGCCCACAAAAAAATATAAGATTTTCGTCAAAAGAACAGTAGCAATTCTCGCGATATCCTGTTGTTGAATAAAAGATGCTACACTCTCTTGTAGAAGTAAACTGCATCCAAAAAGAACTGCTGTATTCACAAACGTCGTTAATTCCCTCGCAACTACTGCAGCAATGATTTTTCGAAGAATACTGCCCCGCGTACTCACTGCCAGATATCCAAACAGCCAGAGCAATGTAAGCCATAATTCCCATCGATCATAAATCGCCGGATACTTTTCCAGCGCCGGAAAAATCATTCCGACCAGCACCGCGAACAACCATAAAAATTCCCCCCGTTTTCCTTTCGGCCGCTGCTGCATGAAATCCATACAGAATCCCAGCAGAAGCATATTTTCCAAAATGGAAATCGTAAGTTCAAAAACTTTCCAAAATGTTGCACTCATTCCATCACCACTCCCATAATTTTCATTCGAACCTGATTCAGATAATTTCTGCTGACAGGAATGCTTTTCCCGTTCAATAGCAGAAGTTCTTTTTCGCGCAACCGATATACATAGTTCATGTTAACCAAATATCCTTTATGTGTCCTTACAAATTTATGCGCTTCTAGTTTTTTCTCCGCTTCTGACATTTTCATCCTTGTGCGAACCGCCTCATCCCTCGTATCTTTTTCCCGATAAAAAAGCAGGTAGTTCTTCTCGCTCTCCACAAACCAGATATCACGCAACGCAAGTTTTACACTCTGGCGCCCTGTCTGCAGTTCTATTTGCGGAACTTTCTTCCCTGCCTTTTTCTGCAGTTCCAGCAACTGCGACTCCAGTTCCTCATCCAGATGTGCCTTGCGGATAAAAAAGAATGGATGATACACCAATGACTGAAACACCAGATCATCCTTATTCGATACAAACACAATGCAACATTCCCTGTTCCACTTTTGCAGATACGATGCAACCTCAAATCCATTCACTTCCGGCATATCGATATCAATAAAAAAGCCGGAAATCCCATCCGGATTTTTGACGCCTTCCAGCATCTCCTTTGCAGACGTATAGCTCTCCATTTCCACCGCAATCCCATACTCCTGGCACAGACCACGGATTCTGATTTCCAGTTTATCTAAAAATGCTTTATCATCATCGCATAAAATTAAATTCATTATTTTCCCCCATACTCTTCTTATCGAAGATTCTACTTCTCACCAGCATACCAAATTTTTTCTTTTCTCTCAAGCAATCCGGGACAACCCGCAGTATCTGGGATAAACCACAATCTGAAAACAGCACCTGCATCGTTTGGCTGATGCAGGTGCTGAAATGTATGGATTCTTTTTTCTGTGTTACGCAACGACATCCTCGAACTGCGAATTGTAAAGGTTTGCATAGAACCCATTCTTTGCAAGCAATTCTTCATGGTTGCCCTGCTCGATGATATCTCCGTCCTTCATAACAAGAATCAGATCCGCATCGCGAATCGTGGACAGCCGATGGGCAATAACAAAGCTTGTTCTGCCCTTCATCAGATTATCCATTGCTTTCTGGATCTCGATCTCTGTTCTGGTATCAACGGATGAGGTCGCCTCATCGAGAATCAGGATCTTATTGTCTGCAAGAATTGCTCTTGCGATCGTCAGAAGCTGTTTCTGTCCCTGGGATACATTGCTTGCATCCTCATTCAGCTCCATCTGGTAGCCGCCCGGCAGGGTCTGAATAAAATGGTGTGCCCGCGCAGCCTTCGCCGCTGCAATAACCTCCTCATCCGTGGCATCGAGCCGGCCGTAGCGGATATTTTCCATGATACTGCCTTTGAACAGCCACGTATCCTGCAGCACCATACCAAAGGCATCGCGAAGCTCTCTGCGGTTGAAATCCCTGATATTGTGGTCATCCAGAAGAATGGCTCCGCTGTTTACATCATAATAACGCATCAGCAGCTTAACCATTGTCGTTTTTCCTGCTCCGGTCGGACCGACAATAGCAATTTTCTGACCCGGTTTTACCTTCGCGCAGAAATCATGAATGATGATCTGATCCGGATTGTATCCGAACTGTACATGATCAAAGGTTACCGCTCCTGTTACCGTCCCGATATCAGCCGGATTTTCTGTGGTCTGATCCTCTTCCTCTTCGTTCAGGAATTCGAAGACACGCTCGGATGCCGCCGACATCGACTGTACCATGTTGATCACCTGCGCAATCTGCTGGATTGGCTGGGTAAAGTTTTTTACATACTGGATGAATGCCTGGATGTCACCGATTGTAACCACGTTTCGAATTGCCAGCAGGCCTCCGGTCAGCGCCACACAGGCGTAGCCCAAATTCCCGACAAACATCATAATCGGCTGCATCATACCGGATAAAAACTGCGATTTCCATGCGGAATCATAGAGAATGCTGTTGGTTTTCTCGAACTCCTCAATGGTATCCTTTTCACGGTTAAATGCCTTAATTACAAGATGGCCGCCGTAAACCTCCTCAACCTGTCCATTGATATGACCCAGATATTCCTGCTGGTCACGGAAGAATTTCTGGGATTTCTTCGTCACCAGTCCGATCAGCCCCATAGAAATCGGCAGGATCACAAGTGCGATCAGTGTCATCAGCGGGGAGATACTCAGCATCATGATCAGAACGCCGACCAGCGTTGCCACGGATGTGATGATTGTGGTAATGCTCTGGTTCAGTCCCTGACCCAGTGTGTCGACATCGTTGGTAATACGCGAGAGCACTTCGCCATAGGTGCGGCTCTCAAAATATTTCATCGGCATGCGGTTGATTTTCTCCGAAATTTCCTTCCGGAGCCGATAGCATACCTTCTGGGTAACGCCAGTCATAATCCAGCCCTGGATGAAGCTGAACAGGGCGCTCATCAGATACAGGCCAAGGGTAAACAGCAGAATTTTTCCGATTTTCGTAAAATCAATGCTGCCTGTCCCTCTGATTTTTTCCATCAGTCCCTCAGACAATGCTGTTGTTGCTTTTCCGAGGATTTTGGGTCCCGCAACGTTGAACACGGTCGAGCATGCTGCACAGAGCATAACGACAAAAATCGCAATTTTATATTTTCCAATGTACTGTGCAAGCTGTTTGATCGATTTTTTCAGATTTTTCGGCTTCTCGCCCGGCTGCATGCCGTGCCCCATGCCTCCCATCGGTCCTCTTTTGCGCGGCTGCTGATTTCTCCTGTCACTCATGGTCAGCCACCTCACTTTCTATTCCAAGCTCCTTTGCCGAAAGCTGGGATTTTGCAATCTCCTGATAAACCTTACAGTTCTTCAGCAGTTCTTCATGTGTTCCTTTTCCGACAACCTTTCCGTCATCGAGCACCAGAATCTGCTCCGCATGGAGAATTGTACTGATTCTCTGTGCCACGATGATCACAGTGCTGTCTTTAACATTCTCCGCCAGTGCTTTTCGAAGCGCCGCATCCGTTTTCAGGTCAAGTGCAGAAAAACTGTCATCGAAAATAAAGATTTTCGGATCCTTTGCAATCGCACGCGCAATCGCCAGACGCTGTTTCTGTCCGCCGGACACATTCGTTCCGCCCTGGGAAATCGCGGTCTCATATTTATCATCTTTTGCTTCAATAAACTCTGTTGCCTGCGCAATCGCGGCTGCTTTTTCGATCTCGGCATCGGTTGCATTTTCTTTTCCGAAGCGCAGGTTCGATGCGATCGTTCCCGAGAACAGCACACCTTTCTGCGGTACAAAGCCAATCTCGTCTCGCAGCTCCTTCATGGTAATGTTTCGGATATCTTTCCCATCCAGGGTAATCTCTCCGCCCGTCACATCGTAAAGACGCGGAATCAGGTTTACCAGCGTTGATTTCCCGCAGCCGGTACTTCCGATAATTGCCGTTGTCTTTCCCGGCTCCGCCACGAAATCAATATCATGCAATACATCCTCTTCCGCTCCCGGATACCGGAAATTGACATGGCAAAAGCGGACAACACCATTGTGTACGTCTAATTTTTCCGGCGTTTTAGCATCCTGAATCGAAAGCTCTGTCCGGATAACCTCATCGATACGACCTGCGGCAACCGCAGCACGCGGCAGCATGATAGACATCATCGTCAGCATCAGGAAGGACATAACAATCATCATGGCATACGTAATGAACGCTGTCATTGCGCCGACCTGCATCGTACCCTCATCGATTCTGTGTGCACCAAACCAGACAATTCCTACGGTCAGTACATTCATAATCATCATCATGCCGGGCATCATAAAGGTCATGACACGGTTGGTAAACAGCGTCGTCCCGGTCAGCTCCCGGTTTGCCGTATCAAAGCGCTCCTCTTCTTTATCCTCTCTTCCGAATGCACGGATAACGGAAAGTCCGGTCAGGATCTCACGGGAAACCAGGTTGATGTTATCGACCAGCTTCTGCATCTTTTTGAATTTCGGCATTGTAATAGATACAAGCAGCATGACATAGCTGATAATCACAATAATTGCCAGTACGATAATCCAGCCCATGCCGGCGCCCGTTTTTACCACCTTGATGACACCGCCAATACCAAGAATCGGCGCATACGCAATCATGCGCAGCAGCAGCACCGATACCATCTGGATCTGCTGGATATCATTTGTACTTCTCGTAATCAGGGATGCTGTGGAAAATTGATCCATTTCCGCATTGGAAAACCCGACAACCTTTTTGAATACCTGATCTCTCAGATCGCGACCGATTCCGGCAGCAACACGGGATGCAAACAGTCCGACAAAAACCGTTACCACACCCATCAGAAGTGCCATACCGACCATCTTAAGACCTGCCGTCAGAAGATACGACTTCTGAATCCGGTCGATATCAAGTCCCGCCGCTTTATCTGCGGAAACCGCATAGGCAATTCCCATCGATTTTACCAGCGAGCTTCCCATCGTGTCGAGCGTTTTTTCCATGCCATCGCGCATCGAAAGCACGTCATCTTTCTCCATTTGTCCACTCTCGAGCATGGATGCAAAAATCGGACGGACATCTACACAGGTCACTTCTGCCTTGTTTCCATCCTCATCTTCCTTTTCCTGCCGGAAGCTCTTCAGCTCCACATGCATCATCTCGCCGATCTGCTCTATCGTCATGTTTTCAAACACGGAAGCATCCTGACCGGTCTGCTGCGCCATGAGCTGTTTGAAGGCAGTTTCCTCCATCGCACCCATCTGGTAATTCATAAGGAGTGCAACGGTCAGCGTGTCATCCGCTGCATCGAGCTCTTTTTCGGAAGCTTTGTTCCGCTCATAATAGCCGTCCTTTTTCGTATAAAGACTCTCCCACAAGTCTGCCTCATCATTCGTCATGATAAACTTTGCTGTCTGAAATTCTTCCTCTGTGATCCGTTTCGGTGTAACGTGCTCAACACCGCTGTTCTGAATGCCCACATCGATGATATCAGATGTGTACGACGGGAGCGACAGGTCGCACCACGCCTGGACAAACAAAAGCATAAGAATCACAAGAATCGATTTCCAGTACGGGAGCATATTTTTGAAAATCTTACTCATTTTTTCCCCTTTCTGTCTTTTTTTGTGTACCAGCTTGCCGGCACACTAATTCTGTCGTTTTCGGGTGTCAATTTCTTTTTCTGCGATCTCATAGATACGATCCAGATAAGCTACCAGCCGATCTACATCCTCTTCCTTTAACTGTGACATCACAGAGCAGCCAAAATCATGCATTCTGTCCCGTACCTCTTCCCCCTTTTTCCAGCCCTGCTCTGTCAGACTGATATATGTATTCCTGCGGTCTTTTTTGTCAACGCTCCGCTCTACATATCCTTTTTCCTCCAGCCCGCGCAGTGTCCGCGACACAGCCGGCGGAAGTGTTCTGGTCTTCGCCGCCAGCTCTGAGCTTGTAATTTTTCCGTTTTCTCCCATTTGCAAAATCGCACCCATAACGGAAAATTCGGAACTGCTGAGTCCCGGAATCAGGTCTGATACGTTCAGTTTTTTAAACTGGTGCACCGCACGAAACAGTTTTTCAAATGCATCTTTCATGTTTTCCCCCTCCTTTTGCCGCAAATGCTTAACAGTGTTATTTATTTACGTGTGTTAAATAATAACACCGGCAAATTTCCATGTCAAGAAATTTGCCGGTGTTTATGTTTTTTTTAGAAATCAGGCTACTCAAATAGAATTTGACAAACGCTGCCATTTTGTTTAGATTAGAAGCAAATACGAAAGGACATCTTCATTCCCATGCCAGGTTTTATTTTACATCTCACCGCAGCCCAAATGCTGTTAAAGCACCTCCCGTCCCACCCGGATTTTCCATATCCAATTTCATCGGTAAATGATTTTCTAATCGGAAATCTTCTGCCGGATGCGACGCCGCAGAAAGAATCCTCCCATTTCCGCGATCCGCTTTACCGCGAAAAAATGATGGTATTCCCGGATCTTACACGGTTTACAGCGAAATACCGTTCACTTCTGCCAGATTCGAGCGCACTGGGATATTATTTTCATCTTTATATTGACCGGAAATTCTTTAAGGATTTCATTCCGCAGATTGTGGAATTTTATAATGCGGATGGGGAAATTACAGATATGAGAGATGAGATTGCAACGGTTTATATCAAAAAATCGCGGACATCCATTCCTTTTTCCAGATATCTCACGGAGGAGTATTATTACGGGGACTATACACGAATGAATACATATCTTGTCAACCGCTATTGCATCCCGCTCGATCTCGATCCCAACGTCACGAACCCTGGAATCGCAGAAATTCAGTATGAGAACGTCCAACAGGTACTTGACCTCCTCCATCACTTCCTCTCCGTCCCGCCGGAAGCCGCGCAGGATCTGAAGGTCTTTCCGCTTGAAGAGCTGCTTGCGGCACTGGCGCAGTATGTAGAAGAGTTTTTGGTTGTGCCGAATAAGTATATTCCATAATTTTCCATTTAAAAAGGAGCAGAACCCACACCAGATTCCGCTCCTTTTTCAGAATGTAATTTTTCCGTTTTCTCTTACACTACATCTTGAACGATCCATTCTCTGTCATCCGTATCCATTTGTTTTTTTCTTCGATATTCCGTCGGTGTCCTCCCATAATATTTCTTAAATGTTTTGCAAAAATAATCCATATTTTCAAATCCCGTCTCGCCGGAAATTACAGTTATCTTTTTCTCCGTCGTGGCCAGAAGCTTTGCAGCCTCCTGCAGACGATACTTCACCAGATAATGTACCGGCGTATCGTGAAGATATCTTCGGAACAGATTCAATGCCGTACTCTTGCTCACCATAGCCTGCCCGGCGATGTCCTCCAAGGTAAGATTTTGTCGGAAATTTTGATGAATATATTGCATCATCAGCTGTGTTCTTCCCTGTGAGGATGCCGTATTTTCTCTTTTTTTCTGCAGCACTTCCGAATCCATGTGCAAATAAAGCAAGTGCCACAATTCCTGCGTCAGAAATAAAGTAACCAGTTCCCGGTCTTTGTCTGATTCCTGCGCTTTGAGAATTTTCTGCATGAGCTCCAGTACTTCTGCCTGCCATTTTATTTCCCTGCAAAAGACAATGCAGTCCACCTTACACGCCTGTATCGGTGCAATGTATTTTTTGTAAATCAGGCTGTCTGCCGGAGCGAGAAATGTCGGTTTCAGAACGAAATTTGGCACAATCGCATGGCCTTCAGAAAAATAGCGATGCAAAATCTTTGAGTTAATAAAAATGCCCGTTCCCTGTCCCAGTGAAAACTGCTTTTCGCCAACCCAGAAGGTTGCTGTTCCCTCCTGTACAAAAACAAACTCAAACTCCACATGCCAGTGCCATTCTACGCAATGAAAATCAAACAACGCAAGATCGTCGTAATACAATTGAAACGGATACTCACTGTTTCCATGCTGTATCGTTTCCATCATGCTTTCATCCGTTTGGATCTTGTTATAAAATGTATTAAATTCCATCTTTCCCCGCCTCCGTTTTTCAGGCACGCCCCTCTCTATTTTACGATATTATACAATAAACAGACGATATATTCCAGTGAAAGCGACATCATTTTACGTTATTATACAAAAAGAATCGTTGTCGCTCCATGGAACACGGTGAACGGCAACGAAACGAACACTACGGCCGCAGCAGTTCTGCCATTTTTAAAAACGGAGTATATCACTATGAAAAAGAACTACCACAAAACCTTAATTGCCTGTTATCTTGGATTTATCACGCAGGCAATTTCTGCAAATTTTGCACCTTTACTATTTCTTACTTTTCACAGAACTTACCATATTTCTCTTGGAAAAATTGCGTTTATCTCGACAATATTCTTTTTCACACAACTTCTTGTCGATTTGTTCTGTGCCAGATATGTCGATAAAATCGGTTATCGCAGGTGTGTCGTTGCTTCTGAGATTCTTTCCGCCTGCGGCCTGATTGGACTTGCCTTTCTGCCCAATATTCTGCCAAATGCCTATGCAGGAATTTTGCTCAGCGCCATGATCTATGCCGCCGGAAGCGGACTGATTGAAGTTCTTGTCAGCCCAATCGTAGAAGCTTGTCCGTTTGACAATAAGGACAGCGTTATGAGTCTGCTTCACTCCTTTTACTGCTGGGGGTCTGTAGGCGTCATCTTACTCTCCACTGCTTTTCTGGCAGTTTTTGGTATGGAACGCTGGCCGATCCTCGCATGTATCTGGGCTGTACTTCCACTGTACAATACGTTTAATTTTCTTTCCTGCCCGATTGAATCACTGACCGGAAGCGAAGAAGGACTTACCATTCGTCAGCTGTGCCGTCTTCCCATTTTCTGGATTTCCCTTGTTCTTATGGTCTGCGCCGGAGCAAGCGAGATTTCGATGGCGCAATGGGCTTCCGCTTATGCCGAGTCTGCATTAGGTCTCTCAAAAAGCATTGGAGACATTGCAGGACCGTGCCTGTTTGCTGTGATGATGGGCATCAGCAGAACCTTCTATGGTAAATACGGGGAAAAAATTGACTTAACAAAATTTATGATCGCATCCGGTACACTTTGCCTGATCTGTTATCTGGCTGCAGCTCTCGCACCATATCCTCTTTTAAATCTTATAGGCTGCGTTGTGTGTGGTTTCTCCGTAGGAATTATGTGGCCGGGAACCATCAGTATTTCATCCTCTAAAATTCCACTCGGCGGAACTGCACTGTTCGCACTTCTCGCCATGGCCGGAGATATGGGCGGTTCCATTGGCCCATTTGTTATTGGATTTGTCACACAAAACTCCGGCGACGATCTGAAGGCAGGTATGCTGGCCGGCTGCATTTTCCCTGCTGTACTGATTTTGTCTGTTTTTCTGCTCCGACAAAGGAACGCAGAGTAAAAATAAGCACCGAAGAGATACTGTAACGTGTCTCAGACACACTTCTTAGAAAGGAGATAGGATGATGGATTTTTCCTGGTTAAATGAAAGCGAATTAAAAAGAGAGGAAGAAGGCAAGCTTGTCATCTTTGCACCGGCTGGGACAGATTTCTTCTGCAACAACGGCACTGTTTCGGAAGAAGGCATTACGCCGGAATCCCTGCACAATGCACCCTATTATTATACGGAAATCGAAGGCGATTTTGTTCTGACTGTCAAAGTTTCTCATGACTTCAAAGACATCTATGACTCTTCTTCTCTTATGGTCATGGAAGATCTGGACAACTGGGCAAAAAGCTGCTTTGAAAAAACCGATTTCGGAACTCATGCCGCTGTCAGCGTTGTGACGAAACAAGGTTATTCTGACGATGCCAACGGAAGTAATATTTCCGGAAATACCGCATGGCTGAAAATTTGCAGAGTGAAAAATTCCTTTGCTTTCCATTATTCTGAAGACGGCATTCATTATTTTATGACAAGATTTTTTAATCTTTCCGGTAAAAAGACCGTAAAAGTAGGGCTTCTTGCCCAGGCGCCGCAGGGAAATGGTGGCAACCGGATTTATGAAGATTTGCATATTGAGAAGAAAACAGTAAAGAATATCCGCTTCGGAGAATGAAATACCCTGCGTTCTTCTATTTTAAAAGGAGTCGGACAGTCCGACTCCTTTTTTCACTTCCCGTCGATATTTCTTACAACTCCCGAGAACAACAGCGATCCGTCCTGCCCCGTAACAAGAAACAGGAATGGACGATCCAGTACGAAATCGATTTCGTCGTCCGGGATTTCTGCTGCGGTTTCTGAAACGCCAAGTTCTGTATAGGCTGCTCCGGTTACTCCGTTTTCATCAATTTCGAGCATGGCGGCGTGGTCTGCTTTGCTCAGGTATAAGCCGTTCCTGTTCTCTGTTAATGGACTGAAATCCGCCAGATCCGCATCCAGTGCATCCGTTACACCAAGTGCACGCACCGTTTCGATCAGGTCTGTTTTCTCCGATACTTTAAATTTAGGAACAGACAGATTCACCATAGGGGAATACCAGTTATCACTGCTTTCATCCCGCCGTATAACCTTCATCAGATCCGGCGATGATACCAGTTCACTTACATCTGCATTTTCATCCGGAAGCAGGAAATACATAGAGCCGCTGTCCTGAAGGCTAAGACCGATTGCCGTAAATTGTTCTCCCTGGTAGACATCCATCCGTTCCGTTTTTTTCATCATATCCACATCGGTGTCTCCCGCAGTTCCGTGGAACGTTTCCTTCTCTGTATTCACTTCCCAGAAATTTTCCCTCCACATCGCCTTATAATAGATGGTAGATACAAGCTCAAACACGGTATCCGGTGCGATCGCCATGTCTTTCGTATATTCCTTCAAAAGCCCGCCGGTATTATTATCCGTCCAGGTCTGCAATGCCTGATCCATTTCTTTTGATCCTGGCGTTCCTCTGAATGTCGATGCATAGTACTGTTCCGCAAGCCGCTGCAGCGTTGTGTCATTGTATGTTTCCTCACCATCCAGCCACAGCGAATTTGCCAGCACACTTTTCAGCGCAGGCGTGTCTGCATAATTGCTTTTCCAGAGCGAAGAAACATTTTTCCGTAAGGTGTCCATATCCTGAGCGCCAAGCATATCCAGAATCTGCTGCCGCGTATTTCCATCCGAAGTTTCCGCCAGCATCGCAAACGCGATATACAGATTGATCGGCGAGCAGACGGTATTTTCATCTTCTGAAACCAGCATTTGTTTCATCAGGTTCTGATAATACGCATCCATTCCCGACTGCAGTTCTGCTGATTTTGCTGTCAGCTCCCGGTACGAATCCCACCAGTCCCAGTGTGCATCGCTTTCCATGAATTTCTGTGCATCCATTGTCCGCTCCACAGATGCCGGATAAGCCGCCAGAACCGTCGTTACCCCCGACGGATAACGGACTGCAGAACCCTCCCGACCGTTTCTCCATGTCGTAACCCCCAGCACAGCTCCGCCAATGATCACCGCACAGGCTGCAGTGGCCGTCCATTTTTTCCATGCAGCCCTTCGTGAACGCTGATATTTCCCCGCTTTTTCCACCATACCAGGATCCAGATTTCCCATCGTTTCAAATAATTCTTCTTTCTTCATACTTCGAACCCCCTTTCCGTCAAGTGTGTATGCAATTTTCCACGGATCCGGTTCAATGAAACTGAAATATAATTTTCACTTCTTCCCAGCCGCTCCGCGATTTCACCGATGCTGTCTACATACCAGTACCGCAGGACAAACATGCATCGTTTTTCCTCCGGCAGCTTCTGCAGAAACTGATTGATCTCCGCGATCAGTTCTTTCATCTCCCACTGCCGCTCAATATCATCTTTCCCCGAAACACATTCTTCCAGCTCGTCCAATACCGCATCCATCTGACTTTCTCCGCGTTTTTTGCGATGCATTTTTCTATACAGATCAAACGAAAGATTTCTCGTTATTTTTCCAAGAAATGTGGATAGCAGAGACGGCCGGTGCGGCGGCATGGCATTCCACGCGTGAAGCCAGGTGTCGTTGACACATTCTTCTGCATCCGCCGGATTCTGCAGAATATTCTGTGCAATCGAAGTACAGTATGTACCATATTTCACCGCAGACTCGCTGATCGCTGTTTCGTTCCTGTCCCAGTACATTTGGACAATATGAGTATCCTCCATATGGAAATCCCCCCTTTCATCTATCATCACGCCATTTTGCAGAAAATCTTACACTGTTCAAAAGAAATTTCGGTTCAAAAAAGGGCGTGACCGAAGCCACGCCCTTCCATTCTTTTATTTTCTTTATGCCAGAATCGGTTTCAAAGCCTCTGCGAGTTTTTCTTTCTCTGCTTCTGCCTCTGCCAGATCCTTACCAAGTGTTGTGTAGTATACTTTGATTTTCGGCTCTGTTCCGGACGGGCGGACGATGACGGTTTCACCGTTTGCCAGTTTGTAGATCAGAACGTTTGCGGATGGGAGTCCGGTTTCTTCCGGTTTCTCGTAATCGGTTACTTTGACAACAGCGGAACCTGCGATCTCGGTCAGCGGCTCTTTTCGAAGGCCATCCATAATACCGGCCATCTTGTCCATTCCGCTAAGTCCCGGGAACTCGAAGCTGTCTACTTTGTTCAGGTAACGGCCATACTCGGCATAGATCTCTTCCAGTCTCTGTTTCAGGGAGCTTCCGATGCTTCTGTAATAAGCTGCCATCTCGCAGATCAGCATGGAGCCGATGACTGCGTCTTTATCTCTTACATACGGACCGGCCAGGTATCCGTAGCTCTCCTCGAATCCGAAGATGAAGCGGTCTACTTCGCCGTCTGCCTCAAGGTTTGCAATCTGATCGCCGATCCATTTGAATCCGGTCAGAACGCTGCGGAGTTCCACGCCATAGTGCTCAGCAACAGCATCTGCCAGTGGTGTGGATACGATGGATTTGACAGCAACCGGTTTCTCCGGCATGGTGCCTTTCTCGATGCGGCCTGCGCAGATGTAGTCGAGAAGCAGAACGCCGACTTCGTTTCCGGTTACCAGCTCATAGCTTCCATCCGGGCACTTCATGGCAATACCAACACGGTCTGCATCCGGGTCGGTAGCCAGCATCAGATCTGCGCCGGTTTCTTTTGCAAGATCCAGGCCCTTTTCCAGTGCTGCAAAGATTTCCGGGTTCGGATAGCTGCAGGTGGTGAAGTATCCGTTCGGGTACTCCTGCTCCGGAACGATAGTGATATCGGTGATGCCGATGTCTTTTAATACACGGGTAACCGGTACAAGACCAGATCCGTTCAGCGGGCTGTAAACGAGTTTCAGTCCAGCGGTTTTGCACAGACCCGGACGAACCTGACGGGATTCAATTGCTTCATACAGGGCATTCTTGCAGTCTTCTCCGACAAAACGGATCAGTCCTTCTTCCACGCCCTCTGCGAACGGCATATATTTTACGCCGGTCAGGATATCGGTCTTCTGAATTTCTGCATATACAATTGCAGCAGCATCGTCGGTCATCTGGCATCCGTCCGGACCGTAGGCTTTGTAGCCGTTGTATTTTGCCGGGTTGTGGGATGCGGTTACCATGATACCTGCGTTGCAGTTGTAGTAACGGGTTGCAAAGGAAAGTGCCGGTACCGGCATCAGTGCGTCGTAGATTCTGACTTTGATTCCGTTTGCTGCGAGAACACCTGCTGCTGTTTTTGCGAATACATCGCTCTTAATACGGCTGTCATAGCTGATGGCTACGGTCTGGTTTCCGCCCTGTGTTTTTACCCAGTTTGCAAGACCCTGTGTTGCCTGACGTACTA
>OQVT01001792.1_pt1 | contig 13765 bp, 9 predicted proteins | sample 1691561 | NCBI WGS metagenome assembly OQVT01 (sample SAMN03418260, study PRJEB22391) | human gut metagenome | biome: human-gut; feature: organic feature; material: feces | host: Homo sapiens | place: Tanzania | collected 2013-01 | reverse complement strand
ATCGAGAGCGAGGAGATGATGTTGAAGCACGCCACGATGAGTATGAACGTGAGGAAAACGTAAGCCAACACCTTCTCTATCTGCATGATGCGGAACGTGTCTTCCTGCTGCTCGAAGCGGTCGAGCACGCGGAACTTCTCGCCTGCCGCTACCTTTATCTCCTGCTTCGCCTCAGCGAGGTCGGTGCCCGGCTTCAGGCGCAGCTGCAGCGAGGAGAGCATTCCGTCCTGGTCGAAGAGCTGGCGGGCGAAGTAGATGGACGTGATGATGCGGTCGCGGTCGTACTTGTTCTGGTTCACTGCGAACACAACGCCCGGCGAAAGCAGCGAGTCGACCACGAAGCCGTCTGTCGGCGTGTCGAGGTCGGTGAGCTGTCCCTGACGCACGGGCGCATAAATCTTAAGATAGTCGGCCCAACGAGCGCCGAGTCCCATGTCCTGCGCCAGACGTATGCCCGGCACGCCGAAGTAGAGGTTGGCAACGCGCAGCGTGAAGTCGCCGTCGCCGTAGAGTATGTCGCCGATGCGCGTGAGCTGGTCGAAGTTCTCGTCGACGCCCATCACCGTCACCATGCGCTGGCGGTCGCCGTAGACGGCAATCGCCTGGTCCTCCACCACGTCGGTAGCCACGTCTACGAAGTCGAGATGGCGTATCTTATCGAGCTCCGGCGCGTCGGCGTTGACGGTCTTTCCCTTCGCCGGCACCACTTCTATCTGCGGATCGAAGTTGGTGAAGAGCGACGCCACGAGGTCGTGGAAGCCGTTGAACACGCTCAGCACTATCACCAGCGCCATCGTAGCCACCGCCACGCCCGTGACGGATATGAAACTGATGACGTTGATGGCGCCCACGCTCTTCTTCGAGAACATGTAGCGGCGCGCTACGTAGAATGAAAAGTTTCTCTTCAACATTACTTCTTCAACAGTTCATCAATACGTTCGATGTAGTCGAGCGAATCATCAACGAAGAAACGCAGCTCGGGGATGATGCGCAACTGGTTGCGCACGCGTGTGCCAAGTTCGTAGCGGATAGACTTCTCGTTGGCAGCCACGTTCTTCAGCAGCTCGTCCGACTTCTCCGACGGGAAGATGCTGAGATAGGCGGTGCAGATGCTGAGGTCGGGCGACACACGGCAGCGTGTAACGCTCACCATTACGCCGTGCATGGCGCGTGTCTGACTCTGGAAAATAAGGCTAAGCTCCTTCTGCAGGAGGCGTGCTATACGGTTTTGTCTTGTTTCTTGCATAGTTCTTTTTTGTATGTATTACGTTGTTTTTATATGTATTACGTTAATTATCCTACTTGTTTTCCGTTATTTATCCAATTTATGCAAAGTTACGGTAAATATAATAATGTACAAAAGTTTTTTAGTTTTTTTGTGGATTATGGGATGTAAAGAAAAGAGCCAGAACTCGAACGAGTCCTGACTCTTGATATATGTATGAAGCGTGCTTAGAGCACAATCTTCTTCACGAATGTCTGCTTGCCCTTTGTCAGGCGCACGATGTACATGCCCGACTTGAGGTTGGTGTTCGCTACAGCCTTGCCGTCGACGGTGTAGACGCTGATCTTGCCGTCGAAGTTCGGTGCGTCGATGTAGCCGTTGAGGAAGGTGATAGCTGGCATCTCCACGTTGTTGATGTCGCGGATGGCAGTCTCTGTGGGCTGCATCTCCTTGATAGGCACCTCAACCACGTTCTCAACGAACTTCGAGTTGCGGTCGATGACGAAGGCGATGAGCTTCAGGTTCTTGTAGTCCTGAATGTTTTTAGGCAGACTGAGCTCAATGGTGTGGCTGAATGCGTCGCCGCTGTTTATCTGCTTCGGGAACACGTCGCTGATGCCCTCGTTCACCTCGTAGCCCAAGCGAGCCACGTGCTGAAGGTCAAGTTCTACCTCTTTTCCCTTTTTCTCCCAACCATAGTACGACTTCACCGAACCGGCATAGGCGTTCCTCTGCTTGTAGCCCGTCACGTCGTTCTCTATCACGGCGAAAGCCAAGCCGTAGTTGGCGTTGGTCTGTTCGCGGTTGAACTTCATGACTGCCGTTGCTGTCACCTTCGAGTGGTTGTCGTCGGTGAAGTTGGCGATAGCGTCGATGCCGAGCACCGAGCCGCTGTTGATGAACGCCTTCACATAGAGTTCGTTTTTATCGGTAATGTCAAGACTGTTTGTACGGCGACGGTCGTAAGTGCCTTTTGGGAAGCCTCCAGTTATACCATATGTGTATGACGGACACTCCAACTCGGTAGGTGTGCCGCTGTAGCAATGCTTTGCCATAGCTACGAACTGTCCTGGGAACTTTGTGTGGTTCTGTGAAATCTCCTCTATGCCACGCACACACCACGGGCACTTGACGCCTGTGTACTCCTCCATATACACACGCTTTACGTCCTGCACATTGGCTGTGACGATAGTAGATGCGTATGTGTTGTTGCCGTCATAAGCATCCTCCTCGCCGTTCACAGCGACGAGGCGCACCTTCAAGTTCTCGCAGCCCTTCGTGTCGGGAGCGTTGCAAGTGAAGGCGAACTCGTCTTCGGCGCGTGCCGTTACGGTCTGCTCTACGTCGGCGAACTGCTCTTCTGAGTTGCCGATGGTGTAGCCGAAGCGGAGCGATGTTATCTTTGCAGCGGCAAAGTTGAGCAGCTTGCCCTTGATCTGATAGGTATCGCCCACGGATGTTATCACCTTCTTCACGCCACAGATAGCCACATCTACCGGTATCTCCGTGCCTTCAACGCGCATCTGCAGAGCCAGTGCCGGCGCATTGTCTGGAGTCTGTTTGGTATTGTCTGTCCATCCGCTACCGAAGTCGGTGAGGTTGCCGCCTTCGCAGTATTCGTCGGTCACACCTACGACATTGATGTCGCTCGTAAACTCGTAGCCGATGTAGAACGGATCGCCGGTTATGGTGTATGCCTCGTCGAAGAGCACCGAGTTGAGTCCCTTGTTGCCCATATCCGCCATCTTCTCCGTAGCGTATGCGCCGTTGAGGTCTTCAGCTACGAACGCCTTAACGGTCTCAGCCTTGTCGGTGAGCGAGAAGCGCATGCCGGTCACCTTCAGACCCTTGTACATCTGCGCCACCTCTGCAGGTATGTATATGGCAGCCTTGCCCTGACGAGTGCCGATGCTGCCGTACGGAAGGTCGGCTGCCGCCTTTCCGGCGTAGCCCCAGTATGTGTATTTTGCGTTAGCCGCCGTCACAACGAGCAGCAGCATAAGCAGGAGTGAAGTTATCTTCTTCATTGGTTCTGTATTGTTTAAATTGATTGTATTCTCTTTAGAATGTCACCTTCTTCACGAAGTTCTGCTTGCCGTTGGTGCCGCGAACGATGTACATGCCGCGAGCGAGCGAAGCGTTCTTCACGAGCTGTCCGCCTATGGTGTACACCTGCAGCTTGCCGCTGAAGCCGTCGGCAACGATGCTGCCGTTGTGCATACTGAGGTCGGGCGCCGGTGTAGAGGTGATGTCGGCGATAGATGTCTCGCCAGCCTCAAGCACGGGCACCTCAACGGCATTCTCCACATAGCCGTGGTCGCCACGGTTGATGAGGAAAGCTACAACCTTGATGTTGTCGCGGTTCTTCACGTTCGACGGAACGTTGAGCACGGTGTTGTGATTGTAGATAGTAGTGCTGTACACATCGTTCACGGGGATGCTGTTCTCGATGCCGCCGCTGATGCCGAAGCCTGCACGAGCCACGTGGTTGAGCGTCACGGTAGCCATCGAAGGCTTGTTCTCCCATCCGTCGAGCTCGCCGTATTTGCCGCCTGCGTAGCCGTTGTTCTGCTGATAGCCGGTCACGCCGTCCTCGATGATGGCGTATGCTATGCCGAAGCTACAGTTGGTCATATCCTTTACGAACTGCACATTGGTGTTCACATTGATGCGTGTATAGTCGCCTGCCACGTAGTTAGCCTGAGTCTCGATGCCTGCGATTGTGGGGAAGTTATTGAGAATAGCCTCAACATACTGGAATGTTGTAGAGACATCGGGGTCGAACTTAGCGCGACGGTCTACTGCTGCCTGCGGATATACGCCCCAGTCGGCATACTCGTACGACGGGCAGAGCAGTTCCTTTGGTGTGCCTGTGTAGCCGTGCTTAGCGATAGCGATGAAGTTGTCGGGATACTTCTCCTTGCACTTCTCGATAGAGACGATGCCGCGCGGACAGTTGCCGCAATAGATGCCGGTAGCCTCCTCCATGAGCACGCGCTTTGTGATAGCGACAGATGTCATCATCACGTTGCACTCCGTAGCGTCGTTGGCTGGATTCACGTCTTCATCGGCTACAACGCGCACCTTCAGCTTGTGCGTGCCCTTAGTCTTGATGCCGGGGTGAGTGAAGCTGAACACGTTCTCGCTGCGGTCGCCGAGCGTCTCGTCGAAGTCAACGAACTGCTCCTCGCCGCCGTCCACGCTGTAGGCGATGCGGTAGCTGTAGAGCTTCGTAGCCGAGAGGTTCACCACCTTAGCCGAGACGTTGAACGGCTCGTTCTCCTTTGTAGCGATGTCGCGCAAGCCCATCACGCTGAGGTCAACGGGCAGGTTGTCTGCCTCGATGCGTGCTGTGAGCGAGAGTGCGTTGGCTCCGTTTGCGGCGTTGTCCACCCATCCGTTGCCGAAGTCGGTATAGTTAGCGTATGCTGTCTTGTTGGCTACATAGCCCATGCATGCCTCCAGTCCGCTCACTTCGTAGCCGATGTAGAAGCCCTCGCCGGTGATGGTGTACGGTGCGTCGAACTTAACGATGTTGTTGCCCTTGTTTGCCTTGTCGCTCACCTTTGTGGCGAACGGCGTAGCGTTGAGGTCGGTTGTGGCGAACACGCTCAGCTTGCTTGCCTGAGCAGCTAAGCCGACACGCACGCCGGTGAGCTGACAGCCTTTGTACAGCTGCGCCACCTCCGCAGGGATATAGATGGCTGCCTTGCCGTATGCAGAGGAGCCGTAAGCGCCGACGATGTCCTTGTCGCAATAGCCCCAATAGGCGAACTTAGCGTTTGCTGCCGTCGCCATGAGCAACAGCATGAGCAGTAGTGTAGTGATTTTCTTCATATTATAGATGTTTATAGTTATTTCCTCAGGATGTATAATCTTTTCTATTATAGATGTTTAAAGCTTTTTCGAAGCGCAACAAAATTACTACTAATTTTAGAAAAAACGATGTTTTTTAGGCGTATTCTTTTGACATTTCGTAAAATTATCGTACTTTTGGAGGTACAGATGCAAATATGAATAATTTGTATAACCTAAATTACTTAGATAACAGTTACTATGGAAAAGAAGATAACGCAAGAAAACTTTGAAGATACTTATGTTGACAGTATCGAGTTGGAGCGCATTGACAAGTTCGTGTGCGACGAGATGGCACGACAGATCCACCGCTACATAAAGGCGATGAAGGGCTCGAAGGCTATCATGCTCAAGTTTGAGGAACAGCTGGCTACGCTCACCGTGCCCGAGAAGGAGAAGGCAATCGCCCGCTACATCGACCTGAACCGCAAGGTGATTTCGGGTCTCGACTTCAAGGTGGTGCTCGCACGTGCCATGGCTAACTACTCTGACACGTTCGCCTACCTCGTAGAACTGGTGAACAACAAGCGCAAGATGGTGTTCTATCTGAACCGCATCCGCGAGAAGTATGAGCAATATCATGAGGTGTACGAGGAGAACGGCAAGTTCGGCATCAAGGACCACCAGGGCAACGTGCTCGTGCCGGCTCACTACGACTTCCTCCGCACGCCGTATGTATATGTCGACGACTTGCGTTCGCTGCCTGTCATTGCGCAGCGCGACGGCAAGATGGGTCTCGTGATGCCCGACGGCAAGGAGACCGTGGTGCTCGACTTTATCTACGACGACATCGAACTGCGCGACGAACCGCCGTATTTCGAAGCGTACGCAGGAGAGGAAAAAACATTGTTTGACCTGTAGTAAGTTGAGAGTTTAGAGTTGAAAGTTGAGAGTTATGATATGCATTATAGTTCATGCACTATATATTGCGTCCTCTTAAAGCTTTAAAGGTAATCATAACTCTCAATTCTCAACTCTCAATTCTCAACTAAGAAAACTCTCAACTGAGTAAACAGAATATTTATGGACCAACTTTATATGCGCCGCTGCCTCCAGCTCGCTGCCAACGGACGACAGAACGCCAAGCCCAACCCTATGGTGGGCGCCGTGATAGTGGCAGCCGACGGACGCATCATCGGCGAGGGATATCATGTGCGCTGCGGCGAAGGACACGCTGAGGTGAACGCCTTCGCTTCGGTGCGACCCGAGGACGAAGCGCTGCTCGCCGGCGCCACTATATACGTCAGTCTGGAGCCATGCTCCCACTATGGCAAGACGCCGCCCTGCGCCGACCTTATTATAAAGAAAGGTGTGCGCCGCTGCGTCGTGGGCTGCGTCGACCCGTTCGCTGCCGTGCAGGGTCGTGGCATACAGAAGTTGCGCGACGCCGGCATAGAGGTGACGGTGGGTGTGCTCGAAGAGGAGTGTCGCGAGCTGAACCGCCGCTTCATCACGTTCAACGAGAAGCAACGCCCGTACATCATACTGAAGTGGGCGCAGACCGCCAACGCGTTCCTCGACGATAACGGCAAGGCGTGTGCCATATCCACACCGTTCACGAAGATGCTCGTTCACAAGTTGCGCGCCGAAAACGACGCCATTCTCGTGGGTCGCGTCACCGACGAACGCGAACATCCGCAGCTCAACGTGCGCCACTGGGCGGGCAAGTCGCCGCGCCGCATCGTCATCGACCGCAACCATCCGGCGTTCGAGGGCTTGGACTTCTCTAAGCCTGTCATTCCGCAACTGCTCGAATGGCTGCATCAGGAGAAATGCCAGTCGCTCATCGTTGAGGGTGGAGCACGCACGCTGCACTCGTTCATCGAGGCTGACGCGTGGGACGAGATACGCGTGGAGACGGCGCCGTTCTGCGTGAGCGGCGGCACAGCGGCTCCTGAATTGCCCAACAACGTGCGCCTTGTGCGTCACGAGGTGTACGACCATAACACTATTGCCACATATCACCGCCGATGAACGAAGAACTTCCTATAGTGCTGCACAACCTTGCCGTTGGCTATTCCCAAAAGGGGGTGCACTTGTCTCAAGTGCACCAACAAAGCAATAAAGCCAATCAGGGGGTGCACTTGTCTCAAGTGCACCAACAAAGCAATAAAGCCCAACGGTTGGTGCAGTTGAGACAACTGCACCCCCTGAATGTGCGCTGCGTAGCCTCCGACCTCAACGCCACGGCATGCCCCGGCTCGCTCACTTGCCTCATAGGTCACAACGGCACGGGCAAGTCGACGCTGCTGCGCACCATTGCGCGCTTGCAGCCGTCGATTGACGGCAGGGTACTGATAGGCGGCAACGACATCAGCACACTGAAGCCTACCCGACTCTCGCGTATGCTCTCCATCGTGCTCACCTCGCGCCCCGACGCTCGCAACATGACTGTCGAGGAACTTGTTGCGCTCGGACGTGCGCCATACACCGGCTTCTGGGGGCGTCTCTCCAGCGACGACCGCCTCATCGTGCGCCAATCTATAGAGAGCGTAGGCATTGCGCCGATGGCTGAGCGCCGCGTGTGCAGCCTCAGCGACGGCGAGATGCAGAAGGTGATGATAGCAAAATCGCTCGCACAGCAGACACCTGTAATACTGCTCGACGAACCTACCGCCTTCCTCGACTTCCCTGGCAAGATCGACTTGATGTTGCTGTTGCAACGTCTTGCCCACGAGGAACGCAAAACGATTCTTCTTTCCACTCACGACCTTGAGACAGCCCTGCAGACTGCCGACCGTCTGTGGCTTCTCGCCGACGGCGCATTGCACGACGGCACGCCGCACGAACTCGCTGACCTTGGCTTCATTGACAGTTATATAGACAGAAAGAATGTAAAGTTCGATAAGGAAACGCTCAGCATACAGATTCTATAGGGGTGCATATCCAGGGGGTGCACTTGTCTCAAGTGCACCTACAAAACCAAAAAGTGCACTTGTCCTAACTGCACCAACAAAGCAAAAATCTGCACCAACATAATAATAAATGCACCTTTGCTATGTTGGTGCACTTGAGACAAGTGCACCCCCTATTTTTACTTTTTTACTTTTCTAAGCCGTGTGCTGGCGTGTGCCCATACGAGCCTCAACCACATTCACAACATAGTCGCCGAGCTTCTCGCACTCCGACACGATATCCATGTACATTGTGCCGATAGCATAAGTGTACTTGTGGTCGTTGATGTCGTTGATGTTCTGCGAGCGCAGCTGGTTGCGGTAGTTGTTTATCTCGTTCTCCACGTTGAAAGAACGGTTGATGTCGAGCGAGTCGCGGCGTCCGGTGAGCATCACGTTCATCTGTGTGAGTGCGTCGTCGGTGAGCTCCAGCATCTGGTGCAGGTGCTCGTACTGCTTCTCGGTGAAGTCTTCCTTGCCCTTCAGCTTGCGACTGAGCGTGCGTGCCACGTTGTAGCAAGAGTCGCCGATTGACTCAATCTCCGAGATCTCGCGGAGCATGGCGCGAATCTTCGCCTTGGTGTCGTCCGAGAGATGAGCGTCGCTGACGTTGTTCAGGTAGTTGGCAATCTCAATCTCCATGTTGTCCGAGATGCACTCGTACTTCTCGATACGTGTATAGAGCTTGTTGAACTTCGCCTCGTCCTTCACGCCGAGCAGTTCGCGAACCATGCCGAACATGCGCTGTATGCGCTCTGCGAACGACTGTATCTCCTTCTGTGCCTCAAGCACCGAGAGCTCCGGCGTCTTCATGATTGAAGTGCCGCCGATGTAACGCAGACGGAAGTCGTCCTCGTCCTTGCGGTTAGACGGTTTGATGACGTAGCATACGAAGCGCTCCATCTGCGGGATGAACCAGATAAGCACGGCTGTGTTGCATACGTTGAACGTGGTGTGGAACGCTGCGAGCACTACCGAGAGGCGTGCTGCGTCGATGTGGTCGGCATGGGGGTTGACGCCCACGAAGCCGCACACCATGTCGATGAACGGATAGAAACCGCAGAGCACCCATATCACACCGAACACGTTGAACGTGAGGTGGGCGAAGGCTGCACGACGCGCCTGTGTGTTGGCGCCCATCGCTGCGATGTTAGAGGTGATGGTGGTGCCGATGTTCTCGCCCAATACCAGTGCGATACCCATGTAGATAGGCAGCACACCCGACGAGCAGAGCACCATGGTGATGGCCATGAGGGCTGCCGACGACTGCATGCAGAACGTCAGTACGGTGCCGATGCCGAGGAACGAGAATATAGTGAGATAACTATCCTTGTCGAAAGAAGCGAAGAAGTCGATGACAGTCTGGTTGTGACTGAGGTCCATCTCCTTACCCGTTGCGCCGAGCGTAGAGATAGCGAAGAACATAAAAGCCACGCCGAAGAGGAAGTCGCCGATGTAGCGGTGGCGCTTGCTGTAGATGAGTAGCAGGGCGATGAAGAACGCGGGGAACACGAGGTTCGCCATGTTGAACGAGAAGCCGAGCGTCATAATCCACGCCGTGAACGTAGTGCCGATGTTGGCACCCATGATGACGGAGATGGCTTGAGCAAGGGTTAGCAGTCCGGCGTTGACAAACGAAACGGTCATCACCGTTGTAGCCGTAGACGACTGTACCGAGGCTGTTACAAACATACCGGTCAGCAGTCCGGTGAAGCGGTTGGTGGTCATTGCGCCGAGAATATGGCGGAGCTGTGAGCCTGCCATCTTCTGCAGAGCCTCGCTCATCACCTTCATACCGTAGATGAGGAGGGCCAATGAACCGATGATCTTAAAAATAATCCAAATCGACATATTATTTTAATATAATTTATGTGGCGTTTATGCGCGTTGTGTCGAAAAAAGAAAGTACCTTTGTTATTGGCAAGTTACTTAGCAAGTAGTTGAAAGCCTCTTTTGATAGATTTCAGTATAAAACCTTTAAAGCTTTAGCCAAATGAAACAGTTGATACAAATCCGTTGCAAAAATAATAAAAAAACTTTAAAAGTGGAAACAGGGAGTACACTTTCTGATATTTTTTCTCAGCTTGATGTAAAGATGCCTTATCCGCCGGTGAGCGCCAAGGTGAATAACAAGGTTGAGGGACTCCACTACCGAGTCTACAATCCGAAGGATATTGAGTATCTTGACGTAACGTCGGCGTCGGGCTCGCGTGCTTATACTCGCACGCTCTTCTTCGTGCTCTGCAAGGCTGTTCACAAGCTGTTTCCCGAGAGCAACGTCGTCATCGACATACCGGTGAGCAACGGCTACTACTGCGACCTGCGCCTCGGACGCCCCGTGACGGAGGCTGACGTCGACCTTATCCGCGGCGAGATGCAGAGCCTGGTAGACCGCCATCTGCGCATACGCCGCCATCAGGTGCCCACCGACGAGGCGATACGCATCTTCGAGGACCTCGGCTACAAGTCGAAGGCGATGCTGCTGCGCACTACCGGCAAGCTCTACACTACATATTATGATATAGAGGGCTTCATCGACTACTTCTACGGCACGATGCTCGTCAACACGGCGCAGCTCACACTCTTCGGACTCGAGAAGTACTACGACGGACTGCTGCTGCGCATCCCGTCGCGACAGGACCCGACGCAGCTCGGTGCACTGGTGCGCCAGGACAAGATGTTCGACATCTTCCAGGAGCACCACCGCTGGCAGAACCTGCTGGGCTTGTCTACCGTCGGAACGTTCAACGAGGCGGTCAACCGCGGTCTTACTACCGACATTATTAATGTGTCGGAGGCGCTGCAGGAGAAGAAGATTGCGAAGATTGCGGAGGACATCGCTCGCGAGTCGCGTGTGAAGATGGTGCTCATCGCTGGTCCGTCGTCGTCGGGCAAGACTACGACGTGCAAGCGTCTCTCCATTCAGCTGCTCTGCAACGGCATACACCCCGTGCCCATCTCGCTCGACGACTACTTCGTCGACCGCGAGAAGACGCCGCTCGACGCTCAGGGCGACTACGACTACGAGTCGCTCTATGCGCTCAATCTCGAACTGTTCAACAAGCAGCTCTTGCAGCTCTTCGCCGGCGAGGAGGTGGAGCTGCCGCGCTACAACTTCCAGACTGGCCGTAGCGAGATGAGCGGCAAGCGTATGCGCATGGAGCCTAACGACGTGCTCGTGGTGGAGGGCATCCACGCGCTCAACCCCGAACTGACGGCGCAGGTAGACGAGCAACTGAAGTATCGTGTGTATGCCTCGGCGCTCACCACTATCCTCCTCGACGAGCACAACTACATCCCTACTACCGACAACCGACTGCTGCGCCGCATCGTTCGCGACTTCAAGTATCGTGGCTGCTCGGCTCGCGACACTATCCGCCGCTGGCCCAGCGTGCGTGCCGGCGAGAACAAGTGGATATTCCCTTATCAGGAGAACGCCGACACGATGTTCAACACGGCGATGATCTACGAATTAGCTGCCATCAAGACGCAGGCTGAGCCGCTACTCGAGCAGGTGCCTGAGAACTGCGACGAGTATGCCGAGGCGTATCGCTTACGCAAGTTCCTGGGCTACTTCAACGCCATCGACCACACCGTCCTACCGCCGACATCGCTCCTGAGAGAGTTCCTCGGAGGCAGCTCGTTCACGTATTAAGCCCCTCCCCACCCTCCCCGTCGGGGAGGGCTTGGTTAGCTGACAAAGAGGCTTAGTGCCCTCGGCTTAAAGAGGCTTAGAAAGGCTTAGAAAGACCTATCAACAAGTTAGCTGACAAAGAGGCTTAGAAAGGCCTATCAACAAGCAAGCAAACAAACAACAACAATAAAAAGCCAAAAAACAAAATGAAAAAAATCTTTTTATCTCTTCTTGTGTGCATCATGGCACTCACTGCCTCTGCACAAGTGGCTCGTCCGAAACTCGTTGTCGGTCTTGTTATCGACCAGATGCGTTGGGACTACATGTATTATTACTACGACAAGTACGGCGAAGGCGGCATGAAGCGCCTCATGGCTGAAGGCTTCTCGTGCGACAACCAGATGCTCAACTATGTGCCTACCATCACCGGCGTAGGACACTCCTCTATCTACACCGGCGCCGTGCCTGCTGCCAACGGCATCCCTGGCAACGACTTCTATCTCGACGGCAAGCGTGTCTACTGCACCGACGACCCTGACGCAAAGGGCGTAGGCACCGACTCTAAGGCTGGCTGCATGTCGCCGAAGAACATGCTCGGCACTACCATCGGCGATATGCTGCGCTGCGCTACCGACTTCCGCTCTAAGGTCATCGGCATCGCTCTGAAGGACCGTGCTTCCATCCTTCCTGCCGGACACTCTGCCAACGCTGCCTACTGGTACGACAAGTCGGTGGCTGGCTTCATCACCAGTTCTTACTACATGGACGCTCTGCCCGACTGGGTGAAGAAGTTCAACCGCTCTTCTGGCATGAAGAAGGGCTACGACCCGAAGTCGGGTGCCGACGGCGTTACGCTCACGTTCAACATGGCGGAGGCTGCACTGAAGAACGAGCAGCTGGGTAAGGGCGAAACGCCTGACATGCTCTGCATCAGCATCTCGTCTACCGACGCCATAAGCCACAAGACGGGCACATGGTTCTCGCCGGGCAAGGAGAACGAGGAGGTGTTCCTCACGCTCGACCGCGACATGAAGAAGTTCTTCGAGACGCTCGACGCTCAGGTGGGCAAGGGCAACTATCTGTTGTTCCTCACTGCCGACCACGGTGGCAGCCACAACCCGAACACGCTGAAGGAGCACAAGCTGCCTGGTGGCGGTTGCGACATGGGCGCTAAGATGCGCAACCTCAACGAGAAACTGAAGGCTGAGTTCGGCCTCGACATCAAGTATGCTAAGGATCTCATCGGCGAGAGTCTCTACCTCGACCACGACTTGCTGGCGCAGAACAAGCTCTGCCTCGAGAAGGTGAAGGCGGCTGCTGTCCGCATCCTGAAGGCTGACCCCGACCTGCAGTGGGTCATCGACTACGAGAAGGCGGCTTGCGCTTCTGCTCCGCAGTGGGTTCGCGAGCGTGTTGTCAACGGCTACTTTAATGGTCGTTCTGGCGATATCATCCTCATGCCGCGCATCAACTACTTCGAGTGGCCCGTGGGCAAGGACTTCTACGGTTCGTCGCACGGCACATGGACTCCGGCTGACACTCACATCCCGCTCGTCTTCATGGGCTGGAACATCAAGCCGGGTCACACCAACCGCCAGACTCACATGGACGACACAGCGCCTACTGTCTGCTCGCTGCTGCACATCCAGATGCCCGACGCTTGCACCGGCAACCCCATCGTAGAGGTTACTGACAAGTAAATAAGTACGCGAAAAAATCCTCCATATCTACCAGAATTGCTGTAACCGTCACGGTATGAGCACAAAAAGGGCTGGAAGATAGGTCTCGGAAGTGTAATATCTTCCAGCCTATCTTCCAGCCTTTTCTTTTATCCTCCCACAGATGTCACTGACGACACGGATTGTTAGACTGCGTATATTCTCCCACAGATTGCACAGAATTCACAAAACTTCTTGCTGAGAATGTTCTCCCACAGATTGCACAGATCTACACAGATTGTTTGGGTGCCTTCAAGGGGGTGCACTTGTCTCAAGTGCACCAACCGAGTAAGAAGTGCACCAACCGAACAAGAAGTACACCAACCTAAAATTAGCAGCTTCTGTGTAGATCTGTGAAATCTGTGGGAGGACCACTGTTTGCTTGGTTGGTGCACTTCTTGCTCTGGCAAGCGGCAAAGCCGAGCGGAGACAAGTGCAC
>OQVT01001791.1_pt1 | contig 13767 bp, 7 predicted proteins | sample 1691561 | NCBI WGS metagenome assembly OQVT01 (sample SAMN03418260, study PRJEB22391) | human gut metagenome | biome: human-gut; feature: organic feature; material: feces | host: Homo sapiens | place: Tanzania | collected 2013-01 | reverse complement strand
ACAGTAGAACCCTATTTAATGTCCGTGCTTTCACGCAGATTGTATAGTATCGGATTGGAAATGACGAACACACTGATGCGTACAGCAAGGTCCCAGCTTATGAGTGTCTGTGATGATTTATCAACAGCAATATGTGACCGCAATGGAAAGGTTATTGCACTGGCAGAAAGTATTCCTGTTCACTGTGCAAACATGGGACTGACAGTTGAACCGTGTTTTGAGCATCCGGAAGGAATAAAAAGGGGAGATTTATTTTTAAACAATTCTCCATATCATGGAAATACTCATCATGCAGATTATACTTTTATAGCTCCTGTGTTTTGTGGTGATGAGTTGATGTTCTTTGCAGTAACAAAGGGACATCAGGCTGATATTGGAAATACAATTCCAAGTACCTATGTTCCGTCAGCAAAGGATATGTTTCTTGAAGGAGCAATTGACTGGCCTTGTGTCAAATTTCAGAAGGACTACAAGGATGTGCCGGATATGATGAAAAAAGCGATGATGAAGGCTTGGAAATGCAATAAAACCGGCTATAGAAATCTCTAGAATCGATTTTTCATTTGTAACACTTTTTTACTGCATAGATTATATTTGCACAAAAACGGCGGACTCCCGTAAGGAGCCCGCCGTTTCTGTTTTTAGGTTCATCCGGCATTTGGAGTGATAATGTTACTTGCTATTACCAAATCTGTGCACGCTTGTTCTTCGGGATGAAGAGCTTGTCGTTCTTCTTCACGTTGAATGCCTTGTACCAGGCGTCAATCTGCGGAAGGGCAGCGTTTACGCGAGCCTCAGCAGGTGAGTGAGGGTCGGTGTTGATCTGACGGTCGATGAATTCTGGGCGTGCATTGCCTGCCCAGACGGTAGCCCATGACAGGAAGAAACGCTGTTCGGGTGTGAATCCGTCGATGGTCTTGGCTGCTGAAGGATTAGCCTTAAGCTCGTTCTGCAAAGCACGGAATGAGATGTTCAGTCCACCATTGTCACCGATGTTCTCGCCAAGTGTAAGCTTGCCGTTGATGTACTTGCCAGGCAGAGCCTCAACCTTTGAGAAGTAGTCTACCAATACCTTTGTACGTGCATCGAAGTTCTTCTTGTCGGCTTCGGTCCACCAGTTCTTCTGATTGCCGTACTTGTCAAACTGTGAGCCCTGGTCGTCAAATCCGTGCGACATCTCATGGCCGATTACGCCACCAATGCCACCATAGTTGACAGCCTCATCGACGTTGGGGTCGAAGAACGGCGGCTGCAGGATGGCTGCCGGGAAGCAGATTTCGTTGGTAGTTGGGTTGTAATAAGCGTTGACTGTCTGCGGAGTCATGTGCCATTCGGTCTTATCTACCGGCTTGTTTACCTTGCGTGAGATGTAGTCGCGTGTCATAAACTCCGACACGTTCTGCATGTTCTCGAGGAGTGAGAGCGACTCGTCGATGTCGAGATTGGTGTAGTCCTTCCATGTGTCAGGGTAGCCTATCTTCACAATGAAGTTGGCAAGCTTGTCCTGAGCCTGCGCCTTTGTAGCCGGCGACATCCATGTAGCCTCGCTGATGCGCTGCGACAGAGCTGTCTGAAGGTTCTTTACGAGCTTGAGCATCTTCTCCTTGCTCGATGCAGGGAAGTACTTCTCTACATAGAGCTTGCCGATAGCCTCGCCAAGCACACCGCTTACGAGTGATGTGGCACGCTTCCAGCGCGGACGATCCTGCTGAACACCCGACATGACGCGGCTCAACTCGAAGTCAGCCTTGCGGAAATTGTCGTCGAGATAGCCCGAAACGCTTGATATGGCGTGTGCTTCAGCATAAGCCTTGAGGTCGTCGAGCGGCTCGTCGGCAAGTATCTTCTCCACCTCGTGTATCGGTTCTATCTGGCTTACGTCTACGTGCGAGAATGCGGGGAAGCCCTGCATGAGGAATATGTTGCCCCAGTCGATGCCCGGGAATTCCTTCACCATGGCAGCATAGGTCATCTTGTGGTAATTGCCCTGAACGTCGCGCAGCTCCACTTTGCCCTTGCTTGCCTTGGCTATGCGTGTCTCTATGCGCATAGTTGCGTCGGCCTTGCGCTGGGCATCGGGCTCGCTGTTGCCTGCAAGATAGAGCACCATCTTCAGATAATTGGCATAAGCGGCACGCACGGCTTTAATCTGTGCGTCGTCAGAGAGATAGTAGTCGCGGTCGCCCAAGCCGAGTCCGCCCTGTCCAACACTAACAAGGTTGTTGGCGGCATCCTTCATGTCGGCACCTACACCTATACCAAACATTGTACAACCCACTCCACGCATGTCGAGCTGAGCCGTTACTATCTGATACTCGCGACGGTCCTGAATGCCGTTGATGGTCTTCAGAATCGGCTGCAGAGGCTCGGCTGCCTCACGGTTGCGACGCACGCTGTCCATAGCGAGATTGTAGAGCGAACCGATTTTCTGTCCGAGCGAACCCTTTGCCTGCGGCTTTGACGAATACTCCTGTATAAGGTCGAAGATGCGTTTCTGGTTCAGTTCGTCGAGATCGATGAACGAACCGTTGCGCGCATGTTCTGCATCCAGCGGATGAGCCTTGCGCCAACCGCCGATAGCATACTCATAAAAGTCGTTGCCGGGCTTCACTGCCGTATTCATATAGGCAGGATTGATGCCCTTAGATGTCTGCGCTCCTGCCGACATTGCGGCTGCGAGCGAAGCTGCTAAGATTAATGTTCTTGCTTTCATTTTGTATTTTTATTTAGTTGAGTTCCTTTTTTTGTGTCACTCTTATAACTTGTTCTGTTACTCATCTCACTTATATAGAGTGCAAAAATAATGAATTTACTACACATTAAGGCACTTTGTTAGGAATAGTTAACCTATTACGACCGTTGCACAACCTATACGAATGCTACAGCGGATCAACGTCGAAGAACACGCTCATGGCTGCATAGCGCTTGTCCTGAAGCAATGCCGTGCGCGATGCCGACATGCAACGGCGCGCCAGAGCGAGGTCGATGCCCTGCTCAAGCTTCACTACTATCTTGCGTATCGACTCGGTCTTGACACGCGCCACGGCGGGTTTGTCGGGTCCGAGCACCCGTTCGCCAAACTGCTGGCGCAATCGTGACGCCATCTCGATGGCTGCCGACTCTACCACTGGTTCGTTGCGATAGCGCAGATAGACGTACACAAGATGGTAGAAGGGCGGATAGTGGAACATACGACGCTCTTCCATCAGGTCGGAGGCGAACGTCTTGAAGTCGCCGCTCACCACCTGTTGTATCACGGGCAGGTCGGGACTCTTGGTCTGAAGTATAACGAGTCCGCGCTCGCCACGCCGTCCTGCACGTCCGCTCACCTGCGTCAGCATCATATATGCGTGTTCGTAGGCACGGAAGTCGGGATAGTTGAGCATGGTGTCGGCATTGAGTATGCCCACAACCGTCACGCCCGAGAAGTCGAGTCCCTTGGAAATCATCTGCGTTCCGATAAGTATGTCGGTGCGACCCGACGAGAAGTCGCCTATGATACGCTGATAGGCACCTGCCGAACGTGTAGTGTCGAGGTCCATACGTGCTATGCGTGCATCGGGAAACAGCTCGCGCACGCGGTCTTCTATCTTCTCTGTGCCATATCCACGACCAAGAAGTTCGGTGCTCTCGCAGTTGGGGCACTGATGCGGCACGGCGTATGTGTAGCCACAATAGTGGCATGTCAGAACGTTCATCGAGCGGTGATAGGTGAGCGACACGTCACAGTTCTTACACTTTGGCACCCATCCACACACCTTACACTCCACCATTGGAGCGAAGCCGCGGCGGTTCTGAAACAGAATCACTTGCTTGTGCTGCTTCAAGGCGGCACGCATGGCGTCCAAAAGTTCGGGCGAGAAGGGTCCGCGCATCATCTTACGGCGGTAAAGGTCTTTGATGTCAACCACATGTATGTCGGGCAGAGCCACGTCCTTGTATCGTGTTGTAAGACTGACGTAGCCATACTTGCCCGTGAGCGCATTGTTGTAGCTCTCCATTGAGGGCGTGGCTGTACCCAACAGCATCTTTGCTCCATCGTACATGCGTGCCAGCATGATGGCAGCCGAACGTGCATGATAGCGCGGAGCGGGGTCTTGCTGCTTGAAGGAAGTCTCGTGTTCCTCGTCGACTATGACCAGTCCGAGACGGCTGAAGGGCAGGAATACTGCCGAACGGGCACCGAGTATCACGTCGTAAGGATTGTCGGAGATTTGCTTCTTCCATATCTCCACACGCTCGGCATCGCTATATCGCGAATGGTAGATGCCCAGTCGCGAGCCAAACACACGCTGCAATCGGCGTGTCATCTGCACGGTGAGGGCTATCTCGGGCAAGAGATAGAGCACCTGACGGCCCTCTTCTATGGCTTTCTGGATGAGATGAATGTATATTTCGGTCTTGCCGCTCGACGTGACACCATGCAGCAGCACCACATTCTTGCCCATAAACTGCACTCCAATCTTGTTCATTGCGTCCTGCTGTGCCTCGCTCAGCGGCTGGATGTTCTCGGGCGAGTACTCTCCCCCACCCCCTATGCGTCCCACTTCACGATGATAAACCTCAAGAAAGCGGCGAGACGTGAGCTGGCGCAATATCGCATCGGAGGCATTGGCAGCATTCTGCAGTTCGTCGCAAGCCACCTCCTGTATGTGCTCGGGAGGTGTCTCGCCGTCAATCTGGTCCCAGTGCGACAGCTCAAGATACTTGCAGAAGGTCTGCTGCTGCTTCAGCGCACGGGTCAATGCGGTCATGGCGATGTGCAGCGAATGCTCTGTGCGCAGATTGGCTGGCAACGTGACGCAGCGAACGGTTTTGGGTCGGTAGCCGTCTTCAGCCTTCAGTCCGGCTGGAAGAGCCGCCTTGAACACGTCGCCAAGCGCACACATATAATAGGTGGAAATCCATTGCCACAACCGGAGTTGGCGTTCGGGCAGCACGGGACTGTCGTCGACCACCTGAAGAATGTCGCGCGTGTCAAACTCTGGTTTGTCATTATGTGTACGAACAGCCATGGCTGTATACGTCTTGGAGCGTCCGAGGGGCACGACAACACGCACGCCCATGCGCACCTGTGGCGCAAGCGTGTCGGGTACAGAATATGTGAAGGTGCCATCAAGAGGCAAGGGCAATATTACTTCGACGTAGAGCATGGCGTGATAATACATTTATTGAAAGTATATGCAAAAGTAGACAAAAATTCAATAATCTCCCAATAAATCGCTAACTTTGCACAATATGATACGAACGAAACAAGTACATTAACGAATAACTTCTAACAAAACAAAAGCGTAACACTATGAACAGAAATCTGATTTTATCGATTGCAGCTGCATCTATGCTGTCGTCGGTCGACGCAGTGGCGCAAACGGCCTATCCGAAGGCGCATAAGGACAACACTGTAGATGTGTACTTCGGCGAGAAAGTGGCTGACCCGTACCGCTGGCTCGAGGACGACATGAGCGCACAGACTGCCGAATGGGTGGACGCCGAGAATGCCGTTACACGCAAATATCTCGACAACATCCCCATGCGCAAGAACATCCTGAAACGACTGAAGGAGACAGCCAACTACGAGAAGATTGGCATACCGTTCAAGCGCCAAGGCAAATGGTATGTATACCGCAACAACGGACTGCAGAACCAGAGCGTGCTCTACCAGATGGACAGCCCCACTGCCGACGCAAGCAAGCAGCGCGTATGGCTCGACCCCAACGCTCTCAGCACTGACGGAACCGTTGCTCTGAAGGGTATATACTTCTCGCACAACGGCAGATACATGGCTTACGTCATCTCGCGAAGCGGATCGGACTGGGAGGAGATATACGTCAAGGACTGCCAAACGGGTCGCGACATCGACGACCATATAGTTTGGGCTAAGTTCACAGGCGCCACTTGGCTCGGCGACGGATTCTACTACAGTGCCTACGACGCTCCGGAGAAGGGACGCGAGACTTCTGCCAAGAACTCTGTTCAGAAGATTTACTATCACAAGATTGGCACTCCGCAGAGCGAAGACCAACTGTTCTTCATGAATCCTACGCAACCTCTGCGCTTCTACAACGTCGATATCGACCACGACGAAAAGGTGATGACGCTGAACGAAGGGGGCATGGACAACGGCAACAATCTGTACGTACGCGACCTGACCAAACCCAACTCGCAGTTCATACAGATGTGCTCTGACACCCGATTCAGATACTCTACCGTGGAGACTGTTGGCAAGAAGATGTACATTCTGACCAATGCCGGTGCGCCTAAATACCGTCTGATGGTGGCTGACGTAGACCGTCCGGGCTACAACGATTGGAAGGAAGTGGTGCCGGAGGGCGAAAGCGTGCTCACCGACGTTACGTTTGCTGCCGACCGCATGATTCTGCAGTACTCCAAGGACAACTGCAACCAGATGTACACTTACACTACCGACGGCAAACGAATAGGCGAAATCAAGCTGCCGACATTCGGTTCTACTTCAGCAAGCGGAATGCGCGGACAGAAGGAAGTGTTCTACTCGTTCACTTCATACACAATGCCTAACACCGTCTACTCGTACGACTTGAACACCGACAAGAGCACCGTTTGGGCTGCACCAAAAATCAATTTCCGTTCTGACAACTACAAGACCGAGATGGTGTTCTACACAAGTAAGGACGGCACTCGTGCTCCGCTCTTCATCACGTACAAGAAGGGAATGAAGCTCAACGGACGCAATCCGCTGCTGCTCTACGGCTACGGCGGCTTCAACATCACTTATGCTCCGTTCTTCGTGTCTAACTATATACCCTTCTTGGAGCGTGGCGGCATATATGTACACGCCGTATTGCGCGGTGGCGGTGAGTATGGCGAGGACTGGCACGTGGCTGGTACGAAGCTGCAAAAGCAGAACGTGTTTGACGACTTCATCGCTGCTGCCGAGTATCTCATCAACAACAAGTACACATCGAGCGACCGTCTGGCCATTCAGGGTGGCAGCAACGGTGGTCTGCTTGTAGGCGCCTGCATGACTCAGCGTCCCGACCTCTACCAGGTTTGTCTGCCGGCTGTAGGCGTTATGGATATGCTGCGCTATCATAAGTTCACCATCGGATGGAACTGGGCACCCGATTATGGCACGTCTGACGACTCGAAGGAGATGTTTGAATATCTGCGTGCATACTCGCCGCTGCACACTCTGAAGCCGGGAGTGAAGTATCCTGCCACACTCGTCAGCACCGCCGACCACGACGACCGCGTTGTTCCAGCACACTCATTCAAGTTTGCAGCACGTCTGCAAGAGTGTCAGGCAGGCTCTGCTCCTACTCTTATCAGCATCGGAAAGGACGCCGGACATGGTGGCGGAAAGCCGCTTGCAAAGCGACTTGAAGAACAAGCCGACATCCTGAGCTTCACTCTTTGGAACATGGGAATAAAGAAATAGGCTTCAATAAAAACCTTCTTGAATCAGAACACAAAAAAACAGCATTGCCATACATATAATAATGTAGAGCAATGCTGTTTTTATTTTATTCAAATGAAACTTTTCATTTTATTCAAATGAAACTTTATATTGCATTCAAATGATAATCTTTAGAACTCAGCGCTCTTCGGTGTACGTGGGAAAGGTATCACGTCGCGGATGTTCTGCATACCTGTTACGAAGAGGATGAGACGCTCGAAGCCGAGACCGAAGCCTGCGTGAGGGCATGAACCGTACTTGCGTGTATCGAGATACCATGTCATATCCTTCATCGGGATGTTGCGTTCCTCAATCTCGTTCATCAGTTTCTCGTAGCTTTCCTCACGTACCGAGCCACCTATAATCTCACCAATCTGCGGGAAGAGTACGTCGGTGCCCTGAACAGTAGCGCCGCTCTTGCCACCAAAACCAGACTCCTCGGCATCTATCTTCATGTAGAATGCCTTGATAGCCTTAGGATAATTGGTCATAATAACGGGCTTCTTGAAGTGCTCTTCAACAAGGAAGCGCTCGTGTTCAGACGCAAGATCGTCGCCCCACTCGCATGGGAACTCAAACTTCTTGCCGTTCTTGATGGCCTCCTGCAGAATGCGGATACCCTCAGTGTAGGGCAAACGAACGAAGTCGGAGTTCAATACGCTTTGAAGACGCTCAATAAGTCCCTTGTCAATCATCTTGTTGAGGAACTCGAGGTCGTCCTTGCAGTGCTCCAAAGCCCAACGGATGCAGTACTTGATGAAGTCTTCCTCAAGATCCATAAGACCTGCGAGGTCGAGGAAAGCCACCTCAGGCTCAACCATCCAGAACTCAGCCAAGTGGCGCGGAGTGTTGGAATTCTCGGCACGGAAAGTCGGGCCGAAGGTATAGATGGCTCCAAGTGCAGTGGCACCAAGCTCGCCTTCAAGCTGACCAGACACAGTCAGCGATGTCTGCTTGCCGAAGAAGTCGTCGCTATAGTCAATCTTGCCATCCTCAGTCTTCTTCAGATTGTAGAGATTCTTGGTTGTTACCTGGAACATCTGGCCTGCACCCTCGCAGTCACTGGCTGTGATGAGCGGTGTATGGAAGTAGAAATAGCCGTGCTCGTGGAAGTATGTGTGGATGGCCATAGCCATATTGTGGCGTATACGCATAACGGCACCGAACGTATTGGTGCGCAGACGCAGGTGGGCGTACTGTCGCATGTACTCAAACGACTGACCCTTCTTCTGCATAGGATAGTCGCTGCCACAGAGTCCGTATATCTCAATGCTCTCACACTGTATCTCTGAGCTCTGGCCCTTGCCCTGGCTCTCTACGAGAGTACCTACGGCGCTGATGCAAGCACCAGTAGTTATCTGCTTGAGTTGCTCTGCATCGAACTTTGCTGGGTCAACAACAATCTGTATGTTCTTGATTGTGGAACCGTCGTTGAGTGCTATGAAGTCGACAGCCTTTGAGCTGCGGTGGGTGCGAACCCATCCCTTCACGTTGACGGTAGCGCCAAAGTCGGTGCGCTGGAGAGCGTCAACAATCTTTGTTCTCTTTATTGTTTCCATTATTTGATTTATTAATATTCAGTGTTTAATGTTTAATCAATAAAGAGTAATGCTTAATGTTGCATTGCCACATATCTATATATGTAGCATTACACATATATATATGTACAACAAAAACATTAAACATTACTCATCAAACATTATTCGAACGCTCCCATGCGCAGCATCTCTACTTCCTTCTCGGTGAGGAAGCGCCAGTCGCCACGACGGAGATTCTTCTTAGTAAGTCCTGCAAACTGTACGCGGTCGAGCTTCACTACGCGATAGCCGAGGTGCTCGAAGATACGGCGAACGATACGGTTCTTGCCGCTGTGGATCTCGATGCCAACCTGGCTCTTGTCTGTATCGCTTGCATACTCGATTGCGTCTGCATGCACCTCGCCGTCCTCAAGCTCTATGCCGTCAGCTATCTGCTGCAGGTCGTGAGCTGTAACGTTCTTGTCGAGGTATACATGGTAGACCTTCTTCTTGAGGAACTTAGGATGTGTAAGCTTCGAAGCCAGGTCGCCATCGTTGGTGAGCAGGAGCACACCGGTGGTGTTGCGGTCGAGACGTCCTACCGGGTAGATGCGCTCGGGGCATACGTTCTTAACCAAATCCATAACTGTCTTGCGCTGCTGAGGATCGTCGCTTGTAGTAACGCAATCCTTCGGCTTGTTGAGCAGCACGTACACTTTCTTCTCAAGATTTACCGGCTGATCGTGGAATTTGATTTCGTCGGTGCGCTTTATCTTTGTTCCGAGTTCGGTAACTACTTCACCGTTAACCGACACAACGCCTGCCTGGATGAACTCGTCAGCCTCACGGCGCGAGCAAATACCGGCGTTGGCAAGGAACTTGTTGAGACGTATCGGCTCGTTGGGATCGATGTTCTCCTCCTTATACTCGATACGCTTCTTCATGCTATACTTAGCATTGGGATCATAATCGGCCGAACGCTGACGATAGCCGCCCTGCTGATAGCCGCCACGCTGCTGATAACCGCCGCGCTGCTGGTATCCGCCCTGCTGATAGCCGCCACGCTGCTGATAGCCGCCCTGGCGCTGATAGCCACCCTGACGCTGCTGATAGCCACGCTGCTGGTAGCCGCCCTGCTGCTTGTCGTCGCCTTCCTGGTTGTTGTAACGAGGACGATAGCCCTGCTGAGGACGCTGCTGATAGCCGCCCTGGCGCTGCTGATAGCCGCCCTGACGCTGCTGATAGCCGCCCTGACGGGGCTGATAGCCGCCGTTAGATGAAGAACCGCTCTGGAGGTTGCTTCCAAATCCTTCAGGACGGAAACCGCCATCCTCGCCCTGTGCCTGGCTTGTGCGCTCGGCATTGTACGGACGCTGTGTGTGGATGCGCGGACGGCGTCCGGTCACACTGCGATACTCTCTCTGATAGTTTCCTGCGGGACGACCGTAGCTCTCGCTATTGCCTGTAGTTTGATCCGCTGTTCTCTGTTCCTGACTCTTTTCCAATTCTGAATCCATAATTCTTTACTTTTTCGCCTCACGGCAAGTGTCACCCATTCTCTCCCATTTATGGTTGTTTGTTTAGGGATTGGGAAGGATAGATGCACTTCTGTTCTTGAATAAAATTGTTACTTACTATTAATAGTCTATATTTTGAAACCTGTTTTGCCAAGTGCCGCCATGTTGTGCGGCACGCAATACATAGGCCGAAATTAGATGCCTGTATAGTTGTGCGGAGTGATGGCCATAAGCTCGGCCTTTACTGCGTCGCTCACGTTGAGTGTCTGTACGAACTCGTGTATGGTCTCTTCCGACATCTTCTTGTTGGTACGTGTGAGTGCCTTGAGCGCCTCGTAGGGGTGCGGATAGGCTTCGCGACGCAGGATGGTCTGTATTGCCTCAGCCACTACAGCCCAAGTATTGTTGAGGTCTTCCTCTATCTTCTCATCGTGGAGGATGAGCTTACGCAAGCCCTTGAGAGTGCTCTGCATGGCTATCATGCCATGACCGAAGGGCACACCGACGTTGCGCAGTACGGTAGAGTCGGTGAGGTCGCGCTGCAAGCGGCTTACCGGCAACTTCATGGCGAGGAACTGCAGCACTGCGTTGGCTATGCCGAGGTTGCCCTCTGAATTCTCGAAGTCGATAGGATTAACCTTATGCGGCATTGCCGACGAACCTACCTCGCCTGCCTTGATCTTCTGCTTGAAGTAGTCCATAGATATGTACATCCAGAAGTCGCGGTCGAGGTCGATGATGATTGTATTGATGCGACGCATTGCATCGAACACAGATCCAAGGCAGTCGTAGTTGCTTATCTGTGTGGTATACTGCTCGCGCTCGAGTCCGAGCTTCTCGCTTACGAAGCGATTGCCGAAGGCTTTCCAGTCATACTGGGGATATGCCACGTGATGGGCGTTGTAGTTGCCCGTAGCGCCACCGAACTTTGCTGTCATGCGGCACTCCTTGAGCTGGCGCAACTGCTCTGTAAGGCGGTATACGTATACCATTATCTCCTTGCCAAGGCGTGTCGGCGATGCCGGCTGTCCGTGTGTCTTGGCGAGCATAGGCACGTCTTTCCACTCGTCGGCATACTGCTGCAGCTGTGCAATAAGCTCCTCAATGAGGGGATAATATGTCTGCTCCAGAGCCTCCTTGATTGAAAGGGGCACGCTGGTGTTGTTGATGTCCTGCGAGGTAAGGCCGAAGTGGATGAACTCCTTGTAGGCGTCGAGGCCTCCAATCTTGTCGAATTCCTCCTTGATGAAGTACTCTACAGCCTTCACGTCGTGGTTGGTCACCTTCTCGATGTCCTTCACGCGCTGTGCCTTCTCCTCGTTAAAGTCCTGGTAGATGGCGCGCAGGGTGGGGAAGAGGTTATGGTCGAAGTCCTTGAGCTGTGGGAGCGGAAGCTCGCACAGCGTGATGAAATACTCTATTTCCACGCGTACTCTGTAGCGTATGAGTGCATACTCTGAGAAATAGTCAGCAAGGGGCTCTGTTTTGCCACGATAACGTCCGTCTATAGGCGAAATGGCTGTAAGCAAATCAAGTTTCATGTGCTTTGTATAGCTTTACTATAAAAAATATATATATTATGGTGCAAAATTACAAATTAAAATGATACCATCCTATATATTTCACATTAATTATAATCAAAAAATATTTTGAGAGACAAAATATTTTAGTTGAGAGTTCAGAGTTGAGAGTTGAAAGTTATGATTACTCTGTATAGCTTTTAAGGATTAAGACATTTGCTAATCATAACTCTCAACTCTAAATTCTCAACTCTCAACTGAACATTACTCCTCCAGCGCTTGTGTAAACTCGCGGTGGAATGTTGAGAAGAAGTGGAGGTTTTCGCGGCGTGCTTCTTCGTCGAGGCTCCACAGCGACTCCTCTCCTGCTCTGTGAGCCAGCACGCGACGGACGCAGCGGGCAATCTTTCGCTTGTTGTTTCGGGCTTGCAGCTGGTCGCCCTGGATGTTGTTGTGTGTGGCGTATGAGAAAGCGCAGAGTCGGCGCATGAAAGTTTCGTAGCGGTTGAAGAGCAATGCCTGTCGCATCATCTTCTCAGGGTCGGCGTCCAGTCCTTCCATGTCCATCAGTCCCTCCATGTTCTCATGGCTCCAGTCAGCCTCGTCCACCCAGAACCACTGGAATCCGAGTCGCTGTTCCATGTGCATGAGTCGCTGTGCGATGCTGTCCTCGTCCACGTTCTCCTCGGCTGTGAACAGTCCGAAGGCGAATCTTGCGAGTGACACGCCGTTCAGCTCCAGGCTGTCAGCGCCTTCCACCTCGTCGCCGACAAGCTCCACGCGCCAACGTGCCGACTTGTTCTTGATGAGTGCGGAGTGTGCTCCCATGAGCAGCTCGTCCAGCGTGCCCTGAAGCGGCAGCTCGGTTACGAGCGAGAGATTGTCGTGTATGTTGCGGACAGAGAGCGTGCCCTCGTCGTTAGCCACACACATATAGCTCAGTCGTCCTCCGTCGAGCGACAACTGGAAACGGTCGTTAGTGTCGTTGCCCACGAACATGTAGGCATAAGACGCTGCGTCTTTGTGGTTCACCTCGATGTCGCCCTGCACGTTATTGTCTGTGGCGTCCTTCAGAGAGAATCCGATGTAGGGAATGCAGAGTCTAATGGTGAACGGTTCGCCCTTGCGCGGTGTAAGTCGACAGAGAATGCCGTCCTCGCCGATAAGGTCTTTCTTCACCAGCCATCCCTCGTCGGTCTCCTGCGCCTGCTCCACGCTCACGTCGCCGTACGACCAGTAGAGGTCGAAGACAATCTCGTTGTCGTCCTCGCGGACCACTGTCACGAAGTCTTCAGGGTCGTCGCCGAGGTATACTGCTTCCACGGGCTTCACCTCTTCGTCGCCGTCGCCAAGGACGCATACCTCAAGGTTGCCCACCATCGGATCGTCTTCCCACTCGTCCTCACCGGCTCCTACAGCGCGGAACACCACGAAGGTCAGTCTGCTCTGCTGGCGCGTGCCGTCCGGACGGCATAGATAATATGTCGTCTCCTTAGGCAAGTAAATCGGTGTTGTGATGTACGGGCTCTGGCAGCGAGCCGAATATTCCACCTCTGTCCAGGCGGTTAAGTTTGCTTCAGTGTTACTGCTGTTCATTTCTTAAAGCTACAATGTTATCCTTGTATGATTTTATTTTGGGACTGCAAAATTACTGAAAAAATATGAGATAGTCAAATCTTGCCGCATACAATATTTGCATTCCTAATGCTCAATACTATGAGTTCGGCGCACAACAAAATCTTTGGTGCGAAATTCTTGAGTTTTGAGCGTGCAGCGAC
>OQVT01001787.1_pt1 | contig 13772 bp, 12 predicted proteins | sample 1691561 | NCBI WGS metagenome assembly OQVT01 (sample SAMN03418260, study PRJEB22391) | human gut metagenome | biome: human-gut; feature: organic feature; material: feces | host: Homo sapiens | place: Tanzania | collected 2013-01 | reverse complement strand
CAAAGAAGAACCTTTGAAAGCGAAAAGCCGCAAAGATGATTTTGAAGATGCATATGAAGAAAATTACGCCGAAGAAGACTACGCCGAAGAAGACTACGCAGAGGATGATGATTCCGATGAAGATTATGAAGATAATCCTAAGTTTTCCAGCAAGGGTATCAGCATTTCAAATCTTACAATGATTTTAGGTGCAGTTATTCTGGTTTTGTTTGTAATTGTCGGAATTGTTCTTGTAAAGAACAAACTCTCTATGCGATGGGACCGTAACCAGGATGAAGTTGTAGAGCAACAGGAAAATAAAGTGGCAGGAAAAATTCAGGTGCTTAAAAATGTAAATATCCGTAATCAACCGGATACAGAGAACTCTTCCATACTTGGTGTTGCAAGAACCGGTGAAGTTTATGAGTATTATGAACTGGTAAATGACAACTGGTATCATATCCGCCTGAATGATGGTAGTGACGGATATGTATATAAAGATTATGTGGATGAATTAAGTGGTTCCGGCAACTAACAGAATCGTTAATGACAGAAGCGGAATGAACGTCCCCCAGATTAACTCTGACCAGGTATGACGTTTCATCCTGAGTGAGGACCAATAAACAAGAAAAACAACAGGAATTGCCCATAAAGCTTTGTAGCCAATAAAATAACAAAGATAGAACAGCGGACCAGCCACTCCACAGGCGTGTCCGCTGGCTTTTATTTTAAGAACTTTATTGAAAAGTAAAATAAGCGCACCGGAAATCAGATATTCCAAAAAGATTAACAATAGATTCCAGGGGGTGTGCATAATCCGGGTATATATAAATCCTCCCAGATATCCGATCACAGCCATAAGGATTGCCAGATGACGCTGACCTTCTCTGCCCTGATTTTTAAAAGGAGGGAGAAACGGCTGCAGTGGATAAGCAGTCAGCGGCAGGACACCAAGAAAAAACAGTGACCAGCCAAGATCCATAACTCCATTGGGAAAAATATCCGGGCGTAGCTGAAAAAGCAAAAGGAGAGAAATGGAAGCAAGGATTGGTGCCAATGTCAGGATTCTTATTGTTTTATATAAATGATTCATACGAATTCCTTTCTGCAAACTGAAATAGTACATATTGTGAGTTATTTATACAGATGTTATAATAAATAAAATTATTTTTACAATGACAGTTTGAAAAAAATGAGCACATATTTATACAAATAGGGGAAAGTGTATGGTTATGGAAGATAAGAGAATCATCAAGACCAAGAAAAATATCAAGCTTACGTTAATTGAATTGTTACAGAAAATGTCTTTTGAAAAAATAACTGTTTCCGAAATCTGCCGTGTAGGTGAGACAAGCCGGATTACGTTCTATACACATTATGATGATAAGTATTCTCTGGTGGATGAAATGTTTTGGGATTATATAAAGGAAGCTACAGATGATTATCATAGTTTGCAGGCAAAAAACAATCCGGAAAACAATGCAAGAAAAGGGTATGACAACCTACTTGAGTGTATTTTGAATCTGTATTATCATAATGCCCCGTTTTTTTCCCAGACTACACCGGCAAAAAATCCTTATCTGTATTCCGCTTTTTTCCAACATGTATTTGAAAATGTGGAGGACTATCTAAACAGGCATAATCAGCAGATTAAAACAAAGTATTCTTCCAGACAGACGGCGGCCTTCATGTGTAATGGTCTGGGTGGTGTAATCAATGAATGTTTTTTGCCGGATACAAAAAGGGAAGTTGTGTGTGAAAATATCAGAGGGATGTATCGGGATATTTTGGAATCGCCATTATTTATTGGAGTAAAATAATAATTACCTATTGACATGGTAGGTTAAAAGAGCTATACTGCAAGAAATAAATAAAAAACAAAACAATAAGCAATGAAAACGCAACGTAGAGGAGGAATTATCATGGCAAAGATTTTTACTGCTGCTGATCAGTTAATCGGTGGCACACCACTTTTGGAATTGAGTAATTTGGAAAAAGAATTGGGATTAAAGGCAAGAGTACTTGCAAAATTGGAATACTTTAATCCGGCAGGTTCTGTAAAGGACCGTGTAGCAAAGATGATGTTAGACGATGCAGAAAAGGCAGGAGTATTAAAAAAGGATTCCGTCATTATTGAGCCTACTTCCGGAAACACCGGAATCGGACTTGCTTCTGTTGCAGCTGCTAGAGGATACCGCATTATTATTGTAATGCCGGATACAATGTCTGTAGAACGTAGACAGCTGATGAAGGCATATGGCGCTGAGCTTGTTTTATCCGAAGGTGCAAAAGGAATGAAGGGAGCAATCGCAAAAGCAGAGGAACTGGCAAAAGAAATTCCGAACAGCTTTATTCCTGGACAGTTTGTAAATCCTTCCAATCCAAAGGCACATTATGAATCCACAGGACCGGAAATCTGGGAAGATACCGATGGAAAGGTAGATTATTTTGTAGCCGGTGTAGGTACTGGCGGTACTGTAACCGGAACCGGAAAATATTTAAAGGAAAAGAATCCGGCAGTTAAGGTAGTAGCAGTAGAACCTGCAACATCTGCAGTACTTTCCACAGGAGTAGCAGGAAAGCACTCCATCCAGGGAATTGGTGCAGGCTTTGTTCCGGAAATTCTTGATACAAAAATATATGATGAAATTATTCCTGTTGCAAATGAAGATGCATTTGCATATGGCAAAAAGATTGGAAGAACCGAAGGCGTTCTTGTTGGTATCTCTTCAGGAGCAGCGGTATGGGCAGCCGTAGAACTTGCAAAGAGACCTGAAAATGAAGGAAAGACCATAGTTGTTTTACTGCCTGATACCGGTGACCGTTACTTATCAACACCAATGTTCCAGGATGAATAAGAAAGGATAAGGTGAATACTCATGTTGATTTCAACAAGAGGACGGTATGCGCTTCGTGTATTGGTGGACCTTGCCGAGCAGAACAAAGAGGAATATACTCCGCTGAAAGAGATTGCGGCAAGACAGGAAATTTCCCAAAAGTACATTGAAAGCATTATGACCATGCTTTCAAAGGCCGGCTTTGTTGAGGGAGCACATGGAAAAGGTGGTGGTTATCGCCTGAGCCGTCTCCCGGAAGAATATAAAATTGGTGATGTACTTCGACTGACCGAAGGAAGTCTGGCACCGGTTTCCTGCCTGGAAAATGGCGCAGTCAAGTGTGAGCGTGCCGCACAATGCAGGACTTTACCGATGTGGACGAAGCTGGATAGCCTGATTAATGGATATCTGGATAAAATATCTTTGGCAGATTTAATGCAAAAAGATGACAAAAATGCCGAAAAAATTGACATTTGTAAGTAGAATTAAAATTCTGTTCGATTTTCGAACAGAATTTTATTTTTTATGTAATAAAATGGGATAGTCAACGCATCTAATGAGGAAGGTTATGGCAAATAGATTAGACTATTTTGTTCAAATTACAAATGGATATAATTTAATAGGTGAAAATGTGAGGCGCGAACGAAAAAAGCGGGGATGGTCGCAGCTTGACCTGCAACGAAAGCTGGATTTATTAGGAATTGAGATATCAAGGAGTGCGCTATCGCTTATTGAAAGCAGAAAAAGAAGCGTCTGCGATTATGAATTGTGTGCATTTGAACAGGTATTTGAACTTCCAAGAGGCGGACTGATTGACGATGAAAATGCATTTATAATGGAAATACATAAGTCTTGAGCAGACTTAAAAATTTTATTGCTTAAAAATTGAAATTACATTCTTTGGGGAAATGTAGGGGGGATTACACGTACCTGTCTGTTGGTTGGAATGGTTATGAATTGTCTTGTTATGTGATTTGAATTGCAGGATAAAATTTTTAAGTAAAGAATTTTATCATAGGGGACGGAGAAAGATTTTCTCCGTCTTCTTGTGTTATAAGGAAAAATCGTTGTATAATAAGGAGCATATGAAAGAATCATTTTGAGATGGAAGGCAGGAAAGAAATTATGGCAATCTATGAGTTGAAAAATGAAAAAATTGCAATTCAGATAGATACACTGGGAGCAGAATTAAAATCGCTGAAGAATTGTAATACAGACGCAGAATATATGTGGAGTGGTGACGCTGCTTACTGGGGAAGAGTGTCTCCGATTCTTTTTCCGTTTGTGGGAGGATTGTTCCAAAAAGAGTACCGTACCAAGGGAAAGACCTTTTCCATGAGTCAGCATGGATTTGCACGGGATATGGAGTTTGAACTGCTTACGAAAGAGCCCAAATTTATAGAATTTCAGCTGAAAAGCACACCGGAAACATTGGAAAAATATCCGTATGAGTTTGTTTTAAAAATTGGATACCAGCTTGTTGGAAATAACGTAAAGGTAATCTGGAAAGTAGAAAATCCGGCAGCAGAAGAAATGTACTTTGCAATCGGAGGACATCCCGGTTTTCGCTGTCCGCTGAATGAGAAGGAAAAGCCGACGGATTGCAGCATCCGGTTTGACGCAGGAGAAAAGCTTGTCTGTACTGAAATCAATGAGAGAGGAATGGCAATCGAACAGAAAACCACTTATGCATTAGAAGATGGTATGCTGCCGATTACAAAAACTCTTTTTGATAAAGATGCACTCGTTGTGGAGCATGAACAGGCAAAAACAGTTTCTTTGTGTGATGCTTCCGGCAAACCGTATTTGACGGTAAGAATGGAGGCACCGTTATTTGGTATCTGGTCTCCGCCAAAGATGGATGCGCCGTTTGTCTGCATTGAGCCATGGTATGGCAGATGCGACTGTGACGGATATCAGGGAGAACTCAAGGACAGAGAATGGGAAAATACATTAGCTCCCGGAAATGTCTGGAGCGCATCATACGAAATCGTGGTTGAATAAATACGTGTTTTTTAAGAATAATAGCTGAGAATGGTTAGACAATGAAAAGAGAAATTGATATCAATGAAATCTCAGATGGAAAATTATATACAGCGAACGATATGGTTCGGATAGAATGTCAGGAATGCAGGGGATGTTCCGAGTGCTGTCATGGCATGGGAGAGTCCATTGTACTTGATCCATATGATATTTATGAACTGGAAAAAGGATTGCAGGCGGACTTTTCACAACTGTTGAATCAATATCTGGAGCTGCACGTAGTTGATGGTATGATTTTACCAAACATTCGTCTGCAGGGAGAAAAGGAGCAATGTCCGTTTTTAAATAAGGAAGAACGGTGCAGCATTCATACCTTTCGCCCGGGCTTTTGCAGACTTTTTCCATTGGGAAGAATTTATGAGGACGGTGGCTTCCGGTATTTTTATCAGGTAAAAGAGTGTGACTATCCAAACAAATCCAAAGTAAAGATTAAAAAGTGGCTTGGAATTCCGCAACTTGCAAAATATGAGGCATACATTAATGAGTATCATGATTTGCTAAAGGCTTTTCAGGATATTCTTGAAAAACTGGAACGTGATGAATTGCGAAAATCAGTCAATTTATTCTTTTTGAATTTGTTTTATGTAAACCAATATCGGACAGATGCACAGGAAACGGATTTTTATCAGCAATTTGCAGAACGGTTGGAAAAAGCCCGAGAGTATTATAATACCATTGTAAAATAAAGGGGTGTCTGCTATAATAACGATGGCGAATCTAATAAGCCGGTAATGAAGCAGATAGAACTGTTGAGAAAATAAGAGGTAGTTTTTGACAAGCATTGTAATGGATATTCAGTAAAATGAATAAGGGACGTTGAATTTCCGTCTTGGAGTGCGTCCAAATTTCCATTACCATAGCTTATTAGAAAGATAAAATAGATGTTTAGGAAGAGCATGGCAATAGGGTCATGCTCTTTTTTTAGGAGAAAAGAAATGATAGAAATAGAAAAAGCATTAGAATTTGATAAAATCAGAGAAACATGGAGAGCATTAGCACTTACGGAAGGCGCAAAAAAGAGGATTGACCAGTCTGGTCTGATTCTTTCGGAAGGAGAGTTGAAAGCTGCACTGAGAAATACTACGGAGGCAAAAATATTACTCGAAAAGTGTGGAACGCCACCACTTGTCTCTTTGGAAGGAATGGATGAGTGGCTGAAGATTGCAGAAAAGGGAGATTGCCTTACCGTATCAATGTTGGAAGAAGTAGAAAAAGCACTTGTGGCAGTAAGACGTTTAAAAGATTACCTAAATGCCGGAAAGAGTCAGCAGGTGTCATTGGCATATTATGAAGAAAATCTGGAGCCACTGGATGAATTGCGGGAGCAGCTGCAACAACAGTTGCGGAATGGAGAAGTCGATGATTATGCATCGGCGACATTGAAAAATCTACGTGCGCAGATGGAGAGAACCGCAAATCGCATTCATGAAAAAGCGGATTCCGTATTACGAAGTAATAAATCATATTTGTCAGATAGTTTCACAACGCTTCGAAATGGACACGTATGTATTCCGGTAAAAAAGGAATATCGAAACAAAATTGACGGTAGTGTCATTGATAAGTCGGCAACCGGAAATACACTATTTATCGTACCAAAAGCGGTGGAAGCACTCGAAGAAGAGCTTCAACTTTTACAAGTGGATGAGCAAAATGAGGTCTATCGGATTTTATATACACTGACTGCCATGGTCGATGAAAAACATAATGTTATGGAGCAAAATATTCAGATGTTACAGAAGCTGGATTATATTTTTTCCAAGGGAAAACTTAGCGTAGATTTAGAGGGTATCTGTCCGAAAATTACATTGGAACGAAAGATTGTTTTGCAGGATGGAAGACATCCATTGATAAAAAAAGAACTTTGTGTTCCTCTTTCGTTTGAAATAGGCGGAAATACGAGAGGAATTATTATTACGGGTCCGAATACCGGAGGAAAAACGGTGGCGATTAAAACCGTGGCACTGAACTGCTATATGGCACAATGCGGACTCCATGTGTGTGCCCAAAAGGCATTGATTTGTATGAACAGCAATATTTTGTGTGACATTGGAGATGGACAGAATCTGTCGGAGAATTTATCTACATTTTCGGCACATATTGAAAATGTGCTTTCTATACTAAAAAGAGTGGGAAGAGAAAGTCTTGTAATTATGGATGAGCTGGGTTCCGGAACAGACCCGGCAGAAGGAATGGGAATCGCCGTTGCTGTTTTGGAGGAATTAAGAAAAAGCGGAGCCTTGTTCTTAGTGACGACACATTATCCGGAAATTAAACAGTATGCAGATAGACAGGCAGAAATTCAGAATGCGCGTATGACCTTTGATAAGGAAACATTACAGCCCCTATATCAGATGGTAATTGGGGAAGCTGGGGAAAGTTGTGCGTTTTCGATTGCACAGCGTCTGGGAATGCCGCAGGAAATGCTAAAAACCGCCTTGCAGATGGCATATGGCGATCATATTCCAAGTCTTTACTGCGAAAAATTTTTAGACCATCCGGAAAAGGAAGAACAGCAGACACAAAGCCAACATGTGAAAAAGGAACCACTGCCCCGCATTCAAAAGGAAAAGCATGCAACAAAACAGCAAAAGGAGGCAGAAACTTTTCAACGGGGCGATAGTGTAATGATTTACCCGGAAAAGAAGATTGGAATTGTATGCATACCATCGGATGAAAAAGGAAATATTGTTGTTCAGACACCTTCCGGAAAAATCACATTAAATCATAAGCGGATAAAACTGCATGTGGCAGCACAACAGCTCTACCCCGAGGACTATGATTTTTCCATTCTGTTTGATAGCGTGGAAACACGTAAAAAACGTCATCAGATGTCCAGAAAATATGTGAAGGACTTAGAAATTCATTTGGAAGAAAAATAGGGAATTTTCATTGACAAAATGGGGATTCTATCATATGATTACAATGTATTTAGCGTTGAAGAAGACGAGTACTTTGAATTATCGCTTAAAGAGAGCCGGGATGGTGAGAAGCCGGCAGAATGAATTCAGAGGAATAACAACTTCCGAGCTGTAGTTTCATGAGGTGAGAGTGACTGCACAGCAGTAAATCAGGTGGCACCGCGGATAGTATATTCGTCCTGAATTGATATTTTATCAATTCAGGACTTTTTATTTGCAAGTTTCTCTGTTTAGCGAAACGTTTATGAAAATCATAGGAGGTTAAAAGATGGAATTATCAAAAATGTATCGTGACTGTACTTTGAATCAGATTTCAGAAAGCGATATCGGAAAAGAATGCAAGGTGGCTGGATGGGTAGAAAACATTCGTGACCACGGTGGTGTATCTTTCGTAGATTTGAGAGATATGTATGGCGTATTGCAGATTGTTATGCGTGATACTTCATTATTAAAAGGAATTTCCAAAGAAGACTGTATCAGTGTAAAAGGTGAAATCGAAAAGAGAGATGAGGAAACTTACAACCCGAAGATTCCTACCGGAACGATTGAATTGGAAGCACACAGCGTAGAAATGCTTGGAAAAGTATATCGTCCGCTTCCTTTTGAAATTGCAACCTCAAAGGAAATCAGAGAAGACCTTCGTCTGAAGTATCGTTTCCTGGATTTGAGAAACCGTAAGGTTATGGATAATATGATTTTCCGTTCCAATGTCATTGCATTTCTTCGTCAGAAAATGACCGAGATGGGATTCATGGAGGTTCAGACACCGATTCTTTGTGCTTCTTCACCGGAAGGTGCCAGAGATTACATTGTTCCATCCAGACATTATAAAGGAAAATTCTATGCACTTCCACAGGCACCGCAGCAGTACAAACAGCTTCTGATGGTATCCGGTGTGGATAAATACTTCCAGATTGCACCCTGCTTCCGTGATGAGGATGCAAGAGCAGACCGTTCTCCCGGAGAATTCTACCAGCTCGATTTTGAAATGAGCTTTGCTACACAGGAAGATGTATTTAAAGTGGGTGAAGAAGTTCTTACGGCAACATTTGAAAAGTTTGCACCGGAAGGCTTTGAAGTAACAAACGCACCTTATCCGATTATCAGCTACAAACAGGCAATGCTTGAGTTCGGAAGCGATAAGCCGGATTTGAGAAACCCGCTTAGAATTATTGATTTATCCGAGTTCTTTAACAAATGTACATTTAAGCCGTTCCAGAACAAGACGGTTCGTGCCATCAAGATTCATGGACACCAGTCCAAGGGCTTCCATGAAAAGATGCTGAAGTTTGCAACCGAAATCGGTATGGGAGGACTTGGTTATTTAGAGGTTCAGGAAGATTTGTCTTATAAGGGACCGATTGATAAGTTTATTCCGGATGATTTGAAAGCAGAAATGAGACAGCTTGCAGGTCTGGAAGCAGAAGACACCATTTTCTTTATCGCAGATAAGGAACAGAGAGCTGCATCTTTTGCCGGACAGATTCGAAATGAACTTGGTGTAAGACTTGATTTAATTGAGAAAAACGCATATCGTTTCTGCTATGTAAATGATTTCCCGATGTTTGAAAAGGATGAGGAAACAAAGAAGATTGGATTTACCCATAACCCATTCTCAATGCCTCAGGGTGGACTCGATGCATTGAACAATATGAATCCACTGGACATTCTGGCATACCAGTACGATATTGTATGTAATGGTGTTGAACTTTCCTCCGGTGCCGTGCGTAACCACAATCTTGACATTATGGTAAAGGCATTTGAAATTGCAGGATATGATGAGGAAGTATTAAAAGAGAAATTTGGGGCATTATATAATGCATTCCAGTTTGGAGCACCACCACATGCCGGTATGGCTCCGGGAGTAGATCGTATGATTATGCTTTTGAAAAACGAAGAAAGCATTCGTGAGATTATTCCATTCCCGATGAGTGGAACCGCACAGGATTTAATGTGTGGAGCACCAAACGAAGTAACCGAGCAGCAGCTTCGTGAAGTTCATATTAAAGTACGTCAGTAAAAAGCAAACAGATTGACAATAATAAATAATAATGAGAGGGGAATTCGCTACGACGAATTCCTCTTTTGGCATTTTTTTCTGCCGTGGAGGTTGTAGGAAAATGAAACAGAAAAATGGAAAGAAAATATTTATCGTAGGTGCCGGTGAAATTGGACAGAATCTTGCCAAGCAGCTTGCGCATGCCGGCTATGAGGTTACGATTATTGACCAGTCCGAGGAAGTAGTAAATAATCTTGGTAATAACATTGATGCGATTTGCTTTCAGGGAAACGGTGCAGCCTACGGAACATTGAAGGATGTAAATGCCGGAACAGCAGATATGTTTATTGCGGTAACGGAATTCGATGAATTGAATATATTGAGCTGTTTTACGGCACATATGCTGGGAGCAAAGCATACAATTGCGAGAATTCGAGAAAGTGACTATGATAGTCAAAAACACTTTTATAAGGATAAACTGGGAATTGCAATGGCAATAAATCCGGAGCTTGCAACGGCAATGGAGATTTCCAGAACACTTCGTTTTCCGCTTGCTACGAGAGTAGAAACGTTTGCAAACGGCAGAGCAGAATTAGTTGAAATGACAGTCAAAGAAGACTGGCCGTTGGTAGACCGCACCTTGATAGAAATCAATAAGGAATTGGGAATTGATTTGCTATTTTGTGCGATTGTACGAAATGGAGAAGCCTTTGTACCAAAAGGTGATACCACTATCAAAGCAGGTGATGTCCTTTACCTTACCGGAGCGGCACAGAAGTTCCGTTCTTCTTTCCGTAAATTAAAAATATTGAAGCAGCCATTGCAATCCGTTCTAGTTGCAGGTGCGGGAAGAATCTCAACCTATTTAACCGGAATTCTGACGAAACAGGGATTTAAGGTTACGGTAGTAGATTCCAGAGCTGAGGTAGCAGAGAAGCTTGCACAGGAGTATTCGGATACCGTAGTGATTCAGGAGGATGCGCTCCAGTATTTTGATATGATGTCAGAATCGGATTTTGCACATACGGATGCATTTGTTGCCATTACTTCCGATGATGAATATAATCTGGTTTCTTCGATGTATGCGGAATCACAGGGAATTTCCAAAGTGGTAACGAGAATCAGTGCCAAGTCACGTTTGAAGGTATTGCCTGCCGGAAGCAAAATCTGCACGGTTTCCAGAGAGGATGTAGCGGCAGACCGTATTTTTGCATATAGCCGTAGTTTGATGAATGCATCCGGAATTGATCGTGTGGAATCATTGTATCGGCTGATGGATGGCAAATTGGAATTTATTGAGTTCAACATTGGAGCAGATGATAAAAATCTGGATATTCCTCTTAAAAATTTAAAAATAAAGAGAAATGTCTTAATTGCATGTATTATTCGTGACTCTGTAACGATTATCCCAAGAGGTGATGATGTGATTATGGATAATGATACCGTGCTTGTGGGTGCAATCGGAAGACACATTACCGGATTGGAAGATATATTTGAATAAGAGGGAATCGGTATGAATACAAGAAAGATAATGAATATTATTGGTAAAATTATGCTGGTAGAGGTCATGCTGATGGTTCCGGCATTAATTGTATCAATGATTTATGGAGATGGTGATACAAAGGCATTTGTTTTCACAATGCTTCCCACCGCATTGATTGGAATTCTTCTGATGCTGGTAAAACAGAACCAGAAGCGGATGAGCAGCCGGGACGGATACTTTATTGTGGCGTCTGCCTGGTTGATTATCTCCCTGATTGGAGCAGTTCCCCTTTATCTTGCCGGAGGTTTTTCATCTTATTGGGGAGCGTTGTTTGAAATTGTATCCGGATTTACAACGACCGGTGCGTCTGTCTTACCGGAGCCGGGAGTTCTGGCTCATGGCGTTGCGTTCTGGCGATGCTTTACCCATTGGATTGGCGGAATGGGCGTATTGGTGTTTGTATTGATGGTAATTCCGATGGAAAATGATACCTCCATGCACCTTGTACGTGCCGAGGTGCCGGGACCGACAGCGGGAAAGCTTGTTCCGAGAATGCGTACTACGTCCATGATTTTGTATGGAATGTATGGTGCTATGACGTTGGTATTGATTGTGATATTGAAATGTCTGGGAATGAAATGGTTTGACAGCTTTTGTATCGGTTTTGGAACAGCAGGAACCGGTGGATTTGCGTTAAACAGTGCCGGAATTGCAGGGTATGGCAGTCCTGCCATTGAGATTGTGCTTGCCATTTTTATGATTTTGTTTGGAGTTAATTTTAATATTTACTTTTTGCTTCTTCTTGGAAAAGTAAAAGAGGCTTTATCTACGGAAGAAACAAAAGTTTACTTGGGAATTATAGCCTTTTCAACAGTGACTATTGCAGTCAACATCTGTTCCGGCTTTGCAAAAGTTGGAGATGCAATCCGTGCAGCGTTCTTTCAGGTGTCAAGTATTATTACAACGACCGGTTTTGCAACGGTTGACTTTGAATTATGGCCGGAGTATTCCAAGCATATGCTGGTACTTCTGATGATTGTCGGCGCGTGTGCAGGTTCTACCGGAGGCGGATTAAAAATATCAAGAGTCATTATTCTGGTAAAATCGTTTGTAGCAGAAATCCGGCAGATTATCAATCCGAAGGAAATTGTATGTATCCGTTTGAACGGGAAACCGGTAGATAAGAAAACCTTGAATTCTACAAGAATTTATCTGGCAGCATATTTTATTTTGATTTGTACGTTTACGTTACTATTGTCTTTGGATGGACTTGACCTGACAACGAATGTTACAGCGGTAATTTCCTGTTTTAATAATATTGGACCGGGACTTAACAAGGTAGGTCCAATGGCAAACTTTAGTGTATATTCGGATTGGGCAAAGGTGTTGCTGTCCATTGCAATGCTGACAGGCCGACTTGAGATATTCCCGATGTTTTTACTGTTTGCAAGATCAGCCCATGACCGTTAACAAAGGAGAAAACCATGCAAAAGGCAGATGATACACGAAAGATATGCGAAAACTGTGGGGCAGAATATGAATATAAAGAGCCCTGTTGCCCCTACTGTGGTACAGTGAATGAAATTGGTGCGGAAAAGCAATATATGAACAAACTGCAGGATTTGAAGCAGAACTTGGGAAATATGCGACAGGTAGCACCAAATGCCTATGCACAGGAGATAAGAAGCACAGGACGCAGGACAGGAATTGCAGCGGCCATCGTTATCGTTGTACTGACTCTGATAATAGGCAGCTTTGCTTTTATCCATCACTATCGTGTAAATGTGCTGGAAACCCAGGAAATGAAATCGCAGCTGTTATGGGAACAGCAGTATTTTCCGCAGTTAGATGAATGGTATGACAACCAGGAATTTGACAAAATCCTGGATTTTCAGGTGGAATTGTATACCAATGAGGAAACAAAAAACATCTCGCTCTATCGATGGAAACATATTCAGTTTATACGGAATTATGAGAGGTATGTTTATCTACAGGAGACAGCAGAGCGAATCGATGGCGAAGAAAAAATGTGGGATAGTGAAAAGTCAAGTGCACTTTATGATGCACTTAATCTGATTTATTTGGAAGAGATTTCAAAGAAATGTGGCATTGAGCTGACAGATAACATTGACTTGTTGAAGGAATATGGGATATATGCGGACGAATTTTTACAGAACTATCTGAGTATGAGCGAAGCACAGATTTCGGATGCCTATGCGCAGACGACGCAAGAAGGTATTATCTCCTTTAAAGCTTGTGAATCGTATGCAAAACAGCTGGCGTGGAAACAATAGAGAAAGACTAACTATTAAAAGTCAAGACCTAAAATGATATTTTTTGAATAAAGTACAGAAATGTATTTTAGATATATTTGGAACACGGTTAGAGTTCTTTGAACCTTGAAAACTGCATGACAAAAAGAGCATCGTTGCAGGTGCTCAAAAAAGGGTATTGAATTAGAAAAATTTAAGCAGCTTTGATGTATTGCTGGTTGGTTTTCTCGAGATGGTAAA
>OQVT01001786.1_pt1 | contig 13782 bp, 13 predicted proteins | sample 1691561 | NCBI WGS metagenome assembly OQVT01 (sample SAMN03418260, study PRJEB22391) | human gut metagenome | biome: human-gut; feature: organic feature; material: feces | host: Homo sapiens | place: Tanzania | collected 2013-01 | reverse complement strand
ACAGGGAGTCTCGAAGCAGTCTGCTGTTTTTGCGGTTGTCGCCCAACAAGGCTCTGCGCGACCGCTTGTGAACGTATTTTCCGTTCATGGTAACGACCGGATAGATGGGGGCTACAAATGTTAGGGGGAGTTGACGCAGGGTAACTCCCGACAGGACAAGATGACCGCCTGCAGAAAAGCCCATCGCTCCAATGCTGTCGGAGCAGACTCCGTATTCCCTTGCGTGTTCCTTAATATATAAGGTGGCTTGGGTCAGGTCGTCCAAAGCATCAGGGTATTGGACTCCTCTGAACAGATGGCGGTAATGCAGGAAGAAGGCCATGAATCCGGCAGTACGGTAATGGAGCACGAATGCAGAGATTCCGTTGTTCTGCAACCATTTGCCCACTTCGTGTCCTTCGCCATTCATATCGTGCCAGAGGTAACTTCCTCCAGGACATACGATGACAGCCATCTTGCTGCCACCTTTTGCCAGATATGCAGTCATTTCCACATTCTTTCTGCATGCTGTGCCTTGCCAGATGTTGACTTTCTCCTGTGCCTTCAGTATCTGGAGACATAGGAGGACGAACCCTATTATGATCATCAGTCTTTGCTTCATCGGTTTAATTCTCATTCTTTCCGATTTCATTTATTTTATGGAGTATGGAATTTCTTCCTAAAATAGCCTCGGCGGTATTGATAGCCGTCAGGGGAACGCCGCAGAAACCATGAAGGTTGTTGTTCTGACCTGTCAGCAACAGGTTATCCACCTTGGTAACCACGGGGACCTGCGATAATGCGATGTTTTTATAGTCCTTGCTGAATCCGCTCAGCGCTCCGTCTTTCACTCCATAAAAGTCGCGAATGGTCAATGGAGAAGCCGTGATGATTCTGTCGATACATGCTCCGAACCCCGGGTGAATTTCCTCGATATGAGAGAGGAGCTGTTGTGCTTTCTGGGCTTTCCAAGTTTCGTATTCCTCGCCCCGATGCCCCACGGTGGTCTGTTCCCATTTCTTTACTTCATCATAGAGCATAGGTGCGGTGATGAGGACTTTCGAACTGTATTTGCCCTGGTTTTCGTCTGGCGGAGTCATCAACAGGAAGCCTAAAGGCCAGGTGTCGTGCTGCTCGCCGAATTTCCATATTTCATCGTATCGGGTCATGTAATATTCCGAATGATTGATGTATGGGAAGCAGTCGGGCTTCAGTTTGATATAGACGGAAAACGCTGAATAGGAATTTGGAATCTGATTCAGGCGCTCTCTATAAGCCTTGGGGAAAGCTTTTTCGGGCATCCGTTTCAAGAGGGTGCAAGGGTGAATGGCTGAGATGAAGTAGTCGCCCTGAAAGATTTCTCCTTGCCGGGTTCTTACGTACTCCACATGGCGGTTGTTGACTTCCACCCATTCCACTTCTGTATGGGTGAGCACCTTTCCTCCTGCCTGTTCGATTACAGAAACAAGCAGTTGGGCAAAATGTTGACTTCCTCCCACAAACCGGCTGGTACCTTGGATGTAGAGAGTGGAGATGATGGCGTGGACAAAGGCTGGAGTCTCGTCCTGTCGGCCTCCATAAAGCGGATTCATGTAGGAAACGATGCTCCGGAGTTTGGGATTCTGAATATATTTTGCAACAAAAGCATCTGCTGCCATCAGAAACTCATCGGTATGAACCTGAAGAAAATCGGTCGTAGGACGGAGATGAAACAGGTCGATGGAGTCGCTAATGGCAAATATGGCATCTACATAGCGTTGCAGATTTTCCCGTTCTTCCGGGAAATAAGCAGATAATGAGTTGATGAAACCTTCTTTTCCTTTCTGGAGCTGGTAGGTCTGCTGGTCTTCTGCAAAGTAAAGGCAGTCTGTACAGTCTGCATCTACATCTTTGATTTTCACCTGGTCCAGGATGCCCAAGTATTCGCAGATGCGGTAGATGTTTCCGCCAGGTTGCATTCCGCCTATGACGTGCATTCCTGTATCAAAGGATTCACCGAAGCGATGGAAACTCTGGAGCCCACCACCAGCCGTAGCGTTCTTTTCGAGCACAGTAACCCGTAAGCCTTCCTTGGCAAGGATGGCTCCAGTAAACAGTCCTCCCAAACCTCCTCCTATGATGATAGCCGTCTTCATTCGTTACATTTTTTTTATCTGTTCGTAAATGGTCCTGGCAGTCAGAAACTCCGAGCAAGTTACGATGGTTCCTACCAGGACTCCCAACATTCCGTGGGAGTTGATGTTTTGTCCTGTCTGAAATACATTAGGCACTTTGGTGCGTTGGGGCACCCTGTATGCAGCTCCCTTCGTGATGTCTTTGGCAATACCATACATGGCTCCATCCTCTGTTCCCGTATAGTCGAGATAGGTGAGTGGGGTGGCAGTATAGTATTCCGCAATATGATCTCTGAGTCCTGGGAAATGAGTTTCCAGTACGTCCAGCAGTTTTTCTGCTTTTTGGTGCTTGAAAGTTTCATATTCCTCTCCTCTCTTTCCTACGGAAGAACCTTTCCAGCGAGCCACTTCTTCCATCTTCATATAGGAGAGAATAACTCCTGATGAAGCGTAGGTTGTTGGTGTGGAGTCTGCACAGAAATGCATGTACAGAAATCCCTTGGGCCAGGATGCTTCCGAGTAATTTTCACAATTCCATGGCGTATTGCCTTGATAACCATAGTAATTGTAGTTGAGGTAGGGCACTTCTTTCTCCTTGAACCGCAGGAAAACAGAGAAGCAACCTGCTGTTTGAGGAATGTTGTTGATACGGTTTCTGTAGGCAGGCCGTATCAGTTTGGTGTCGAGCATTTCTAAGGTGCGTTTGGGGTGCGCATCTGAAATCACGTAGTCGCAAGGGAAGAATACGGTTTTCTTTTCCTTTTTGTTCCAGACCTCTATTCCCGTTGCCTGTTTGTCGTCGCAGACGATGTGTCTTGCCTGATGGAGAGTAAGTATTTCTCCTCCGTATCTCTGGAGCGTATTGGCAAGTGCTTGGGCAACAGAATCGCTTCCTCCCTTTATGCGGTAAGCACTCTGGTTGTAGAAATCCATGATGAAGGCATGGGTAGAGAAGGGAGTCTTGTCTTTCTCTGCTGCATAGAGGGGGAGATTGCCCACCAGTACTTTCGCCAGGGTAGGGTCGGTAATCAGTTCGTCAATTACCTCGTTGATGGAGCGCAGCTGGTATTCTGTGTTGATGACGGAATCTGATTCTGCATCTTTCAGAGCGTGCAGGGAAGAAGCCTGGGCGATTTTTTCCACCAGATTGTAATATCTGATGAGATTCTCATGCTGGTCTGGAAAGTATTCTGTCATCTGCTGGATGAAATTCTCTCTGCCATTGGCAAACTTGTATTTCTTGCCAGCCAAGGCTACCACATCATAACCGGAAGGATCCAGTGGGGAAAGTTGCACATCCCTGTCTATCTCCAGATAGCGCATCAGTTTGGACAGAGTCTGACCTTCTGCAGCACTTCCGATAAAGTGCATTCCGGTTTCAAACTTGGCACCATGGCGATAGAAGCATTGTAAGCAACCGCCTATTTGCTGCGACTGCTCCAACAGCGTAACGTGATAACCATTCTTGGCTAAAATCACGCCACATGACAGACCTCCCAGTCCACTTCCTATAATAATAACTCTTTTCAATTCAGACTCTTTTTTCTATTTCGTTTGCGATTTCTTCGTATTTCTCCTTATATTGTTTGCGCAATGTGGAGGCTTGTTTTCTCAATTCTCCCATGGCTTGCAATTCCTTCCTGCTTATCGGATTTCCCACTTCGATATAGAAGATTCCCTTGCGCAGATGGTAGGTTTTCTTAGGGAGGATTTTGCCTGGTCCATAAAGGTACATAGGCAATATTTCCAATCCGAGTTCCTGCGACAGATAGAATGCTCCCTGATGGAATCTGCCTATACGGCAGTCCTTGGAACGGGTTCCTTCGGGGTAAACGGCAATACTGTAACCCCGATCTGTCAGCGAACGGAGTTGCGGCATCAGCGGTTCCAGACCCTCTATTACGGGAAGATATTCTGCATGACGAATCAGGAAGCCATAAGTAGGATTGTTCCAAACCCATTGGTTTGTCAGAAACACAATCTTGGGTGTAAAGACCAGTTGGCACATCAGATCCAAATGCGACTGGTGGTTGCAGATGATGATGCGGGGCTTATCAAAATCGAATCTTACCGGTTCTTTTCCCTTGATGATCATACCGCCTACTTTTCTGATGAATTTAGTGCCGGGAATGCCGTGATGAATCATCACAAATCTGGCTGCATGATAAATCAGTTTATGGAGCCGAACCTGTTTCTTTTCGGTCATCCTTCCGATTTTGATGTAGAGCCAGGCTAAGGGCGTGATGATGACCATCATAAAGAAGAGGAAGAACAACAGGGAATAAGCCGTTCTCAGAAATGTTGCCATCTTGCGATAAAGACGGCAAGGCAGACCATAGATAATTGCCAACACACACAATAGGGTGTTGAGGAGGCTGATGCGAGCGAAATCCATGCCTGGTCGGAAATGGCTTATCCGTTCTTTGCGTGGCGGATAATATACCTGGATAGGGATGGAAACAATCTCCGTTCCGTGCCAGGAGGCGAAAACCAAGAGTTCCAATTCGGCTTCGTATCTGTTGGTGAGCAGGGATAAGCCGTGGAGCTTGTGCAGAGGGTAGAGGCGATAACCGGTCTGGGTATCTTCCAATCGTTTGCCTGTTTGTACGAAGAACCAGAAGTTGGAGAATTGATTGGCAAAATCACTTCCCTTGGAACGTTCAACACCTTGGAGTGGTCTTGCTCCAATGATGAGAGCTCCCGGATGTTCCTGATTGGCTTTCAGAAAGAGCGGAATATCTTCAGGTTTATGCTGACCATCCGCATCTAATGTAATGGCGTAGGCAAATCCCATGGACAAGGCTTTTCTGAAACCTTGTTGGAGAGCGTAGCCCTTACCTCGGTTTTGAGAATAAGCGACAACAGTAATGTTGTCAATCTCCCCAATGATCTGAGCAGTACTGTCTGTACAGCCATCATTGACGACAATGACATCATCACAAAAGCAGAGCGTCTCCTTCACTACTTCCCCAATGGTTTTCTCATTATTGAAAGTAGGGATGATCACGCAGATTCCTCTTGCTCTTAAAAGTCTTTTCTCATTTCTCATTTGTCATTTCTCATTTTTTACTGCACGTGAAAGAGATTTTAGCTTTTGTCTCTTCATCGGAAGTAACGATGATTTGTGCTTTAACCTCTTGGGAATCTTCTGAAGTTTCAATTTTCTTGAAGGTATAAGAGATTTCCTTTTCTTTAAGAGGAGAAATAACAGAGAGGAATTTCACGTTTTTGACGTGGGTAATCTCCAAAGATTCCTGGAGAAGTTCTGCTAACAATTCCTTTCCGATTTGTAGAATGCAGACTCCTGGCGTAACAGGTTCGCCAGGGAAATGAGCCTGATAGATGAAATGCTCTGGGTTGAGGCGAAGACGAAAGGAAGTATTGCTTCTGCTCGAAAGAACTTCTTGGCATTTCTGCTGTAAGCCTGCTGCGCCCTTTTGCTGCAAGCCTGCTGCTTCCTTCTGCTGCAAGTTTCCCTGTTTGTCTGTTTCGACAATTGTATAAAGATGATTTTTCAGTTGCATCGTCCTGTTTATTTTTGTTTTTTATCCACTTTTTCCTCCAATTCCACTTTTTCCTCCAATTCCACTTTTTCCTTCAAATCCTCTTTTTCCTCCATTCTTTCTTTATCCTCCAATTCCTCTTTTTCCTCCATTGTTTCTTCCAGTTCCGTGAATTGATAATGGATTTTGTATTTTTTATTATCGTATATAGAAATGCCATTTTGAAGGTTTTTGATAACCTGGGAGAGATCTTGCTTGAGCAGGCGTTTGATGTACCATTTGTCAAGCAACTGGATGACATTTTCCAGTTTCACCTTTCCTGTGACCGGCTGGTAGGTAAAGTCGAGAACAGAGATTCCAAATTCATTGAAAATGCTTCCCTTGTAGCCGTCCTTATCTCTTATCAGCATGCAAATTCCGCTCAGATAACCTTTCTTCATCTCAATTGTCGCATTATATTTCATCTTGTTCCCGATACTGTCGGGTAAAGGATGCTGGTCTGCGATGTCTTGGGCTGAAATGGGTAGGAGGGGAAATAGGGAAAAGAGTCCACAAAGACTAATTGACTTGAAAAACTTTCGTATTGATGGCAGCATTGGTCTTGATATTTTTCAGTTCAATAATCGTTCTGTCTCCCTTTTTCTCTATGAGTTCCACCTGAGTAACCACAGATCTTGTTTTATGAAAGTGGAGTATGATCTTCTGAAACAGCATTTTCATCTGTTTCTGTTGAGGATAGAGCGTGGCGATGTATTCAGAAGAAGAACAGGTAAGTGAGACTTTGAAATCTCTCTTGTCGTTGAGGCAATTTCCCACAACGCTATTCATCATGATGCGGGCTATTTCCTTGAACATCTTGCTTTGGTTCACGTTGATCACATCGCTCCGCTTATTTTTCCGGATGAGAACTTTGGATCCGTTGATTACAAATGTATAAGCATAAGGAGAGGTGTATTCCCATCTGAGTCTGTTGCCCTGCTGGTAATACATCTTGCCCCGCGAAACCATTTTCTCATTGAGCATTCTGAGATGCTTGGTCTGTACGAAATCGCATTGCATCGACTTCATGCGGGAGGCAACAGCGCCTATCTGCTGCCTGACTTGTGCCTCGTTCACCTTCTGCTGGGCAGAGATGGAAGAAAGGCATAAGCTGATAAACATGATTAAAAACAATAACTTTTTCATCTTGATTATCTATTATTCGTTTAATCTATTTTGCGATGAACTTATACTGATGAGGCATCATTTTGCGATGAGGCAACAACCTATCATGATGAAGCCAATACCTAACCATTTCCAGACAGACACTTGTTCATGAAAGAACAGGATGGCTGCCAACATTCCGAAGATGTATGTGATGCTCACCATCGGGTAAGCAACGCTGAGCGGGAAATGTTTTACAATATACATCCATAGGAGAGAGGCTGCGCCGAAGAAAAGTCCACAGCATGCAAACTGCCAGTTGAACAGGAGACTTAGCCAGAAATCTCTTGTCCAACCGAAGGGATGCATTTTCTGTAGGGCAAACTTCAGACATACCTGTCCTGCCGCTAAAAGCATGCTCTGCGTGATAGCTAAAAATATTACTCGCCACATGATAATACCATCGCTATAGAATGGATGGAAGGCAAGGCTTTTTCTCCACTCTGTGTTCTTAACTGGTTTAATAGCGGGGTGCTTTCATCATGGCAGCCCACCAAAACCGTTTTTGCTTTTCCACTTGCTAATAGCATTTTCGCATCACGGATGGCCCAGTCAAGAGAATCTTCGCCCTGCGTATAGGTGATGTTGTAACCATGACAATGGGTCTTGATCGCAATATTGCTGCCTATGGTGTTGTGGGTACTCTGCATGAAATAAGTAGGTTTGAGCATTTCTTCCCCTTCTTCTTTCAGTTGGACAAGCAATTTCTCACTATTTTCCAAACATCCATAAGTTGTACCCGTGATGATGGCATCCGGGGTGGCTATTCCTGCTTTTTCCAAAGCCTCTAAAGAGGAGAGTAATGAACTTTTCATGATCTTGCCCATTCTCCTGGCTTCCATCGGTTTTACATATTTGCGGATGTCGGACAATTCCTCTTCTGAGTTAATCTCTACAGTTGAAAGAATACGGATGTTGCTGGCAGTCTGCTGAGGCTCCCTTTCAGTCTGTGTTGCTTCCCCTTCTGTCTGTATTGCTTCCTCTTCTGTCGGATGAGTAGAAAAAATGAGCGAACTGTCATTTCCGCCAAATCCAAAGGAATTGCAGAGAACATTTTCCAGCCTTACGTTTTCGATGCCTGTGCAAGGAATAATACCGTTTTCCATCTGTTTTTCCCAACCGAGATTGGCTGGGATGAAATGATGCTGCATGGCAAGCAGACAGATGACCGCCTCTATGCTTCCCGAGGCGCTGGTAGTATGTCCGGTAAATGATTTTGTACTTGAAATCCAAGGCATCTTTTTGCCAAATAACCGTTTGAGAGATTCGGATTCGCTCTGGTCATTATTGGGAGTTCCTGTACCATGTGCATTTACATATTGGATGTCCTCCGGTTCTATGTGTGCCATATTCAAGGCTTCTTTCATCGCCAAGAAAGCTCCTTCTCCATTCTCTGACGAAGCGGTCTGGTGGTATGCATCGCAGGCATTGCCATAACCGGTAAGGTAAGCATGGGGTGTTTTCCCCTGATGGCGGGCTGCAGATTCTGATTCCAAGACAACGAATGCAGCTCCTTCTCCCAAGTTCAATCCTGCGCGGGTTGCATCAAACGGGCGACAGCGCTTCTTGTCGAGAATCATCAGGGAATTGAAACCGTTGAGATGGAAGCGGGAAAGAGCTTCTGAACCTCCGGCAACAACGATGTCTGCTTCACCGGCTTCTAATAGTTTGGCTCCCAGCATGATGGCATTGGCGGCAGAAGAACAGGCTGTAGAGATGGTGGTCAATTCATCAAATCCACTTTGTCCTGTTGCCGATTCATTTCTGAAATAATCAGCAATCTTCTGTGTGCAGTTGCCTCCATCGTGGTGGTTGAGAAAAGCCAGTTCTTCCACCTTTGTTTCCTGCTGTGACTGAAATTGCTCGTAGAGTGGGTTGAAACTCTGTTCGGTAAGGTCCATTCCGCCAACCGTCGTTCCCGAAACGAGGACGATCTTCTTGTTGGAAGCAGAGACAGCAGAAAGGTCGATTCCAGCATCCTCCAGGGCTTGCCGGATGGCAAGGATTCCCATGAGTTCTGTGCGGCTCATCAGTTGCTTTTCTGGAATGCCGAGCCGTTTTTTCATTTGCTCATTAGACAAAGCGACCTCTCCTACAGGCAGTTCGTGATGAACCGACTGTAGAAATTGCATCTCTTTGATTCCCGACTTATGGGCGAGCAGAGACTGCAACACTTCCTCTTTATTGGTGCCGATGGCAGAAATAATGCCTTCGCCTGTGATAGCAATATTCATTTCTTTCTGTTCTTGCTCACATAGTCTGCAATCGTGGCAATACTTTTGAAAATAGCCTTACCTTCAGCAGGGTTAGCCAACTTGATTCCATATTTTTTATCCAGCAAGACGATGAGCTCCAGCGCATCAATCGAGTCCAGTCCCAGTCCGTCTCCAAAGAGCGCATCGTTCTCATCAATATCTTCAGGAGTCATTTCCTCGAGGTTTAATGCCTCTATGATTTCCTCCTTGAGTTCTTTAATCAATTCTTCCATACGATTTTATTTATATGATTTTAATATTTTATTTCTCATTTGTAATTTCTCATTTTCTTGATCTTCAGATCCGCTTCGAAATGCCTTTCGTCTTCATAATCAATCCAACCTGTCAGGAAACTCTTGCTTTGTGCGTCCCGACAGGAAGCCTGTAGGATTTCCTCCATCATCCTTTCGTCTTTATCGGGCAGGATGAAGAAGGAGGTTTCACCATGAAAATGATTCCTGATGGCAATCTCGCCCGTTACGATGTTGGGTAACGTATAGACGAAGATGGATGGACTTGGGAAATAATTGTCTTTATCGTTTATAGATTCCTTATAGTTCCTGTCAGAGGCGATGGAAGAGGAATGGTTGAAAAAGATGATTGCCCTTTCCTTGTCCGTTTCTCCCTTTTCTGCATTCAACAGGATTTCTGAGGCCACAAATCCCAGGCGGCAGAGTCCATCCATTTTGTAGAATTTCGGATAGTTGCCTATCATCTGTTTGTAGAGGGATGTCAGGAGAGAATGATGTTCCTTTCCTTCCTGTTCCCCCAGTTCCTTCTTTCCTTCCCAAAGTTTCCGTTGGTCCAATATCACCTCTTCGGGCGTAATCCTTATCGTGTGAGTGGTCGTGAATTCACGATTCTGTTGTTCAATTTGCGATAAAGCGATATTCTCTCTTTCTGGGTTTTTGGCTGCCCATATTGTAGCATTACAACCTCCGAATCCAGACAACATCTTGATGAAGCCTTTCTTGTCTGTCGGTCGGTTTTCAGCACAGATATTCATTTTCCCGGAAACTCCCAGTTCAGAAAAACCTCTGGTTCCCAAAATCGTATCATCATCAATTGCTTTCATGCTGATGATGGTTTCGAGAATGCCGGCAGCTCCCATCGTATGCCCCCAGAAACTTTTGTAGGCATTGGCGGGCAGATCTGACAGTCCTGCTCTTCCGATGGCAACAGATTCCATCTGGTCATTGAAAAGCGTGGCTGTACCATGAGCATTGATGAAAGCCAGATGCGCTTTCAAGTCTATCTGTTTGCAAGTGGATGAAATCTCTTTTGTGAAGGATTCCAAAGTTCTTTGGAGGGACAGATACAGACCATCTGCAGTTTTGGAGGGGGTGCTGATATGGAAAGCGTCATTTCTGATGAAACCATCCCCCATTCGCCAGGAATTTCCCTGGATAGGATTTTTGCTCAGAATAAGGGTAGCAGCAGCTTCGCCTAAATTGAGTCCCATCCGTTCCATGTCAAATGGGCGACAAGGCTCAGGGGAAAGCGCTTTCAAGGATTGGAAACCGGACAGGATGAATTGCTGGGGCGTATCGCAACCACATACGATGGCAGCATCATACAGGCCTGAATCTATCAGTCTGTTGCCCAAAATCAAGGCAGATAGTCCGGAAATACAAGCATTACAAACGACAATAGGTTTGGCGTCTATTCCCAACTGGCTGGCTATTCTTTGCGCAGAATCTGCCAAGGAAATATTTTCTTCAATATTTCCTTTCGTAGAACTGAGAATAAAAGCTGTGCGCTTTCCTTTCAGTTCAAGTTGCGCATTCCCAATCGCTTTTTGCTTATTCCCAATATCCTTTTGCGCATTCTCAATATTCTTTTGCGCATTAGCAATCGCTTTTTGTGCAGATTTTAGGGCCAAAGTTTCGAAGTCTTCGAATAGCAGAGAGGCGTTGAATCCTTCTGGAATATTGCATGTTCCAGGCTCATAAGCACGGATGCCCGACCTGCCAGATTTTACTGACAGGTAATTATCCTCTGATGTTTCCCCTAATGGAGAAATGATATTATCTGCTATGATATAAGCCATAATTCAACCTCTTTTCAATTCCTCATTTCTCACTTCTCATTTGTCATTTCTCATTATATCGTCTTTCTCACTTCTCATTTCTCATTTGTCATTTCTCATTTTTTAATTGTCTTTCTTTCCATTCTTGATAGAAAGGTGGATTATCCCAAACGAGCTGGTAATTCAAATCCATGAAAACCTGTACGGAATGGCCTGTTGCGATAAGCGAATCGTCTTCCTGATCGTGGATTTCGTAATCGAACACAATCTTTGCCGCTTCAGTAGGGCGATAGATGATGTCGATGCGTGGACGCATTCCATATCTGATAGGCTTCTTATAGTGAAAACTGAGTTCTACGATAGGAGCAAAATAGCCATGATCGAAGAAAGTCATGTATTCCAGCCCGTATTTCTTGCCGAAAGCCTCGCGGGCATCCTCGAAATAGAGCGGGTAGGAACCATGCCAAACTACGTTCATCGAATCGACTTCGCTGAAACGTATTTCAAATTCTTTGGATTCTTTCAGTTCTTTCATCTTTCTTTCTTTTTACTCTTTAACGGCAATTTTCATTTCAGTCGTTACGTAAACCTGATTTCTCCACGAAACGGTTGCCTCTGCTAAGGTCATTCCGAAGACTTCTTCTTTCACTTCTACACGGGTGGTGAGGATTTCCCCCACAGATGGAAGCTGTAGAATGTCCATATTGCGTATGGCCCCGATAAAACCAATCTGGATTCCTTTCTTATGAATATAGTTGTAATATCCAATCCGTGCTGCACAAGTCTGTGCAATATTCTCTATCAGGCCACATGCAGAAAGGTGTCCATTCTCAACAAAGATATGGTCGTTCCTGATTTCTGTCTCTGCAAGCGTGACTGTCTTGTCGAAATAGACGAGCCGGTCTATCATGACAAACGGCTCTTGTTGTGGCAGAAGCTCGTGTATATCTATTTGGCTGAGTTCCAATCCTGCCAGATTATCTATATCTGAATTCATGTCTTTATCTTGATTACATCATGCGATGGATGGTTCGGCATTTTTATCTGCTCAAAAATCGTAAAAGTTGTACCATTGGTCTGGATATTGTCGTACAAGACGTTCCAGCTCTTCTGCATATTTCTTGGCAAGTTGCTCCATCTTTTGCTTCCGGGGCGCCTGCTTGTCATAGGCGAGGGGCACCACGAAGATCTTATACTTCTTTCTGGAAATGCGAATCACGTTGATGGCTAAAACTTCCAGGTTGCGCATCGTAGCAACTGCGAATGGACCCGATGGAAAATGAGCCGTTTTGCCTAAAAACTCCGTTGGGATGGTTTTCGAGGAACCCATCACCCGGTCGGCAGGCATACTGACAATCTCCTGGTTGACCAGCGCTTCATTGATTTTGAACAGATGGCTCATGTCCTCTTTTACAGGAATCATCGTGATATTGTGCTCCGAAAACTGAACCTGTCTTCCTTCCATAATTCTGTCTTTTTCGCCTCCATACACAAGTGCGTTATAGCGTTTCCTGGGCGGAGTCAGAGAATAGCCAGCCACCTCATAACAGCCGATGTGGGAACTGAACATCAGGAAACCATCGTCTTGGCGAGCCAGCTCCCTCAGAAATTCGGCACCCTCCTGCTCAATATCAAACCTTTTGCCGGCAAACATGGCAAAGCGGTCTATCACAACCGTGGCAAACAGGCAATGGTTGAGGTAAGTGTGCCATGCTGAGCTCCATCTGCCCAAACCGATACGGTTTCGGAAAAACCGGTAAGCATGGCTGCGGCTGTGGTTGGTATTTAGCAGTAAACAGACGGGCATGATCATCGTCCATGCGAAAACATAGATGAAACGCTCGTCCACGAACCTGAGCATGTTGATGAGTTGGCGATGCATCCAGGCATTACCGAAAGTCGTATTCTTCTTCACTTCCCCTTTTATCCCACTTTACTCTCGATATAATCACAGAACTGGGTGAGGGTAGTAACCCCTTGCATTTCTTCCGGTTTGATCTTGAATCCGAAGTTCTTCTCCACGATTACCACAATATCTACGAAGTCAAGGCTGTCTATGCCTAAGTCATCCTTCAATTTAGCTTCAGGAGCAATTTTTTCTTCATCAATCTCCAAATCCTCAATGAGGAAGTTTCTTACTTTTTCTTCTATTTCTTTTCTTTCCATGTGATAGTTCGAATTTTATATGAATGTTTACTTTCTTGTTTTTATTTCCAGTATCGAATGGCCGTGACCTATTCCGTCGTGGATGGCTACTACCTTGAGTCCGGCACGTTCTATCTGTCTGATCATGTCGTCGGAATGATACATCTTACTGTTTCCATTCGCCATGACCGTGAAATAGACACTTGTCATGGTCAGGCAGAGCGATGCAGTCTCGTATTTCTGCCGGTCCCAGAAAGTCTCCATGATGTATAAGGTAGTATCCTCCGACATCACTTGGCTCACTCTTGACAGAATGCTGTATATTTCTTCCTCCGAAAAGCAGTCTAAGAACTGGCTCATCCAGATAGCATCCCAGTTGTCGCCCTGTTCTGCAGGAGCCATCTCTTTCAGGGTAGGGAACTGGTTTTCAGTTTTCAGAATGTCCGTAGGGAAACCATGGATTCTGTCAGCTCCCCTTTTGCCCTCAATATTCCTCTTCATCATACCTATCTGCCTGACATTGCCAATGCACGGGATTTCACGTATAGGGCTTC
>OQVT01001785.1_pt1 | contig 13785 bp, 10 predicted proteins | sample 1691561 | NCBI WGS metagenome assembly OQVT01 (sample SAMN03418260, study PRJEB22391) | human gut metagenome | biome: human-gut; feature: organic feature; material: feces | host: Homo sapiens | place: Tanzania | collected 2013-01 | reverse complement strand
AATAATTTTATTTATAACTATTTAGTTTTGGAGTAAACCACAGCCTCATTATTATAAAAATACATCGCATTACACAGCTTCTTCAGATTTTCACCGCCAACACCCATGGCTTTCTTCATATAGACAGAAGGTGAAACTGTACCTTTTGCCGTGCTGCCGCCTCCTACAAACTCCACCGTATAATAAGAGCCAAGCTGTACCGGTAAAATATTATTTATCTTTATCGTAAACTCTTTGCCATCAGCCTTAAGCTCATACTGAGTAGCGGCCAGCTTTTTGCCATTGCCGTCATATATATTGATACTGTATTTGGCCTTAATCTGATCCAGCGTCAGACTGTTTTTATTTTCAAAATACAATTTCAAACCTGTCCGGCTCTTGCAGAGCAATGAAATGTATTCATACGCAAGATCTGTATTTTGAAGTTTTCCGGATGTTTTATCCTGGATCTTTTCTGAAAGCCCCCTGCTGTCTGTTATCTGTGCTTTGTTATCGGTCAGAAGCTTTCCTGTACTCCAGTCTTTATTGGCCGGCTTATCGGTATTTATGCCAAAATATGTCTGCGCTGCTGCACCATAATCCAGCATGGCTTTCACCAGATTAAGTCCGCTTTTATATGTGTCATCATAATTTGAACGCTTGATATAATCTTTTGCATAATCATAGACAGATGATGTAAAGCTGCCTTTTACTTTTCCATCAGAGCCTGTAATTTTCATTGTAACTGTGCCTGTAATATATGCCGGCACCAAATCTGCACTTATCAAAAAAGTATTGACTCCATTATAATTCACCGTCTGGCATTTCGACAAAAGGATGTCTTTGCCTGTTCCATCCGGAAGTGTCAGATTAACCTTTACACCGGCATCTTTTCTGATATTGTTCGATACATATGTATACATTTTCAGGTCTATTTTGTCACTGAGTGAAACTGAGTATCCTATTACGTTACAGTCCTTTAAAACTATCTTCTGTGTATTCTTATCAAATGCATTCTTTCCAATACTTTTCACATTGTCGGGAATTACCACTTTATCCAGCTTATCGCAATATGTAAATGTATAATCATAAATTGAACTTATGCCTTTTCCAATACTTACATTTAACAACTCCTCACAATCGCAAAATGCACCGGTGCCTACATTTGTAATACTATCCTTTATATCGACTGATTTGATTCCACTGCTGCAAAATGCATATTCGCCAATGCTTTGAAAACCATCATTAAATTTCACCTCTGTTAACGCAGCACAAAAACCAAAAGCGTTTTTCTCTATATTCCTTAAGCTCTTTGGAAATGTAATTTTCTCAAGCTTCTTATCCATCCAGAAACAGGCTTCTCCTATTGTCTTAAGCTTACTCTCCGAATAAATATAAACATTTTTCAGATTTTCACAGGATGCAAATGCCTGTTTTTGTATAGTTGTTACACTTTCAGGAATTACCACTGTTTCGAGGGTCTTATTCTCACAAAACGCGTTTTCCCCGATTACACTGATTGTTCTTCCCGATATATTATCAGGGAGAACTACCTGCGCGTCAGTTCCATTATAGCTTGTTATCTCAACCGAATTATCAGGCAGATATATGTACTCATAATCTCCCTCGCATTCTGCAGCCATGACTCGCGTTTGAGATACACTGACAGGTGAAAGAACAGCTACGACATAAACCATTAAAACCATTGTAAACGTTAATAAACGCTTTTTTGCTTTTGTAATCATCTCACTGTTCCTCCTTTTTACTCCTCAAACAGCCTCTGCTTCCTCTCTATCATCTCATCAATCCTTGCGATATACTGCCCTACATCCTTGACATTCTCACATCTATCGATACGGTGGGTGCCGTCCGGATTTGGTATGGGCCAGACACGCTTGGTGCTTGCTCCGGCTCCGCAGGCTACGATAGTCTGCTTTTCCTCCATTATCAATATGTTGTATACGCCGGCCTTGCCCTTTGCTGCATAGCCCACGTTCTCCATATTACCTGCCATGCCCTTCTGCCTGTAGAGGTAGTATGGCTCAAGCCCCATCTGCTTGCAGTAGGCTGCGCAGAGGTCCATATGCTCCTGGGTGTTGACCATCTGCATATCCTGATAGCGGTCCTTGAAGATTGTAAGTCTTGCAGCTCGCTTTACTGCGAGTGAATGGATGGTGACATTATCAGGCGCCAACTCCTTTACAAGCTCCATTGTGTGCCTTACATCATCGAGCGTCTCCTCGGGAAGTCCCATGATGAGGTCCATGTTTATGTTGTCAAAGCCCAGCTCACGCGCGAGCTTGAAGCTTTGTATCGTATCATCTACTGTGTGGTGTCTTCCTATTATATCAAGTGTCTGCTGCTTCATGGTCTGCGGATTGACCGATATACGGCTGATGCCGTTTTTCTTTAGTGCCATAAGCTTTTCTCTCGTGATAGAATCCGGTCTGCCCGCTTCCACAGTAAATTCCAGACAATCCTTTAAATCAAAGCTGCATTTAATTTTTCTGATAAGCCTGTCAAGCTGTGCAGGGCTTAAGGTGGTCGGTGTGCCGCCTCCTATATAGATGGAATTTAGCTTTTTGTGGTAGAACTTCTGCGCTGTGTAGTCTATCTCCTTCTCGAGTGCATCGAGGTAATCGTCCACGCGGTTTTTCCACACGCCGAGCGGGTATGATGTAAACGAGCAGTATGCACAGGTGCTCGGGCAGAATGGTATGCCTATGTACAGGCTGTAGCCGTTGTCATAGTCCACCCTATCGAGCAGTGCCTTCTCGCGCTTTGCTATGCCTATTGAAAGGTCGATTTTCTCATCGCTTGCAAGATAGGTTTCCTTCAGATAGTCGTAGGTTTCTTTATCGCTCATGCCGTCCTCTATGCATTTCATGGCTATCTTGGTCGGTCTGATGCCTGAGAGTGTGCCCCACGGAAGGCTCTTTCCTGTGCCCTTTTCTATCATGGAATAGAGGGCGAGCTTTAAGCGGTTTTTGGTTTCCTTGCGGTCTGCACCGGTCACGGATATTTTTTCTCTATCAGCCTTATCACCGACCATATTCTGTGTCCACTCCACCGCAATCTCTTCACCCACATAGTCTATCTTAAACACCTGTGAGGCATCCGAAAATTCCTTTACTCCATCATCTGTCATCTCGTGGTGTGTGCAGGCTAAGTTTTTCCCTTCCACCTCATCAGGTGAGCAGCTATAGTACATCTGCACGTCCTCCTGTGGGAAGAACTCCTTGAGCAGCGAGTGCACATCATATTCAAAATCCGGTTTATTAAATACTACTACTATCATAAGTAAGGGTTATACATCCTCTCGTTTTCTATGGTTGTTGTGTCGTTGTGTCCTGGGTACACCTCTGTATGCTCCGGCAGTGTCATGATCTTTTCCTTCACTGTGCGCACGAGGTCTGACATGCTTCCGCCCTTGAAATCCGTACGTCCGATTGAACCGCAAAACAGCGAATCTCCTGTAAATATCACATCCTCATACGGGAAATAATAGCAGCAACCGCCCGGTGTATGGCCCGGTGTGTGAAGCACTACTATGTGAAAGCCTGCGATGTCAAGCTCCTGCTTATCCTTCAAAAATACATCCGCATAGAAGGTCTTTGACTGCCCCATCATGTAGCTGACATTGAGCTGTGGATCGTCGAGTGTGGCTCTGTCTGCCTCGTGGATATATATTTTGATGCCGTAGCGGTCTGCGAGCGGCTTTGCATCCGTGGCATGGTCAAAGTGTCCATGTGTGAGCAGTATTGCTACAGGCTTTGCGCCTGACTCATCCACCTTTTTGGCGAGTTTATCTGCACACGCTCCCGGGTCTATTATTATCATTTCCTTTGTCTTTATGTTGGTGACAAAGTAGCAGTTAGTCTGCACCGGTCCCACTACGAAGTGGTCTATCTTCATATTTACCATATGGGTGTACTCCTTATCTGTTATATATTATTTGTTACATGCTATATGCTACACGCTATATGTTACATGCTATATGTTATTTACAACAATAGTTCCTTCTTTATTGCCATTTCCGGTCTCATTGAGATATAAACTATAATCTCACTTCACACAAGAACCACCGGGATTTAGCCGGTGGTTCTCTCTACGTCTATTACACTTTCTATCTGTCTGAGCTTCTCCACGAGAACCTTTATCTGGTCCCTGCCTCTGATATTGAAAAATACCTCGATTGTAGCGATGCCCTGCTTGCTGGTCTTGGACTGGATACCACTGATATTGATTTCCTTCTCGGTAAATATCTTGGTGATATCTACGAGCAGTCCCGACCTGTCATGACAGAATATCTTTAGGTCTGCCTGATACTCGGCACCGTTGTCCATGAGGGCTGTATCCTGCCACTCTGCTTCTATAAGCCTGTCCTTTTCTATCTTGGACAGGTTGATGATATTCACGCAGTCTGTCCTGTGGATGGAGATGCCACGGCCTCTTGTGACAAAGCCCACGATCTCATCTCCCGGAACCGGATTGCAGCACTTCGAGAAATGCACTGCCACGTCATAGAGCCCGTGTACCACAATACCGCTCTTTGACTTGTGCTCCTGCTGTGTGCCTGTCGCTGCCGCCTGCTGCTTTTCTGCGATGCTGCCAAGCACATCTGCATCTGTCACAGGCACCACATGGTCCTTCTTGTACTCGTCGTACATCCTGTTGACTATCTGGCTTTCCTTGAGACCACCGTGGCCGACAGTTGCAAGGCATGAGTTCCAGTCGTGGAAGCCGTATTTGCGGCGTATTTTCTCCTGATACTCAGGCTTGTTTACCTCTGCAAAGTTGATGCCCTTTGCCTTGGCATAGGCTGCTATCAGATCCTTGCCGTGCTGTATATTTTCCTCCTTGAGCTCACTTCTGAACCACTGGTTGATCTTGTTCTTGGCCTGTGTGCTCTTTACGACCTTGAGCCAGTCACGGCTTGGTCCCTTGGAGTTCTGCGAGGTGATTATCTCTATCTGGTCACCGTTTTTGATGACATAGTCTATCGGCACCAGCTTGCCGTTTACCTTGGCACCGACCATCTTGTTGCCGACCGCAGAGTGTATGCTGTAGGCAAAGTCTATAGGTGTGGAGCCTTTTGGCAGGTTCTTTACATCGCCGGACGGCGTGAATGCAAATACATTGTCGGAGAATAAATTTAAATCACTCTTTAATAAAGTCATAAACTCCTTATTATCCGACATATCCTGCTGCCACTCGAGTATCTGGCGCAGCCAGCTGAGCTTCTCCTCCTCTGTGACAGTGGTGGTGGTGGCATTGCCGTTGTTTGTTTCCTTGTACTTCCAATGTGCCGCGATACCGTACTCAGCAGTACGATGCATCTCGTAGGTACGAATCTGTATCTCAAACGGCTGTCCACTCGGACCTATGAGCGTCGTGTGAAGCGACTGGTACATGTTCTGCTTCGGCATGGCAATATAGTCCTTGAAGCGACCCGGTATCGGCTTGTACTTCTCATGTATGATACCAAGCACTGCGTAGCAGTCCGGTATGGTATCCACCAGAATCCTGATGGCAAAAAGGTCATATATCTGGTCAATCGTCTTGTCCTGATTGACCATCTTCTTATATATACTAAAGAAATGCTTTGCCCTGCCGTATATCTCAGCCTTGATACCGGCATCTGAAACGTACTTCTTGACATCGTTTACCAGACCCTGGATGTAGGTATCGCGCTCTGTCTTTCTGAGGGCTACCTTCTCTACCAGATCATAGTAGGCATCCGGATAGAGGTACTTCATACAAAGGTCCTCCAGCTCTATCTTTATCTTGCTGATACCAAGTCGCTGTGCGATAGGGCAGTAGATATCCTGTGTCTCTCTGGCGATACGCTGCTGTGCTTCCTTGGACTGGTACTTGAGTGTACGCATATTGTGCAGTCTGTCTGCCAGCTTTATGAGGATGACTCTGATATCCTTTGCCATGGCGAGAAACATCTTGCGCAGGTTCTCTGCCTGCATCTCAAGCCTGTCCGCATTCTTATCCTTCGGATCCTTGGTGCTGTCTGTCAGATGCAGGTGCTTCAACTTCGTGACGCCATCCACCAGATGTGCGACATCGTCTCCAAACTCCGCGCGCATCTCATCCATGGTCATGATGGTGTCCTCCAGCACATCATGGAGTAGTCCTGCTGCAATGGTTTCCTTATCCAGCTCGAGCTCGGCGAGTATTATGGCAACACAAAGCGGATGTATGATATAAGGCTCTCCTGACTTACGCGCCTGCCCCTTATGAGCATCATAAGCTACCCTGTAGGCTTTGTCCACAAGGCTGGTGTCATCCGACGGATGGTACTTCTTAATTTCCTTCTTAAGCTCGTCATATAGCTCCTCGGGGCTGGTAAAATCCTTTGTTCCCCTTATGCCGCTTGTGTCTGAGCGAAATTTGTCCGCTATTTTTTCTAATTCTTCTGTTGAGTAATCTGCCAATAGTCTCACCTCGATTGTAGTGTATCTTTAGTAGCCATTATATTTTATTTCTTTAAAAATTGCAATCTTATGTTGTTAGCCGATAACCATCTTTACTCCGCCATACATGCCGGCTGAATTGCCGAGTGTAGCGAGCTTGATTTCTGTCTCACGGCTTGCATGGAAGGCATACTCTTTATAGTACTTTGCTGCTGTATCGATGATGATGCTGCCTGCCTTTGAGAGGCCTCCGCCTACAACAAATACCTCAGGGTCCATAACGCATGCTACTGCTGCCATTGCCTTGCCGAGAAGCTTCATAGACTGCTCTACTGCTGCAATGCCCGCTGCATCACCAGCCTTTGCCGCATCACATACATCCTTTGCTGTGAAGCCTGCATTTAAATCAAGCTCTGTTGCCACATCTCTGTGTGCTGCAATATATCTCTCTGCTACTCTTACGAGTCCGTTTGCTGATGCATACTGCTCTAAGCAGCCCTTCTTGCCGCAGCCACAGCACTCTGACTCATCATCTACCATAGGCATATGTCCTATCTCTCCGCCTGCTCCGTTTATTCCGGCTATGATTTTGCCCTCGCGGATGATTCCTCCGCCTACGCCTGTGCCGAGTGTGATCATGACTACATCCTGGTGGCCCTTTCCACCGCCCTGCCACATCTCACCGAGTGCAGCTACGTTGGCATCGTTTCCGGCCTTTACCTTGATACCGCCGCACAGCACTGAGAGTGACTGTGCCACGTTGAACACACCCCAGCCAAGGTTGACACACTTTAATACAGTTCCGTCATCCTTTATCGGTCCCGGCACTCCCATGCCTATTCCCTCGATGTCACCCATCTCGATGCCGTGCTTCTCGTTATTCTCCTTGATGGATGCTGCGATATCAGGCAGGATGAGCTCTCCTGAATTCTCTGTGCGTGTAGGAATCTCCCATGTATCGACAAGCTTTCCTGTGGTCTCGAAAAAACCTATCTTTACAGTTGTTCCACCTATATCTACTCCGTATGCATATTTCTTCATTTTATCGTCCTCCAAATCGTTAAACTATGTTTATATTTTATTGCCTAATTGCATATTTTTCAATGTTTTTTGTTATTTTTTTGAAATCCGTAATTTTGCCTTGAAAGCCTCATAAAAAGCGGCTTCATCGAAAAGATAAAGCTTCTGCGGCTGAAATTATAGTTTATGACCATGAGCACATCATCATCATCGACCAGTACATTTCCATCCAGATCCATCACATATGTGGAAAGACTTAAGTCATCCTGCCTGAAAATGCTCTCACAGATGGTGATTGTGGCATCCGGTTGAAAATGCGCTGTACCATATGCTTCATCGTTATCCTGCAAATCAGCTATACATACTCTCTTATCCGGCCACATTGCTTTTATTTTTTCTTTAAGCGCATCTGCATATAAGGGAAAATCACCTGCTATTATAGCTATATCCGACTTACCGCCAACCGCCCTCTCAAGCCCGTCATAAGTCAATTCCAGATTAAATATCCTGTCCTCCTTTGCTTTTCCCATGACTTTGTGAAGTGCATCATCTAATGCCGCCATAACTGTCTTTGAGCGGTTTTCTTCGCCGCGATAGAGACCTGTGTAGTTTATCTCAAATATGGAGCCAAGAAATGTCTCTGCCATATCTGAAAGTCTCTCCTCCTCTATATGGTCTAAAAAGAACTTAATCCAGTTTCTCCATGCATAGTAGGTTGGAAATGTATTCACGTCCTCCCTTTTTGCCCCCATCGCATGACTTGCTGCTGCCGCACCTACAGATGCGACCTCGTAGCCTGCCTCCCTGCAGCGGACACACCACTCGGTATCATCCCAATAGAGGAAATTCTCCTCAGGCATGACGCCAATCTGTTCTACGACTGTGCGTCTTATCATGAGCGCACACGCCGGGACTGCGTCAGAATATACCACATCAGGCATTGAACCATCCTCTATATGATTTAAATACGTCGAGTTCACACTGTAATTATCATAATCTATGAATGAGCCGTACTGCTGCACATAATTTTCCTGCCCGGTATGATAAATCTTTGCCGCCGCTATACCCACATTCTCATGTGAATCAAGAAAATCCGAAAGTGTTCCTATGCAGTTTTCATCTAGCAATGCGTCATTGTCCACGCACATCAGGTACGTGTGTCCCTCAGCCATTGCCGCGCGAAGTCCTGTGTTAAAGCCACCCGAGCCTCCGAGATTTTCACTGTTTTCGATAAGCGTGAGCCTGTCACAGCTTCCGTAGTGCTCTCTTATCAACATCACCGACTCATCTGTCGATGCATTATCCACAACATAGATGTGATAATCCTCATATTTTGACTCAAGAACTGACTGTATGCAGTCAATAACATCATTTTGTTTATTAAAGTTACATATAACTATTCCTATTTTCGCCATGTTTATGCACATTCCTTTCTATCAGTCAGTTATTCTAAGCTTCTATCTGAGTGGTTCCTGCCGAATGCCTTGCTGCACATATAAAATGTATAATAAACTGTCAGATTGAAAGAACATATCTATCTAATTCATCGGTATTTCGCTCGTTCCCGATTTGTGCGTTTCTGACAAATCCAAGCTTTTTTGCAAGACGCACCGATGCCTCGTTTCTCTCATCTATCCGGCAATAAAGCTCCTCAAAGTCGGTGTTTTCGCGCGCATAGTCTATGATGAAGCGACACACCTCCGTGGCATATCCCCGGTTCCATAATTCCGGTGCTATCATATAGCCCATTTCATTATGCTCAAGCCCTGCCCTGCCTATCAGCTTCCCTGTTTCCTTTGAAAACACAAGCCACATGCCATACTCGTAAAAGCCATACATGTTCTCGATGTACGCCTTCTGGTATTCAAGCTCTGTCTCGTAGTCATAAAGCGGCTCCACATAGTCTGTCATGCCGGGCTTGTCATAGAGCTCATAGAGCGCAGGAAGGTCTGACAGGGATAGCTCGCGTATCAGGCACCTTTCTGTCTCACCGATGTCCCACGGGATATGATTATACCGCCTGCGCACCCGCTCCAGATACTCAATATCAAGCTCTGCAAGGCTTTCCACTGCATAGCGCGTGCCGCACTGTGGTTCTCCTACTGATGCTATGCCAAGTAAATCGGCTATTTGCTTCTGCTGCCTGCTTGATACTATCCAGATGCAGTCGGTTACTGTTTCCGGGATTTTTAGATTTCCGGTACTGGTTCTCACTACGTTATCTGCATATTCTGTATATCCTTTGGTTGTTGTTTTTGGGGAGCCATTAATCGATTCATCAGCCGGTAGCGCAACATACAGCTTTTCCCACAGCTCATCAGGTAGTTTTTCTTGCAGTTTTTCCTGAAGTTCATCATAAAGCTCCTGTGATGCAGATGTCATCTCTACTGCACGCTTCCACTCCGGCTTGAATATCTCGTCATGATAGTAAAAAGAGGCAAGTTTTGCGCTTGCCTCATCGATAATTATTATCATTAAACTGTCTCCGGCTCCGGATAGTCCACTCCGAAGGTCTCAACTGTAACTGTCTTCATGACCTGAGCCTCAAGTGGTTTGTCCATGTAGTCTGTGCGCACCTCTGCGATTTTGTTTACCACATCCATGCCCTCGATTACCTTGCCGAATGCCGCATACTCGCCGTCGAGATGTGGAGCATCCTGATGCATGATGAAGAACTGGCTTCCTGCTGAGTCAGGTATCATGGTACGTGCCATTGAAAGTACACCAGCTGTGTGCTTTAAGTCATTTTTGAAGCCGTTGTGTGTGAACTCACCCTTGATTTCATAACCCGGACCTCCTGTGCCGTTTCCGTCCGGATCTCCGCCCTGGAGCATGAAGCCCTTGATTACACGGTGGAAGCATACTCCGTCATAGAAATTATGATTAATTAAACTGATAAAGTTGTTTACTGTGTTTGGTGCGATTTCAGGATAAAGCTCTGCCTTGATTACATCGCCGTTTTCCATTGTGATTGTTACGATTGGATTCTGTGCCATTGTTTTTCTCTCTTTCTTTTATAATATTATGAGGTTTAGAAAATATCCATTCCTCACAAATAATTAAATACCGAATTAATTTCTACTCGATTAATTTTCACCTTATTTTACTTGCTCAGCGCCTCGACTACCTTCGGAAACTCCATGAAGTGCGATGCCTTCACCAGTATGGTGTCGCCCTCCTTCACATATGAAAGGAGCTCCTGTGTCATGGTCTCTCTATCCTTAAAGTAGTGGATGTCTACATCGGATGATTTCTCTGTGGCTCCGGCTGCATATTCCTTTGCCAGCTCTCCTGTGGCAAAAAGTGTGTGGATATGGTTCTCTCCAACTGCCTCGCCTACCTCATGGTGCAGCTTTTTCTCATCGCTTCCCAGCTCGCCCATGTCTCCAAGCACTGCTATTGTCCTGCCCTTTGCATGTGAAAGCACCTCGATAGAGGATTTCATGGATACAGGGTTTGCATTGTAGCAGTCATCTATCACTGTCATGCCGTGCGTTTTGATGAAATTGGTACGGCCTGCGATTGTCTCTGCTTTCTCTATTCCTGACTTTATCTCAGCTATTGTGAGACCAAGCTGCAATCCGACAGCCGCTGCCGCCATGGCATTGTATACATTGTGCTCTCCCGGGATGTGGATGTGTGCATCAAACTCACCCTCCGGGGTGACAAAATGAGCCTTCATTCCGTCGAAGCCCAGGTTTTCAATATTTGTGGTATATACTGATTTGCGAACGTCTGAAGCTGATTCCTTACCATAGTATATGACAGGCTTTCCATTTACATTCTGCACTGTGGCCAGCTTATCGTCATCTGCATTGAGCACTGCGACTGCGTCAGGCATCATATGCTCAAAACACTCTGTCTTGGCTTTAAGTACGCCATCCCTGTCGCCCAAAAACTCCAGATGGCAGTAGCCGATATTGGTGATGACCATAACATCCGGGCATGACATAGTAGAAAGCCTGTGCATCTCGCCAAAATCAGATATACCCATCTCAAGTACTGCAACCTGATGGCTTTCCCTGATTCCGAAAATGGTGAGCGGCAGACCTATCTCGTTGTTGAAATTGCCAGCGGTCTTGTGAACGCTGTATTTCTGCTCAAGGACTGATGAAATCATCTCCTTGGTGCTGGTCTTGCCGACACTTCCGGTGATACCCACTACCTTGATATCAAGGCTTTTTCTGTAAAATGCCGCGAGCTTTTTCATGGCATCGGTGGTTGACTCAACCAGCACATATGGGCCTGCCGGATCCGTAAGCTCATGCTCAGAAAGCACGATTGCCGCTCCCTGCTCAAACACAGCATTGATGAATTTGTGTCCGTCCACCCTTTCTCCCTTTATCGGGATAAAAAGATAGCCCTCCTTCACCTGTCTGCTGTCTATGACTGCGCCTGTGATTGTCGTATCAAGCAGTGTCTCATCGCCTATGTATCTGCCCTCGCAGGCCTTTGCGATATTTGCAAATGTAAGATTTTTCATGTACTTATCAGACATGCTACACCTCATATTTTTTCAAAGATATGTCAATCAGATACTCACAGAGCTGATTAAAGCTCATACCGATAACCGCTGCCTCCTGTGGCAGAAGACTGGTCGGAGTCATGCCCGGCAGTGTGTTTGCCTCAAGACAGAACATCTCATTTTTGTCGTTGAGCAAAAAGTCTGAGCGTGAATATGTATCAAGCCCGATAACGCGCGCAACCTCCTCGGCGTAGTGCTGCATATCCTTTGTCACCTGCTCAGGGAGCTCGGCCGGACATGTCTCAACTGTGCTGCCCGCCTTGTATTTATTCTTGTAATCGTAGAAGCCCTCCTTCGGTGCAATCTCTATAATAGGAAGAGCTTTGCCCTCAATAACGCCGACAGAGAACTCCCTGCCCTGTACAAATTCCTCGATAACCAGCTCATTTTCCCACTTGAATGCATCGTCAAGTGCCGCCTTAAACTCTGCCGCATCCCTGACGATAGTGACACCGATGCTTGAACCGCCGCAGCATGGCTTTACTACACATGGAAGTGTCAGGTCAAGCTTTGTGATATCATCCTGTCTGGTCTCTCTGGTCATGGAAATGCCCTTTGGAGTAGGGATACCATTTGCAAGGAAGAACTGCTTTGATGTCTCCTTGTTCATTGCGATGGCTGAGCTTAAATAATCGCTGCCTGTGTATTTGACACCGAAGAGGTCAAATGCTGCCTGAATCTTTCCGTTCTCTCCGTTCTCTCCGTGGAGTGCCATGAAAACAATGTCAGCCATCTGACACATTTTGATAACATTTGGTCCGAAAAAGCACGGTGACTGGTCCTTTCTGGAAGCCTTTACCTTTGCGAGGTCTGGTGCCTCTGTCGGAATATCGCTGACCTGCACGCTTATCTCGTCCGCGCGGTCAAATATGCCTGTCAGATCCTCCTCCCTGTCACTATATCCCATAAATACATCCAATAATATAACTTTGTGGCCGTTTTCTTTGAGTGCCTTAGCTACCATGCTTCCTGTCTTGAAGGAAACATCTCTCTCTGTGCTGAGCCCTCCGGCAAGTACTACGATGTTCATTTTTGTCCTCTTTTCACATTAACTATATTTCTGATAACACTCCTAAATCCAATTAAAAATATCGACTCCGGCAAGTTATCAATTTCTAAAATTATAACACCATTTATATAAAAAAGAAAGACCGGTTAAACCGGTCAAAAAAGAAATTCCCTTATTTTCATATAACTTATATAACGTCTCGGCTATCCAACAGCATAACCATTCTTACAAAAAGCTTCCGACCCTGTAAATCTTTCTGGTTCAACGTCTCTCCATACTTGAAAACCAATTGCCTGCACTGCCATACTGTAAGGTCAGGATTTCCAAACAATAAAATCTTAAGTGCCTCGTTTTCAAGATATTTTTGTACGTTTGATACCTCAGCTAAAATATCCATGATATCTTCGTAATTAATTAGTCCCCTCTGCTCTCGAAATACCGTACTATACAAATATTCATAACCCTCCTTGTACTTATTATTTTGATATTACAATTCTCGAGAACTTCTTTTTTATGCTTTCTTTCCCCTATTGCAAGACTCTTTTTTGCAATATTATTTTTCCATATTTTTCGTAAAATTTCTAGGTGCGTTTCGCGCCTGTTGATTCTATTATGTTAATTTCTGTAATAATTTTGCAACTTTTTGGTAATTATCGACATAATTCGACATAAAAATATGTGTGTATCAGCTTTTTTATGTTTGAATCTGCAGGTTTTACTTACGAAATTTTGGAATGATAATTTCGTAGATCGGAAGAGCACACGTCTGAACTCCAGTCACACTTGAATCACGAAATTCCTAAATTTCGTAGATCGGAAGAGCGTCG
>OQVT01001784.1_pt1 | contig 13787 bp, 15 predicted proteins | sample 1691561 | NCBI WGS metagenome assembly OQVT01 (sample SAMN03418260, study PRJEB22391) | human gut metagenome | biome: human-gut; feature: organic feature; material: feces | host: Homo sapiens | place: Tanzania | collected 2013-01 | reverse complement strand
ACATCTTTGCTAGTGTCGGTTATGGCATCTAAGGGATCGCCACTCTTGCTGGTAGCAGCGCCTTCAAAGTCGTGCTCTGGATACATAAAGCCGTTAGCATCCATGCGCATGTTGGGATCGCGGTCTTTTTTCTTCTCTTTCTGATTATTCTCTACCGGATCGAATTCATGCATAGAATCGTTCCTTCTGTTATTCCCATTGCGAATACGCCCCAGACCGTTCCATAATTCAAAGGCTTTTTTTAACGTGAAAATTCTCCTCATCAATCCTCCTCTATCTGCTGAAGAGCAACACAACCCAGTAGTAGCCAATTTATTTTCCAACGCTATGCCCTTAGGCATTTTATATATTGCCTCTTATTCTATAGAGCGGGGGCTCAATGTTCGGGCGATTGACGCTCCGGCCGAGCGTCTCAGTTTAGATGAAACTATGGCTCGAATAAAAAAATTCAGCCCGGTGTTTTTTATTGCAGAAAATCACTGCGGATTTAACATTATTTTTTGTTACGGTCTTATAAAGGTACTTGGGATGCCTATAATCGTTCATTGCCACAGAGACATTTCAAGGTTCACAGAAGATGTAAGGGTAGTGCTGATAAAGCATTGAAGGCTGTAACAGATAAGATTAGAAACAACCATTGGAAACAACCAATAGAAATATTATCTGGAAAAATATTAAAATCACAAATATAAGGGAGCAAGAACAATGAAAAACAAAATGAAAACAACTGAGATGGAAGATTTTGAAATACTGTACAAAAATATCGGGAATGAAGTTATTAAAGAGAGAATTCGGTCGTCAGGACAATGGTATATTGAACGGGCAATACGATATAAGAGGTATTTTTATTCGTTAAGCATTATAAGTATTATATTGCCATTGATTATATCTTCTGTGAATATTTTGGGAGCTTCCTGGGAAAATGAGGTAAGAATTGTAACTACGATAGCTTCTGCCATTGTGTCAATGGTAACCGGGTTATTAACATTTACTAAATGCGGGGAAAAATGGACATTATATAGAAGCACAATAGAAATGATAAAGAGTGAGCTGACTTTATTCTGGACAAAAACGCCTGTTCCGGATGAAAAAGATTTAGCGAACCTTACATACAGATTGGAAGAAATTATGAATAAAGAGCATAGCAGATGGAAAAAAATGCAGCAGGAAGATGACAAGGTTACATTAAAATCCAATGAGAAAAATGAAGAGACCGGTAAATAAAAGATAAAGAGGGTGAGAACCAAAAAATAATACGAGGAGACATATCAATGGAAAAGTTACGCTCAGTTTGCATAATACAGAGAATTGATCAGATGGTTCCTGCTGTATATTTAAAAGAATTTTTTATGTTTGCAGGAGCATTCCTCAATTGTACAGAAATGGATACTATTTATTCGATAAAACAGATATATCTCCACTTGCTTCATATAGTGTAAATTGGAATTTCCCAAAGGATATTAAAGTAAGAGAGAAAAGTGAAGCATCTGTTTTGTATTATTATTATCATTATAATGGTTTGGTACGAATAGAAGGAAAAAAAATCATAGAAAAAAAAGTGAGCGCTGATTACATAAGAGGAGTTAAATTAATACAGAAAGCAATGCAATGGGAAATATCTGAGAAAGGTATTGCAATTGAAACGAACCCGTCTTCAAATTATATGATCGGAACATTTTCAAAGTATGATCAACATCCGATTACGACATTTTATAATAATGGACTTACATCAGAACGGGAACTGTTAAAATCTTCTTCACAAATCTGGGTATCTATTAATACGGATGATCAGGGAATCTTTAATATCAAATTGGAAAATGAATATGCATTTATTGCAAGAGCTCTGGAAAAAAAGGTAGACGAAAATGGAGAAAAAATGTATTCAAAATCAATGATTTATGATTGGCTGGATAAGATACGAAAGATGGGATTGAACCAATCATTTCTTACAGTAAATGATGATGCAAATGATAAACTTCCATAAAATGCCCGAACGAAACAATATACTGTTTAAAAATCTATACCCAAGGAGGACTCCCAAATGACAAACCTAAATTCCCTTTTCCTGTCCCAGGCCTACAATGACTGCTGGGACGATTATAACAGATCTTTAAAACTCCGCAGCTTCCCACGCTGGGACTACGTAATTCTGACTGCTTCCAATGAACAGCAGGCAGAAGGCTTCCGCAAACAGATTGAAGACAGACAGAACTTCCTGCCGAAAGGTACGAAGTTTGTTGCCATCCCGGATCGTGATGGCAGGCGTGTCGGCTCCGGAGGAGCTACGCTGGAGGTTCTGAGATATCTTCATGAACAGGAAGGATCTTTTGACAGCCTTCGTGTGCTGGTGATTCATTCCGGTGGGGACAGTAAGCGTGTTCCCCAGTATTCTGCGTTGGGAAAGCTCTTTTCGCCGGTACCTCATGAGCTTTCCAATGGACGAAGTTCTACTTTATTTGATGAATTCATGATATGTATGAGCTCTGTTCCTTCACGGATCCGTGAGGGGATGGTACTACTGTCGGGAGATGTACTGCTTTTATTTAATCCTCTTCAGATTGACTACAACAATGTGGGAGCAGCTGCCATATCCTTTAAGGAAAACGTAGAAACCGGCAAGAACCATGGTGTTTATCTGAATGGACCGGACGGAAATGTGAAGTGCTGTCTGCAGAAGAAATCTGTGGAGGTCCTGCGGGAAGCAGGAGCAGTCAATGAATCCGGTTGTGTGGATATTGATACCGGGGCACTGATCTTTAGTACTGACATTATGAAATCTTTATATTCACTGATTGAAACAGACGCGGACTATGACAGAAATGTCAATAAGAGAACGCGTCTTTCTCTTTACGCTGATTTCCTTTATCCTCTGGCTTCGGATTCTACGCTGGAGGATTTTTACAGGGAGAAGCCGGAGGGTGAATTCTGTCCGGAACTGACGGCTGCCAGAACCCGTGTGTGGGAGGTGCTGCGTCCCTACAGGATGAAGCTTCTGCGTCTGGCACCTGCGAAGTTTATTCATTTTGGAACGACCAGGGAGATACTGGAGCTGATGAACGGAGGTGTGGATGAGTACCATTATCTGGGATGGAGCCGGAAAGTGGGCAGCAGTATCCGTAGTGATGTGTCTGGCTATAACAGTGTACTGAGCAGCAGGGCATCTGTTGGGAAGGACTGTTATCTGGAGGTTTCCTATGTGCATGGAAATTCCAGGATTGGCAGCCACAGTGTGCTCTCTTACATAGATGTGCAGGATCAGGTTATTCCTGATAATGTTGTTCTCCATGGTCTGAAGCAGAGAAACGGAAAATTTATTGTTCGTATTTTTGGCGTAAATGATAATCCTAAGGAGAATCGACTGTTTGGCAGGGATCTGGATGAACTGGAAGATACACTTGGAGTGAGATTCTGGGAGGAGAACGGACAGGCACATACCTTGTGGTCTGCTGCGCTGTATCAGGAGGCAGATACGATCCGGGAGGCAACAGATGCGGCACTGGAACTTTATGAGATTGTCACAGGAGGGAAAGATTTTGACAGATCTTTATGGACTGCAGCTTCCCACAAGTCTCTCTGTGCCGGATTTAATGAGGCGGATCCGGATGCTATCATAGCGTGGAATAAGCGGATGGCAGATCTGGTAACTATGGACGGGATTGCAAAGGCAATCAGGGATCAGGTTCCGGCAGGAAGTATAAGAAAGCTGCAGTCGCTTACAAAGATTCAGAAGGAATGGCTGGAGAAGCGTCTGAGAAAAGCTGATTTCGGTGAAAAAATGCGCCTGCATTATTATCTGGGAGTGATCCTTGAGGATGAGAATGAGGTGCAGGAATGTTTCCGCATTATTCAGTCGGAAGTTCTGGAGGCGACGATCAAAAGCCTTGCTTATAATGAACAGGCAAGGATTGTCACAGATCATCATACAGTCAGGCTGCCTCTCCGTGTAAACTGGGGAGGTGGCTGGAGTGATACGCCGCCCTATTGTAATGAAAAGGGCGGGACTGTGTTAAATGCCGCTATTCTTTTGAACGGGGAGAAGCCGGTAGAGGTGACATTGGAGAGGATTCCTGAGCAGAAGGTTGTTTTTGACAGCCGGGATATGGATGTTCATGGAGAGTTTGACACGATTGAACCTTTGCAGGCCACAGGTGACCCTTATGATCCATTTGCCCTGCAGAAGGCCTGCCTTCTTGCCTGTGGGATCATTCCCAGGGAAGGATATACTCTGGGTGAAATACTGGAACGCCTTGGCAGTGGTTTTGTTATGCATTCTGAGGTAACAAATGTTCCTAAAGGTTCCGGTCTTGGCACCTCATCTATTCTTTCGGCAGCCTGTGTGAAGGCAGTGTTTGAATTTATGGGAATCGCATATACAGAAGAAGATTTATATGCCCATGTACTGGCAATGGAGCAGATAATGTCTACAGGAGGTGGATGGCAGGATCAGGTTGGCGGTATTACGTCTGGTCTTAAATATATAACCTCCATGCCTGGGCTTCAGCAGCAGCTTCAGGTAGCACACATAGAGCTTTCGCCGCAGACAAAGAAGGAGCTGGATGAGAGATTTGTCCTGATCTATACAGGGCAGAGGCGTCTGGCGAGAAATCTTCTCCGTGATGTGGTGGGACGCTATGTGGGCAATGAACCGGACAGTCTGTTTGCGTTGGAGGAGATCCAGAAAACAGCAGCACTGATGCGCTTTGAACTGGAGCGTGGAAACGTAGACGGTTTTGCAAAACTTCTGGATTATCACTGGGAACTGAGTAAGAAAATAGATGCCGGAAGCAGTAACACTTTGATTGAGCAGATTTTCAGCAGTATTGAGGAGCTGGTGGACGGAAAGCTGGTATGTGGTGCCGGTGGCGGCGGTTTCCTTCAGGTGATACTGAAAAAGGGTGTGACAAGGCAGATGATAGAAGAACGTCTGAAAGAAGTATTTATGGACAGCCTCGTTGGCGTAGCTGACTGTAATCTTGTATGGGAATAGAAATTCCGAAGGAAAAGATCAGATGAAAGATTTATTTGTTAATACACAATTACCGGTTGTCACCTCTGACAGGATTTTATATACACCGTCAAATTTTGCCAGGACTTCTTTACTGTATCTGCAGGAGATTGGCTCTCTGCAGGTACATAAGCCTCACAGCACGGGGCGAAGTAACCTGTCCTCTTATTTGTTTTTTACAGTGACAGATGGCGAGGGTGAGCTCATCTGTGAAGGCAGAACTTATTCTCTTCGTACAGGAGACTGTGTGTTTATTGACTGCAGGAAACAGTATGCACACAGTAGTTCGGAGAAGCTGTGGAGTTTATCCTGGATACATTTCTATGGTCCGAATATGACAGCAATTTATGACAAGTATTTAGAGCGGGGTGGAAGAGCAGTCTTCCACCCCGTTTCTGTTTCCGGGTTTCTGGAAATCTGTCACAGGATTTATGAGCTGGCAGATTCCGATGATTACATTCGGGATATGAAGATTAACAGTGAGCTGAATTATCTGCTGACGCTTCTGATGAATGAGTCCTGGCACCCGGGAGAAAAACACAGAGATGCAGATCTGAAAAAACAGAATGTACTTCCTGTAAAGCAGTATCTGGATGAGCATTATCAGGAGAAAATAAGCCTGGATTTTCTGGCAGAGCATTTTTTTATCAGTAAATACTATCTGACCCGCGTGTTCAGGGAGCAGTTTGGTGTCAGTATCAGCAGCTACCTGATGAACAGGAGAGTCACGAAGGCAAAATATATGCTCCGCTTTTCCAACGAAAAGATAAAGACCATCGGCTATAAATGTGGTCTGGGAGAGCCTCATTATTTCAGCCGGGTTTTCAGACAGATGGAAGGCATGAGTCCTTTAGAGTACAGAGAGAAGTGGGAGAAGTGAGAAAAGAGAGCAAGATAATGTAAGAAAACAGTGAGAAAGGGCAATATCGTGAATTCAGGCTTTCCGGATTTTTTACTAAAATAAATGTAGTAACTGTGGAGGTATTGAACAGTTGCTATTGATCAATAGAAAATAAATCAAAAGGAAAGTTGAGGTTAATATATGTCTAAGGTTGCATTGATTACCGGTATTACCGGTCAGGATGGTTCCTATCTGGCTGAATTTTTACTGGAGAAGGGTTACGAGGTTCACGGTATTGTACGTCGTGCTTCCATTTCAAATACTGCCCGTATCGATCATCTGATCGAAAAAAATGTGATTAAACTTCATGACGGAGATTTGTCTGATTCTTCAGGGCTGATCCGTCTGGTGGGAGAGATCAGACCGGATGAAATTTACAATCTGGCTGCACAGAGCCATGTGCAGGTATCCTTTGATGCGCCGGAATATTCCGGTGATGTGGATGCACTGGGTGTCCTGCGTGTGCTGGAAGCTGTCCGTGTCTGCGGTCTGACAAAGACCTGTAAGGTATATCAGGCATCTACCTCTGAACTGTATGGCAAGGTAGAAGAGGTTCCGCAGAAAGAAACCACACCGTTTCATCCATATTCCCCTTACGCTGTGGCAAAGCAGTATGGCTTCTGGATGGTGAAGGAATACCGTGATGCTTATGGAATGTTCGCTGTTAATGGCATTCTGTTCAATCATGAGTCTGAGCGTCGTGGTGAAAATTTCGTTACCCGTAAGATCACACTGGCTGCAGGACGCATTGCAGAAGGTCTGCAGGATCATCTGGAACTGGGCAATATGGATTCCCTGCGTGATTGGGGCTATGCCAAAGATTATGTTGAGTGCATGTGGCTGATCATGCAGCAGGAGAAGCCGGAGGATTTTGTCATTGCGACAGGTGTACAGCACACTGTCCGCGACTTCACTGAGAAGGCGTTTGCAGCTAACGGTATGACCATCCGCTGGGAAGGTACCGGCATTGATGAGAAGGGTTACGATGCAGCTACCGGCAAGATGTTGGTATGCGTAAATCCCCAGTGGTTCCGGCCGACTGATGTGGACAATCTGTGGGGCGATCCGACTAAGGCGAAGACGGTTTTGGGATGGAATCCACAGAAGACGAGCTACGAAGAACTGGTGGAGATTATGGCAAAGAATGACCGTGAGCTTGCAAAGCGCGAGAAGGCCATGAAGGCTGTTATGTAAGAAAGAAGGCATACGATTATGATGGAAAAAAATGCAAAAATTTATGTTGCAGGTCATCGCGGAATGGTAGGCTCTGCCATTGTACGTGAGCTGCAGCGTCAGGGATATACGAATATTGTGACACGTACCCATAAGGAGCTGGATCTGACCCGTCAGGATGCAGTGGAGAAGTTTTTCGCTGCAGAAAAGCCGGAGTATGTGTTTCTCGCAGCTGCCAAAGTAGGCGGCATTGTGGCAAACCAGAATGCACTGGCTGATTTCATGTATGATAATATGATTTTGGAAATGAATGTGATTCACTCCGCATGGAAGAACGGCTGCAGGAAGCTGGAATTCTTAGGTTCTTCCTGTATTTATCCGCGTATGGCACCTCAGCCGATGAAGGAAAGCTGTCTGCTGACTTCTGAACTGGAGAAAACCAATGAGGCATATGCACTGGCAAAGATTTCCGGGTTAAAGTACTGTGAGTTTCTGAACCGCCAGTATGGCACAGACTATATTTCCGTAATGCCGACAAATCTGTACGGCCCAAATGACAACTATCATCCTACACACAGTCATGTGCTTCCGGCGCTGATCCGCCGTTTCCATGAGGCGAAGGAGAGCGGTGCTGCAAGTGTAACCTGCTGGGGGGATGGTTCTCCGCTGCGTGAGTTTCTGTATGTGGATGACCTGGCAAATCTGTGTGTGTTCCTGATGAACAACTACTCAGGTAACGAGACTGTCAATGCCGGTACCGGTAAGGAACTGACTATTAAGGAGCTGACTGAGCTGGTTGCGAAGGTTGTAGGCTATGACGGTGAGATCAAATGGGATCCTGATAAGCCAAACGGTACACCGCGTAAGCTTCTGGATGTTTCCAAGGCAACGAACCTTGGATGGACGTATAAAACCGAGCTTGAGGATGGCATACGCCTTGCGTATGAGGATTTTCTGAATAATCCCATGCGCGCTGAACGCTGATCTTATTTTTACGAGGAGAAGATTATGAATATCATTTTGTTATCCGGCGGTTCCGGCAAGCGTCTGTGGCCCCTTTCCAATGACATCCGTTCCAAACAGTTTATTAAGATTTTCAAAAAGGAGGACGGCACTTATGAGTCTATGGTGCAGCGTGTCTATCGACAGATCAGGAAGGTGGACACAGATGCGACCGTGACCATTGCCACCGGTAAGACACAGGTTTCTGCAATCCACAACCAGCTGGGTGAGGATGTGGGCATCAGCGTAGAGCCGTGCCGTCGTGATACATTTCCGGCAATTGCACTGGCAACAGCTTATCTGGTGGATGTGATGCACGTTGCCCCGTCTGAGTCTGTGGTAGTCTGCCCGGTTGACCCCTATGTGGAAGATGGTTACTTTGAAGCACTGAAGGAACTGTCAGAGCAGGCAGACAAGTGCGAGGCAAATTTGGTACTGATGGGTATTGAGCCGACCTATCCCAGTGAGAAATACGGTTATATCATCCCAGAGAGTACAGACCATGTAGCTGAGGTAAGGACCTTCAGGGAGAAACCGACAGCGGACGTGGCAGAACAGTATATTGCACAGGGAGCACTCTGGAATGGTGGTGTGTTTGCTTATAAACTGGGTTATGTGATGGATAAAGCCCATGAGTTGATGGATTTTACAGACTATCAGGATTTGTTCGACAAGTATGATACCATGAAGAAGATCTCTTTCGACTATGCTGTGGCAGAGCATGAGTCAAAAATTCAGGTTGTCCGTTTTGCCGGTATGTGGAAAGACCTTGGCACATGGAATACGCTGACTGAGGCAATGGACGAAAGTATTATTGGTAAGGGAGAGTTGAACGACAAGTGCTCCGGAGTCCATATCATCAATGAAATGGATGTGCCGGTGCTGGCAATGGGTTTGCATGATGTGGTGATCTCCGCGTCACCGGAAGGCATTCTGGTCTCGGATAAAGAGCAGAGTTCTTACATTAAGCCGTTTGTAGATAAGTTTGAACAGCAGATTATGTTTGCCGAGAAGTCCTGGGGCAGTTTTAAGGTGGTCGATGTGGAAACCACATCCCTGACGATTAAGGTAACCTTAAATCCCGGCCATAGTATGAATTACCACAGCCACAAGAACCGGGATGAGGTGTGGGTAGTCATATCTGGTGAAGGAAAAACCATCGTGGATGGTATGGAGCAGATAGTAAAGCCAGGTGACGTTATAACTATGTCCGCAGGCTGCCGCCATACTGTGATAGCTGATACGGAACTGAAGTTGATTGAAGTACAGCTGGGCGCTGATATCAACGTTCACGATAAGCAGAAGTTTGAACTGGAGCGGTAAACAAGATAGAAAACATGACTGATAAGAAAGACAGAAATGGTGATCAATGGACACATGCATGAAAAGAAGAAATGAACCCCTTTTGCTCCGTCCGGCAGGTAAGGATTACCTGTGGGGTGGAAAAAGGCTGAACGATGAATATGGGAAGAACATTGAGTTGTCTCCGTTGGCAGAAACATGGGAATGTTCCACGCATCCGGATGGGGTAAGTACTGTGCGTTGTGGAACGTTTGACAAAATGGAGCTGACTGCGGTCATAAAAGCCCACCCGGAGTATCTGGGGGAACGGCATAAGGGCGAAACAACGCTGCCAATTCTGGTGAAGCTGATCGATGCAAGAAAGGATCTGTCTGTGCAGGTGCATCCGGATGATGACTATGCAAAGATGAAGGAACATGGTCAGCTTGGAAAAACGGAGATGTGGTATGTGCTGGATGCAGCCAGGGATGCAAAACTGATCTACGGTTTGCGGCAGGACTGCACAAAGAAAGAAATGCAAAAGGCACTGGCAGAAGGTACTGTGATGAAGTATCTGCAGAAGGTACCTATTCACAAGGATGACCTGTTTTTTATCCCTGCAGGCACGATCCATGCCATTGGGGCAGGTGCGCTCGTTGCAGAAATCCAGGAAAGCTCGAACCTGACCTATCGGCTGTATGATTACGACCGCATAGGAAAGGACGGGAAGAAAAGGGAACTGCATATCGACAAGGCGTTGGATGTGGCAGATCTTCACGGCAGTGCAGAGCCGAGACAGCCGCTGCGGGTTCTGAAGTACCGTCCGGGGATGGCATCGGAGCTGTTGATACGCTGCAAATATTTTGAAGTATACCGGATGCTTATCAATACAGAACGCCGACAGACGGTGCATTACCGTGCGGACAGGATGGCATTTCGGGTATTACTGTGCATGGATGGCTGTGGCACGATATCCTATGATGAGGGAACTGTTAATTTTTATAAGGGAGACTGTGTGTTTGTGCCGGCGGATTCAGAAGTCCTTACGATTCACGGACAGGCGCAGTTCCTTGATATCAGAGGATAAAATACAGAACTCCAGGGTATGGGGAAAGACAGGTAGGTAAGATGAAGATTAAGAAGGAATATGAAAGATGGCTGGCAAATGCAGTGGCAGATATGGATGTTGCTGCGGAACTGAAGGCAATGGACTATGTGGAAGTCGAGGATGCGTTTTATCGTGATCTGGCATTTGGAACAGGCGGTCTGCGCGGTGTGATCGGTGCAGGAACAAACCGCATGAACATTTACACAGTTGCAAAGGCTTCTCAGGGATTAGCAGACTATTTGAAGAAACACTTTAAAGAACCTTCTGTTGCAATCGGCTACGACAGCCGTATCAAGAGCGATGTGTTTGCAAAAGTCGCAGCAGGGGTATTTGCAGCAAATGGTGTCAGTGTCAATATCTGGCCTGTTCTGATGCCGGTACCGACCGTATCTTTTGCGACTCGCTATCTGCATACTTCTGCAGGTGTCATGGTGACAGCTTCCCACAATCCCGGCAAATACAATGGTTACAAGGTCTATGGTGCTGACGGCTGTCAGATTACGACCGAAGCAGCGGCGGAGATTCTTGCTGAGATTGAAAAACTTGACATCTTTGCGGACGTTAAGACCAGCAACTTTGAAGCAGGCGTGGCAAACGGCAGCATCCGGTATATTCCGGACGAGGTTTACACCGCATTTGTAGAGCAGGTCAAGAGTCAGTCAGTCTTGTTTGGCGAGAGCGTCAACAAGAATGTAGCCATCGTGTACAGCCCGCTGAATGGTACGGGGTTGAAGCCAGTGACCCGCACCCTCCAGGAGATGGGTTACACGAACATTACGGTGGTCAAGGAGCAGGAGCAGCCAGACGGACACTTTCCGACCTGTCCTTACCCGAATCCTGAGATCAAGGAAGCAATGGCACTGGGCATGGAGTATGCCAGGAAGTGCAACGCTGACCTGCTGTTGGCAACTGACCCGGATTGTGACCGTGTGGGTATTGCTGTCAAGAATAAGGCTGGGGAGTATGAGCTGCTGACCGGCAACCAGACAGGTATGCTGTTGCTGGATTACATTTGCAGTCAGCGCATCAAGCACGGTAAGATGCCTGCCGACCCGGTCATGATCAAGACTATCGTGACGATGGATATGGGCGAGCAGATTGCCGCCCATTACGGACTGCGTACCGTCAACGTGTTGACTGGTTTTAAGTTCATCGGCGAGCAAATCGGCAAGCTGGAACAGCTGGGGAAAGCAGACAGTTATGTGTTCGGCTTTGAAGAAAGCTATGGTTATCTGACCGGCTCCTACGTCCGCGACAAGGACGGCGTGGATGGTGCGTATATGATCTGTGAGATGTTCAGTTACTATGCCACCCAGGGCATCAGCCTGTTGGACAGGCTGGATGAACTGTATAAGACATATGGTTACTGCCTGAACACCCTGCACAGCTATGAGTTCGATGGCAGCGCCGGTTTTGCCAGGATGCAGAGCATTATGCAGGCATTCCGTGGTGGCATCAAGGAGTTTGGCGGCAAGAAGGTTGTCAGACTGTTGGATTATGTACAGGGACAGGATGGATTGCCCAAGTCTGATGTGTTGAAATTCCTGCTGGAAGACAACTGCTCTCTGGTAGTACGTCCTTCTGGTACCGAACCCAAGCTGAAAATTTATATTTCTGTCAGTGCTGAGAATAAAGAAATGACAGAGGAAGTAGAAGATGAGATTGCTAAAACTGCAGAAAAGTGGATTTGTTGATTTTGAAAGGCTCCGTAAGGAGCCTTTCGGTGATAATTGGAGAAAAGTATACTGTTAATGTTTAAGAAGTAACGACAGTACACGAGGTCGTGCTCCTCTTTCGTATCGAAATCCAAGTGCGTGACGTATAATTTCCGGTAAATATAATTTTTCTCCATCGCGTGTCAGATAACCTGACTGAATCATGGATTTCTCTTCAGAAGCGGTAAGAGCATCTTCTTCCAAATTCATGGGAAGCGTCTTTTTTTCAGAGTTTTGTTCCTTTTTTAATTCTTCATTTAAATGGGCAAAAGAATCTAATGAGGAATTGACAGATTTTACAAATAATTGTTCCCAAAAACTCATCCAGTCAAGTTCTTTGGCTGCATTGGAATCCAAATCAATAGTATTATCAATGTAATCCGGTTTATAAATATAGTTTATAAATATAGGATCTAAGCAAAGAAAATTGTGTTGACTCTGCGCCAATATTGACGTATAATTGGCACAGGAGGAGTTGACATGGTTAAGATAAAAGAGTGGAGACAAGGACTGGGAATTACCCAAAAAGCTCTTGCTGATGCAGCAGGGCTGGATCTTCGCTGGGTTCAGAAATTGGAAGCCGGTGATATTGATATTCAAAACGTTACAGTAAAGAGATTTTCTCTTCTCATGAAAGGAATCAGCGAACTCTCCCAGCAGGTTTCGTGTCCATGTTCAATGAAATCAGATATAGAAACAGTGAATGAAATCCATGAAATGGTGGACAGACTTTTTAAGGAGGATTCAGCATGACTGGTGAAGCTACTCTTAGCAATGAGAAAAATTATACAGTATTTCGTTTTGGTAATCATGTGATTCGCTTTGCTGCACCGTATTCTTTGGAGCATTACACGGAAGTGAAAGAGTGGGATAACGGCTACTTGGTAGTGATGGCGAAGTATAAGCAGAATGCTGAACCGGAAGAAGAATACATTGATCTTGTACCGATTCTTCAAAATCTTTATTTTGATGCTGATAAATTTCTAGAACCAATAAAAGGAGTGAAGGTTGCAAATGGCTGATATTAAACAGGTTGCGGATGCGGCGGACATGATTGTGAACGGCTATGCGTTCACACGATGCACAGAGGGCTATCGCGTGTTGAATCTGAATCGTCCAGATCGTGCGGCAGTGTTTTCAAAAGATGGTAAGGTACTTGAAACAAGCATGGATGACATTGAAGTGCGTATTGCTGGAGATTATCTGAAGAAGAACCATAAGTTTATGGAGGATTAAGATGCCGAAGTATTATGAATATAAAATTGCAGGATACTATTTGTACTTCACATCTTACTGTGTGATTGAGTGTATGCACGTTCATGCGAGTGACCGTAAATTAACCGAGGCAGGTTCGGCAAAGTTTTTTGTAAAAGACAACGGCGATACTGTGCTGCAGAATCGTGGTATTCTCAATGATAGAGAAATCAGAAAGATACAGGAGTTTATCAAACAGAATTATCAGGAAATGTACTTGAAGTGGTCAGAGTATAGCCATGAAGGCTACTATGGAAAAAACAATTAAGTATCGCAACATTGGCATCTTTTATATCTCCTTTCCTTATCATACTTATATTGCAATACGTATTTATACGTATGTCAATT
>OQVT01001782.1_pt1 | contig 13793 bp, 10 predicted proteins | sample 1691561 | NCBI WGS metagenome assembly OQVT01 (sample SAMN03418260, study PRJEB22391) | human gut metagenome | biome: human-gut; feature: organic feature; material: feces | host: Homo sapiens | place: Tanzania | collected 2013-01 | reverse complement strand
GGCCTCTCCTTTTAAAACAGCCCCGCACCAGGCGGGGCCATCTGTTTCTGCATCCTGACCTGCAGAAGCTTGATTCTGCAGGGTCCCACGGAATGGGTACAGTGTCTTCCGTCTTTTCCGCATTCTATCATAGAATGCAGATATTCCGAAATGTTATATTCTCAGCTTATCGTACATCGTTGATGGAACCGACGATGAGGATATCCTCATCCGGCTCACGATCCATGATATCGAGATCCATGAGCAGCATCACCTGATCGAGATCGACCGCAGAGTAGTCACATACACGCGGACCTACACATACGAAGTAGTCCGGACGAAGGACGGTATCGGTCTTGAATACTGCAAGATCCTTCCACATCTCTTCTACAGCCTCCTTATACGCACCGGCCTTTACCTTGACCGCAACGGCGTCAGAGCACTGCACCTTGATGAAGCCCTTCTTATCGACGATACGGATCGGATGACGATCCCCCATCTCACCGGTGTAAACGTAGAACTTGTCACTCTTCTCTGCGAGGTGAACATCACTTACCTTCTCACCGAAATCTTCCTTCGCGAGCTGCTCGGCCTCGGCCTCATCACACTCCTTCAGGAGGTCGGTGGTCTTTACCTCGGTAGAACCGGTTGCGATCGCGGTTACCTTACCGGTCTGGCTGTCGATCTCGATATGTACCTCGACAGTATCAGGAGAAGCACCAGAACCGATCGCGGCATCCGTCGCCTCCTTCTTGAGCTCCTTGATATCCTCCTGGGTCGGGTTCGGGATTACTCGCTCGACGACATCACGTACCATCGAAAGAGCGACACCGATGGAGGAGATAACCTCTGCGTTCTCCGGGATGGAGTACTGAAGACCCATCTTCTTCGCGCAGTATGGAACGAGAGAAGCAGCACCACCGCCGCAGCCGACGAGCTTCATCGCGTCGTGGTCGAGCTGGTACTTATCGGCAAGTGCATTGATGCAGGCATTGACCTTCTCAAAGTCCTTATCGAGGATCTGGGTTGCGAGCTCCTCTACCGTGATGCCGAGCTTATCCGCTACCGGCTGCATGCACTTACGAGCGGCACTTGCATTACCATGGGCGAAGTACTTCTCATCGATCAGACCGAGTACGTTCGCTGCATCGGTGTTGGTGAAGCAGATACGCTTACCGCTGGCAAGCTTCACTGCGACGTAATCGGAAGGATCGCCTGGCTTCGGGCTGAGCATCTCGATGGTCAGTGGGCCTGCATCGATCTCCTCCTCCGGTGTGAAGCATGCGTACTCGCAGCCTGCGATATGTGCGGAACGAGGTCCGACATCCTCTACGCCGTGGTCATTGATACGAACCATGGAACCACCGGCACAGCCGAGGATACGTACGTCGAGGGAGTTGATATAGGTATCATGTCCACCGATCTGTGCGTAGTCAACACCCGGACGACCATTCTTGATGACGCCGATGTTGGTCGTGGTGCCACCTACCTCGAAGTAGATTGCATTGGACGCACGAAGGTACATGAGGGAACCCATCACGGAGGCGGCCGGGCCGGACAGTGCGGTCAGGATCGGACGCTTACGCATCTCGCTGATCTCCATAACACCACCATCACCACGCATGATCATGAGCGGAACGGTGACGCCGGCGTTACGAACGGAGGACTCGGTTGCGTTTGCAGTCGCCATCATCTTCGGAAGGATGGACGCATTGATCGCTGCGGTACGTGTACGACGGGTCAGACCATAGAGCTTCGTGATATCGGACGCCATGGAAACCGGAAGGCCCTGTGCCTCTGCGAGGTCGTGGATCTTCACCTCTTCGTCCATGTTATCTACACCGAAGGCCATGGACGCGACGATTACCTGAGAACCCTCACCACAGAGCTCCTTGATCGCGGTGTTGATCTTCTCGTCGCTCAGCTCCTTCTTCTTCAGGAAGCGGTTGTGTACCGGGATCTTACGGCCGACCTTCTCGTCGAGCACGATGTCCTTCAGGTTCAGCTGACGCTTCGCGAGGAAGCCCTCGATACCGCCACCTGCGACGCCAATGACGCCGACCGAAGCAACATCACCCTCGATGAAGGCATTGGTCGCCTGTGTGGTTGAGTGCGCTACGAAAACGACGTCCTCCGGGGAGATGTTGTTCTCCTCCATACAGTTCTTAAAGGACTGAACGACACCGGCTGCTACACCGTCCTTATCGTCATGTGTGGTTTTTACCTCGTTCTTACCGATGATCTCGTGGGTAAGGTTATCCATAGCGACACACTTGGTGTAGGTTCCACCTACGTCGATACCCATACGAACAGCACGATGCTCTGACATGTTTTCTCCTCCTGAAATACGTAATGATAGATGATGATATGACTTTACCGATTCCGCTCTGACGACGGATCGTGAAATATGCGACGGTGTGATGAGCACCGGACGCACAGAGGTATAATCTCACGGATTATCCTTATTGAGAGAGTTTGAAAATGTTCTTAACGGAACATCTTCAGAAAAGTGCCACCGCCTCTGACAGCGGCGGCACCGCTTGTTATTTAGATCCGATTCAGCTGATCAGCATCAGATGAACCACTCTGCACCGAGACCGCCGACACAGACGAAGGTCAGGATGTAGAGGATGATACCTGTGATGTAAGCAAACGGAATCGAGAGCTTCAGGTAATCCTTCGAATCAACCTTGGTGTACGCAAGACCCCATGCAACCCAGGACTGCGTGATGCAGGATCCGATGTTTACAGTGATGGTCGGAATCGCGAATACACAGTACAGGAACGGTACGGAGAAGGATGCTACACCACGAAGTACGCCGAGGGTAGCGGCTCCACAGCCTACGAGGGTCATCGGTCCACGGAAGAGGCCGAGGCCGAGCAGTGCTGCGAAAAGGATACATACGACGAGCTCGCTCTTCGGCATCACCGGTCCGAGGATAACCTTGAAGAACGGAGAAGCATAGCTTGCAACCTGGTTGAACATCGGAAGCGTTAACAGGAAGCCTACGAGCGGAGCGGTATCAACGACACCATCATAGTACAGCTTGTTGACGAGCTGGCAGTTCTCCTTGAAGGTACCCTTCATCTTGCCGCAGAGGAAAAGTGCGGCGAAGCCGGCGATGACGAAACCACCGATAACGGAGAAGTCAAGCCAGATCTTCAGTACGACCGGAACGATCGGAAGAAGCAGTGTGTAGATCGGAGCATCCTTCTGCTCTGCACCACGGGTCTGTGCTGCCCATGCGTGGCTGGTCTTGCTCTTCTTAAGGAAGACCGCTGCAAGAACAGTTGCAAGAACGACAGAAACGACAACGGCTGCATAGCCCCAGCGACCAGCATACCAGCCGAGGGTGAAGTCCGGCATCTCATCGACACCGATGAAGAATGCACGATACTGAGCGAAGTTAACCGGGTTCAGATAGATACCAGCGGCTACAGACTCCATGAAGGAGAACATCGCGATGGCCTTCGGAACACCGAGGGACATCATGATCGGAAGTACGATAACACCGATCGCGATAACAGGACCTGCACCGGTCATTGCGGTGAAGATGATCGCGGTTACGATGTTCAGAAGCGCGATGGTTACGATCGGCTTATCACCGCCGAGCTCTACGGTCTTACGAATAAGTGTAGAAGCGATACCGGTCTCCATGAGCACGCGGCCGAACCATGCACCCCAGCATACGTTTACGAGGGTGGTACCCCAGCCTTCCGGTGCGGACTGGAAGATCTTGTTGAGGATCACCATGATCTTCACCGGCTCACCGTTGCTGTAAAATGCGGTGGTGGAGAGGAACTCAGGTGTTGCAAATGTTGCACCAAGCAGGGACAGAACCGTCCATGCGATCGTGATCAGCAGGAAGCCGATCATCAGGTTGTGGCCCTTAACGCAGTAATATGCGAGACCGAAGAATGAGAGAAGCAGTAAAATACCAACTACAAACTCCATAGGAATACCCCTTTCTTATTACCTTTGAAATATTTGATCAATGGTTGTGATGTGATGCTTTCCCATACTCATCACGGAAAGCACCGGATTAAAAAACGCTTGCTCCTCCTCTCTTCTTATAAAATTCTTTTTATATGGCCCCGGGCGCAGCCCGGCATCCATGGAAAGTCCCGCCGATGGCGAAGGCCCCTAAAAAGCTAAGTACTCGTTCGGCTCACTCGCCTCGAAATACTGCGGGTAGATACGGCGGAGATAATCGCCGTCCCGTGCGATGAAGCCGAGATGCTGCCGGTTGATCACGGAAAGTGCATCCGCATCTCTCCGACGCAGTGAATCCAGCATCATACGATGCTCGGTCAGGTGGTTTTCCCAGCTGCCGACGGAAATCATGTGGGTTTCGTAGCTGTAGGTCATGATCTGCAGCTGCCGGATCCGCATCATATCGCAGTTGATGAAGGAATAGGTATCCCATACATCCTCCCGACCGCAGAAGCTGTACATGAGCTTATGCATGTTCGTGTCTTCGTCGAGCAGCCGTTCGGTCTCATGTGCTTCGCAGTGCTTCCGCTGCAGCCGGAGGCTCTCCTCGAGCTCTGCCATCTGCGCGTCCGTGATGCCCTGCCGGCAGAGTGTCCGCAGCACATCCTCCTCCAGTACGGTTCGCATGAACACGATCTGGTTCACCCGTGGAATCGAGATCAGACTGACCTGGGTGCCGCGCTGTGGATACACCTCCACGCACTGCTCCTCCACCAGTCGTGCGATCGCTTCCCGGATCGGTGCCCGGCTCGTATTCATCTGTGCGGCCAGCGAGTTCTCACTGAGTGCCTCGCCCGGCTGCAGGGTGAAATCAATGATATCGTGTCGAAGCTGTCGATACACACTTTCGGAAGCCGTCAGCGTCTCCTCTGCTTCTATCAGCGGTGCCATACGCACACCTCCTGTATCTCCTCCGAAGCACAGCCGCACAGGCGGGTGTGTCCTCGGTCTATTCTCTATCTGAATTTATCTGAATACAAGGAACGCATACAAGTGCAGGATTCCTTTCGAATATCCCTTCTCTGCATACAGGCATCCACAAATGCTGCCTGCCATTTCTGCTTACGTTGCCATTCTGCATACAGGAAATCGTGATGTCAGGTGTCTTTTCTATCTGCATACAAGTTTTGCATACAAGGCGCTGCTATCTTCAACGTCCGTATGACAAGAAAATATCACAATTGCTGTACATATGCAAGTACATTTCAACCACTTTCCATGTATACAACAAATTCGCATCCTGTTTTTTGTGCAATCTGTACACGGATTTTACAAATCTATCTGCATACAAGTTGAGCGGCCGTTACTTCTATTCAAGAAACGCCGGAGCGTCCTGAGATAACCGTCCGAAAATGCACCGGCGACGGTCATATACTGTGCGAGACGTGATTTCAGATTGATGCAGTCACCCTCATCCGAAACCAGCTCCACCTTGCCGACGCAGTTCTGAATGACCTTAAACAGGCCTTCGATGTTTGAGATATGAAGCAGACGATTCAGGAGTGCACGCTCGTGAAGCATGATACGGTTCATACCTTCCACATACAGTGCCCGGCGATCCTCGGTCTCTACGAACTGACCGCCGATCCAACATACATAGTTGAAGATGGCACTCAGCATCGCATACATACCCGGTGCGCATCCACCCATCTCCCAGTTACTCTGCTTCTCACGAATGAGCTTACGGTGTGGAAGATTCATGGTACGCTCGCTCAGCCAGCCGACACCCAGTCCACGGGCACCACCGAACTTATACGGTGCGAAGTTGACACAGTCGAGGCCCCAGTTCTTCATATCAGTCAGGCCGTGCGGTGTATGCTGCACGGAATCGCAGACGATGAAGAGATCCGGCTTGATCTTATGTGCCTCACGGGCGATGGTCTCGATATCGAGCACCGCACCGGTGATGTTCGAGGTCATGATGACGCTGAGAAGGCAGGTGTCCTGGTCGATCAGCTTCAGCACGTTCTCTACCGGGATCGTACCGGTGACAGGATCGGTCTGTGCAACGCGCAGCTCCTTTCCATACTTTTCAGCCGGAATCGCACAGCCGTCAAAGGCGGATGGGTGCTCAAGCTGGGTCGTGACAACATTGGTACCAGGTACGTTTGCGATGATCGCCTCGGAAACATCGAAGAGTACGATCGACGCGGTCATCGAGGTTGCGATACAGCCCCCCTCTGCGTTGAACATCGTCGAGATATCCTTGCAGGCCTGAGTTCTCAGGCTGTCAAGATAATCCGATGCAGCGCCACCATGGCCACCACAGTTCGGAAGGTCATCGACCTGACGGAATGCCTCACTGGCATCCTTTAAACGGAAGGATCCGCCGGAGTTATCGAAGAATAAACGCTTGGCATGCGTAAACGGATCTTCTTCAACGTGATAGTACTTTTCGCGAATCTGCGCGGTCAGCTCCGCCGGCATCAGCTCGCCGAATTTAATTCTGTCTTCCATCTTCATTCACCTCTCATGTATCATTTTGTTTCTTTATGTATTCGCTTCTTTATGTTCAGTCAAATACGACTTCGCCGTGATCAAAAATCACCTTGCCGTCCAGCTCGATCGTCGGGTCCTTAAACATCATATCGATGTGAAGGATGAAGTCCTGATTATCGGTCTCATTGTTTCCGAGTGCACAGTGTACATATCCGCTGCAACCCTCATCCTCGAGCATACGTCCGCAGAGAGAAGCATCCGGATTTAAGCCGATACCGATCTCACCGATGCGGTACATACGCGGATCACCAACCTTGGCAAGCTCCTCTGCGAAACGCTTCGCTTCCTCGCCGCCCTCGATCTTCGTAACGAAGCTGTTCTCCACATAGATGGTGATCGGCTCCTTCAGAACGCCCATCGCCGGATGTGTGATACTTCCATCTACGACGATCTTTCCATGTGCCGTACCCGGAATCGCACCGGAGGCCATCTCGATATCTGGAGGTGAGCAGGTCTCGCCCGGATTACGAACCATACCGTACTGTGGGAAGAGCTTATGTCCCTTGATGCTTGCATAGTAGTCGGTACCTGCCTCAGAGGTGATATGTACCTGGTCGCCATCCTTCATGGACTTGAGAAGCTGATCAACATACTTGCGATCCGCCTCGAAGTCGGTGTAAAGGCCACCCTTTTCGAGCATCTCGATGCTGTAGTCACAGCAGTTCAGGTCTCTGGCACCGGCAGCACATGCATCACGGCGTGCGTGGCTATGTGAAAGTGAAAACTTGGTGGCGCGAAATATAACGTCCGCCTTCAGCATCGCCGCTGCGACCAGTGCGGTCGGCTCCTCTCCGTGCATCTTTCTCGGCTCCATCATCACCATCGTCTTATTCGGGAACTCCTCTGCGGCATCCCAGAGTGCCATACCGATTTCCAGGCTGTCGGTATCGGTGACGATCAGGATGTTCTCCTCCGGCTGGCAGTTCGCGCAGGTGGTCAGAAGGCGGCGGCAGGCTTCATAGATTTTCTTGGCCATAATTGTTTCTCCTTTCGGTGCGGTTTCCCCCCGCACTCTTTCAGACCGAGCTTTTCATTTGCTCGTGTAACTCACTGTTGCGGATCGCGTTTTTGTGAATCATTCACACATTACCCATGTTTTCTCGCCATGATTCGTGTTTTTATTCGCTTTTTCGTGTCCGCTCATTTCTTTTTGATGAACTCATCATAGCACCATCAGTTACGCGTGTAAATAGGTATTTTGATTTTCACCAGGAGACAGAACTGCTTTTGTCTGTTTTTGACATTTTCCCGTGTGTTAAATTGTGCATATAGTAATATTTATCGCTGCATTTTCTGTCGTTTTCTTCAGTTACACATAATTCTATGACTGAAAACAGACAAAAAAATCCCGAAGATTTCACTACGCAGCTACGTGCGTCTCTGAAATCTTCGGGTTATTCTGATTCGATTTTCGCTTGATGTACAGTTTTCCGTTCTATCCACCCGCAGAACATCAGGCACTCTCTCTGACCTTCAGGGATACCGGCAGATAACAGTCCTTCGGATGCTCTCCCTTCAGGAGAGACAGCAGTGTATCCACCAGCTTCTCACTGAACTCCTCCTTCGAAAAGTCGATGCTGGTCAGGGTCGGAGACACCATCTCTGCGATGAAGTTATTATCGGTACCGATCACAGCCAGATCCTCCGGAATCTTCATGCCGAGCTTTTTCACATACTGCATGATGGATGCGGCGATAAAATCATTGCCCGCGATGATGGCCGTGGCACGTTCCTCCTTACTCCTGCTGAAAACGAGATCAAATACCTGTGAAAGCACCGCCTCCATCGTGTCGTTGTTTTTACAGATATACTCTTCGTCATACGGCAGTCCGTTTTCTTCCAGGGCATCCCGATAACCACGCTCCCGATAGCCCTTTTCCATATACATGTTATAACGTAATGGCGGTACGAACAGAATATGCTTATGCCCGCGGAAAATCAGATAATTCACAGTTTTTACGACACCACTGTACAGATCCGGCACGACCGCCACGATATTCGGCTCCAGGCGGCTGTAATCTCGCGTTTTGTACAGAACAACCGGAATGCCCGCCTTCGCGATCTTATTCAGCTGCTCCGCCCGATAACGGTTGGAAAGCATGAAAACCGCATCGTAGCGACCGGAAATCAGCGTATTGATGAAATCATCACCATCCCGGCTGTAGCAGTGCGAAACATTGTAGCCATGCTCCGCCAGCATTTTTTCTGAGATTTCCAGCCAGTCATTACGCAGATTATCACATACAAACGCAATCTGCATCGAACGCCTGGTTTTCAGGCTTCGTGCGTACAGATTCGGCTGATAATGAAGCGTCTCAATGGCATCAAGTACCGCCTGGGTCTTTTCCGGACTCACATATTTTGTTTTATTGATGACATAGGATACGACCGCCGGTGATACCCCGGCAAGCTTCGCTACGTCATTCCGCGTTGCACTCTTCGCCATATCTTACTTCCTTTCCACACACGCTGACAGCTCAGCTGTTTCTGCTCACTTTGTAGGCTTTCCGAAGATTTGTCAGAAAGCCTGCTACATAGGCAGCGATGATGATGCCGAGGGCGATGGCACCCGCCTCGGCCAGCACGAGCTTCAGTGTCTCACCGAACTGTGCTGTATCTCCCTCGATCAGACTGTACATCGCATAGTAGAGACCGCCGCCCGGGAATTCCGGGATCAGCATCGGTCCCAGCATGACGACCACCGGGGTCTTGATGATCCGGGCAAGGATCTCACTCCACGCGGCGATCGTCAGACCGGAGGCCAGCATACCGAAGGTTTTTCCATAGCCGGCGTGCTGACATACGATGTAAGCTGCCCAGCCGATCGCACTGCCGACCACGATGGAGATCAGTGCTTTTCGATTTCGTACACCAAATAAAATCGCGAAGGCGAGGGAGCTGATCGCTCCCATCAGCGTCTGTATGATATCTGCCTGCATCCTTAACCTCCTGCCAGAAGCACGATGGCAAATCCGAGGGCCACCGATACGGCCTTCAGAATCGCTTCACTCAGATTCAGTACACCGCTGACGGTGTCTCCGTTGATCATGTCACGAAGAGAGTTCGTCAGCTGCATTCCCGGAATCACCAGCATGATGTTTCCGATCATGATTTTATCCGGGTGCACACCGATGCCGAGACGAACGAGAAGCAGTACTGCGATCGCCGTGACGGCACTGCAGATGGAAGTCTGGATCAGGCTGTTCATCTGCAGATGTGCGCTCATGCAGATCATCCCATACAGGACCATGCCGGAAAGAGCAGAGGCGATGCCATCCGGAAAGGTTCCGCCGAGAAAAATCGAAAGCGAGAAAGAAATGATCATATACATCAGAAGTCCCAGCCACCAGGGGCTGGTCTTCTCTTCCCGGACGCGCCTGAGTTCGTCGCAGAAGGCCTGCAAAGAGATCTCTCCGATGCAGAAGTGCCGGGAAAGTGCATTGACCTCCTCGACCTTCCCGAGACTGGTGACACGGGCTTTTATACGACGGCTTTCGGTCATCGTCGTCCCATCGGGAAGAAACGCCGTGGCGGCGATATACGATGTGATCGTAAACACATCCACCCGCTCGAAACCACATGCCCGTCCGATGCGCTGGACGGTATCCTCCACGCGACTGACCTCTGCACCGCAGCTCAGCAGCAGCTCACCCGCATTCATCGCACTGCTGAGGCCACTGCTGAACTGTATCTTCTGCTCATTTACCTGCTCTACCATCTTGATTTCCTCTCCTGCTCATCTTCGAAAAGATGCAGAAAACAGTAGTTACACATAAACGAAATATCATCCTCTACCTGTCTTTTTTATAATATCTCGTATGGTTACTCGTGTCAACGCATGAATATTTATAACAAAAATGGCTGCCTCCCGGAGGAAGCAACCATACACTATGCTATTACTATATCGGTCTTACTATTCTGGTCAAAATCAGGCGATTACTCTGCCTCTCTCGTCGCAAGGGAAAGTCCCAGAGAATCCATCTTTGCGAGGATCTCATCGATCGACTTGCGGCCCATGTTACGAACCTTGCTGAGGTCCTCCATGGTCTTCGCACGGAGATCACCGACGGTGTTGATGCCGGCTCTCTTTAAGCAGTTGTACGAACGAACGCTGAGCTCGAGCTCGTCGATGCTCATGTTATCGATATCAGCTGCATCCGTCTCCGTCTCACTGCCACCCTCGGTCTCGGTGCTGGTCGGCTGTGCGGAATCCATGTTTGCAAACAGCTGAAGGTGAGACTCGAAGATACGTGCGGAAAGGGATACGGCATCCTCCGGTGACATCGCACCGTTGGTCGTTACATCGAGGGTCAGCTTATCCTCCTGACCGCCCTCCAGCGGATCGATCATGAGGTTAACCTTCGTCACCGGGCAGAAAATAGAGTCTACAGCGATTACACCGATCGGCAGATCACTGCGATCACGTGTATTCGCACCGTCATAGCCACGGCCCTTTACGATCTTGATCTCCATGTAGAGTCTGGTTTCCTTACCGGAAAGGGTAGCGATCACCTGATCCGGGTTGATGATCTCGACCTCGGAGCTTACCTTGATATCCGAACCACGTACGATTCCCTCGCCGGCATAATCGATGTATGCCATGACCGGATCATCGCTGGTCGCGGTGTTCTTGATCGCAAGCTTCTTTAAATTAAGGATGATATCGCCGACATCCTCCTTCACACCAGGGATGGATGAGAACTCATGATAAACGCCGTCGATTTTTACCTCGCTGACTGCAGCACCCGGCATGGATGAAAGAAGAATACGTCTTAATGAGTTACCGATGACGGTACCCTCACCCTTCGCAAGTGGTGAACATACGAAACGGCCAAACTTCTTATCATCTGAGAGCTGCTCGACTTCGAGAACCGGTTTGATATCTACTGCCATTACCCTACCTCTTTATATAAATCTATGAACGAATTGACAACAGCAGATCCTAGAAACATCCATGCACATATCAAAGCACATAGTGATGCTATTTTTAGAATCAAGCTATTCTATTATAGCGTTAATTTTTTTCTTGTCCAGCTTTTTCGCGGAATTCTTTTAAAAAAGCGTGGTTCCGGGTGGAATCACGCTATATCAACCAGGGTGCCGGTGCTGTCGAAGTTCAAGCTCAGCTGGCCACGGAACTGCTGATTCCGCTTTTCGATCTTTCCGACCGTCTTGTTATAGGTCGCGAAGCGATCGAGTGTATCCTTGTTTTCGATGTATAAACGTATATATGTTATACGTTTGCCCTGCAGGCGGCCCTTGACGAGCTCGCCCTTATCCGTGATGCAGTCGTAGGAGACGGTGATATCGGTGTATTCATTGATCTCCTTGATCGCCGGTGCGAGTACACGCTGCTTGAAGTTTCCGAAGGCAGTGTAGACATCCGCCATCAGGTTCTCGCGGAGCGCATCGACCGAGATGTCGACCCAGCCCTTGTAGGCATAGGACTTCGCGAGCTCATACAGGCGCGGGGAGTACTTACTGGTCATCGCGAGGATGTTATACAACTCATATTCCGTGAAATTGTTCTGGATACCGAGAAGATAGGTCTTGATTCGGCTGTCGAGGATCAGGCTGATCGTGCCCTTACGCTCGTTATACTCCGGCTCGTTGAACCAGCGGAGCTTGATGACACGGTTGTCGATGTTCACCCAGAAGGCCTTCTCGTCGATGGAGTCGATCATGTTTCGGAAATCACGGTAGACGTTCTTCGGATCGATGCCACAGAGACGTGCGAAATCTAGGGCCCGGATTTCGTATTTTTTAAACTCCTCCTCGCCCGGCTTGATCATCGTGATCACGTAGTTCACGAGCTTCTGCTCGTTGGCGGTGAGATTATACTTCGCCTTCTGGATCAGTGCATTATCCTTTACGACCAGGTAGCTGCGCTGATCGTCCATCTTCTCTTTCTGTGTTTTAAAAGCTGCCATACTTCTCCGTCTCCGCGCACAAACCCACGATAAGTACCGGCGTTATATGCCAGCGCGTGAAATTCAGCACACAATAGCATAACTACACGATTCTTACCCCTGTGGTCGGTGCAATGATATGTCAATATAGTAAAACGCTGCGGGTCAAAAATCAATGACCGTAATTTTGTTATAATTCAGATCCCTGTTTCGCCGGTATCTATGACCGTAAATATGTTATATCTTCTGCAGATGGCGTTTCTGAACCTGCGATTCCCACCCACACGCGCGCCTTGGTATTTGATTTTCGTTTAATTTTTTATTTTGCTTATTTAATATTTAATATATTTATATATATACAAGGGGTGAAAGCACCGAATTGCGTCGTTTTTTATCCACAAAGATAACATTTTGATGGTAAGTCATAACGGATTTACGGTGAGCTGTAACAGAAAGACGGCAGCTTCTAACATATTTACGGTATGCGTCGGATAGCCGGTGCGTGTGTTTTTCCGTCCGGATCCGGGGGCTGTGTTATCTCTTTTTCGCGTTGAAAGCCGGTCTGAAAAGCGAAATTTCCGCTGCAGGCGCACCATTTTCTGTTTCTTTTCAGATATTTTCCGGTAAAAAATCAGCAGTTTCACGATTTTCACACGATTCTTTTGGCGTTTTTACCGTATAACAAAATGACGGTACACGCTTCGCTTATAACACCATGACGGTCGAAATGAAAGGAAATCGTAAGCTTTGATACCGTCATGACGTTATAAAGTCAGGCACAGCATGCTTTGGGATCGGTTTCAGGATATGATTCAGGTGGGCAGTGGCTACAAAAGATAACAGATTTACGGTAGATACGCGCGGTACAGTGGTATCCGCAGGATCAGGCGATATTCTGCAGATTCGCAGCCCAGGATGACCGTAATTTTGTTATCTGTAGGCATGATGACGGGCTTTTCAGACCGGTATGCCTATAAAAATGCGCTGGTTTATAGGCACTTTACCAGAATTCGGGCACCATCATGCCTACGGTAGCGGGCCGAAATGATGGATTTCCGTAGGCATGTTTCATGTTTTCGATGCTTAACATGCCTGCGGTCAGTTTTATATATAACAAAAAGACGGTATGGATGACCCGCATACCGTCTTTTTGTTATCTGTTCAGTATTTCATTGCTTCGAGCTGTGCTCTTATGTCGTCGCATGGCTCGGCTGCAAGGAGCTCCTGCAGTGCGGCGCGCATCGCGTCACCCGGCTCGTAGCCGTCCTTACACCAGCTTTCGAGGACCTTCAGAGCCATCTGGCGGTTGGCATTGACCGGGCAGCGGAGGGAGCTGATGACGAGGTCCTCGCCCTCTCCTGTGCTGTCCGCGAGGTTCTGTACGAGGTAGCTCACCTCGTCTTTCATCAGGA
>OQVT01001781.1_pt1 | contig 13797 bp, 5 predicted proteins | sample 1691561 | NCBI WGS metagenome assembly OQVT01 (sample SAMN03418260, study PRJEB22391) | human gut metagenome | biome: human-gut; feature: organic feature; material: feces | host: Homo sapiens | place: Tanzania | collected 2013-01 | reverse complement strand
GGAATCGAAAGTGAGTTTATACGCGTTGACCGGGTTTTCGCGGGGTGGTTCTCTTCGCCCGACGGAAAGGGCGTGCAGTACACCGACGAACTCGGCAACTCGCTCCGCGCGTGGCAGCACACCGCCGATATGAAACTCTACGCGGTATATAAAGACGCGTATAAGTACACGCTTATCGGCGCGGACTACGAAGTCACGGCTAACCCCTTGCTTGCAGGCTCTAAACTTACCGAATTGACGATACCCGCCGAGCACGACGGTAAAAAGGTCGTTTCGGTCGGAACTTACGCCTTCCAGGGCTTCAAGCGTCTTGAAAAAATCAACATTCCCGACACGGTAACGTTCATCGACGCGACGGCTTTTTACGGCTGTATCTCGTTAAAGACCTACGCCGTTTACACGCCCGAAGGCAAAATGCCCGTGGCAGAACCCGCGTATACGGCGGTTGACGGTTCGCTGTTATATAATAATAAGATAACGGGCGAGACCGAACTCGTCGCGACGCCTTCCGTGCTTACGGGCGCGTACGCCATACCTTACGGCGTTACCAGATTAGGCACGCGTACTTTCTATAAATCGGGGCTTACCGAAATAATAGTCCCCGCAAGCGTAACCAACGTCGCTCAGGAAGCGTTTCTCGATTGTAAGAGTCTTACCAAACTCTCTTTCGCTATGCCGCAAGGCGAGCAGAAACTCGTAAGCCTTACCATTGCCGCCAACTCGATTTCGGGTTGCAACGCGCTCGAAACGCTCGAATTGCCCGCAAGGCTCAACGAAATTCCGAACGCGCCCAAAGCGTTCAACGCGTTCAAGAACCTTAAAGAAATTAACGTTATCGGCGAGTGTGACGCGCAGGTTTACTCTTCGCTTACCGAAAAAGACGGGCAGGGCGCGAACGGTATTCTTACCAACGCCGACAAGTCCGAAATAATATTCTGCCCGCTTAAAAAAGAATTCAAAGCGGTTGCCGACGGCAACGGAGTATCTTACGAATTCGTCGTACCCAACGCCGTTACCGCGATAGGCGCGGACGCTTTCAATATGTTCAGGCAGACCAAAGAAACGGATAACGTCTACTACGCGCTCAACGCGATAACTTTCCACAGCGGAATAGTATCCATAGGCGAAAATGCCTTTTACGATCTCGCGTATTTGCGTAAAGTTACTTTCGGCGCGGGCAACGCCCCGTTAGGCTTGACGATCGGCGAAAGCGCGTTTGAAGGTTGCAGACTTATCAACACCGTAACGTTCGACGAATCCGACGGAAAAGTTTCCTGCGTTAAGGAAATAGGCAAAAGGGCGTTTTACGGCTCGTCCGTAACGTCGCTTGCGTTACCGTCTTCGCTCGAAACGATCGGCGAAAGCGCGTTCGCGTATTGCGACGACCTTACCGAACTCGATTTAAGCAGGGTAAACGGCAACCTTACGTTCGGCGCGTACGCGTTTGCGTATTGCAACGCCTTGCCGTCCGTAGAAATAACCGACAACGTCGGCGAAATGGAATTCAGTTCGGTATTCTATAAATGCAGAACTCTGCGCGAAGTCATAGTCCCCGCGACCAACCCCAACTTCGAAAGCGTTGACGGCGTTCTGTACAGCAAGGGCAGAGAGACCATTCTCTATTACCCGAGCGGTCTTACCGGCAACTACACGCTCGATCCCGCTACCAAACGTATAGGCGGCGGCGTATTCAGCGGCAGAGACAACATAACCGAAATCACGATCCCCGCTTCCGTGACGGAGATAGGCGAAAGTGCGTTTGAAAGTTGCGAATATCTAACGGCGGTAAACTTCCTTGCGCCCGCGGCGGGCGAACAGGCAGCGCCCTTAACGATAGGCAATAAGGCGTTTTATCAATGCTCCGCGCTTACCGGTATAGAACTTCCGTCAAGGGCGGTTTCCGTCGGCGACGAATGTTTCGGCAGCGCGGCCGCGTTGAAAACCGCAATCTTTAACGAAGGTTTGCAGACGATCGGTCAGAATGCGTTTTTCTATTGTAAACAACTCGAATCGGTTATTATTCCGTCAACCGTAACGGAGATAGGCGCGCAGGCGTTCTGGAATAACGAAAAACTCGCCGCCGTCACGTTTACGCCTTGCAACGGCGCGGTAACGCCTTTAATTCTCGGCAACAACGTATTTCAGTATTGTAAGGCGCTTACGAACGTCGTATTGAGAAAAGGAACGAAAAACGTTCCGTACGGCGCGTTCGAAGGCTGTTCCGCGCTCGAATCGATAACGATACCGACCACGGTTTGCAACGATAACAGTACGGCAACCCGCGCGATAGCCGAAAACGCGTTCAACTCATGCGTAAGCCTTAACAAGGTAAACTTTAGTTTGCGCGGAAACCTTCCGTTATCTTTCGCGAGAAACGCGTTCGGCGGATGTACGTCTCTTCTTAAAATAGATTTGCCCGCCCGCGCGAGCGGATTTTCCGGCGATTACGACGTGTTTGAATTCGGTAAAACGAAGTCTTCTTCCGAAAACAATTACGCGAACGTAGTATTCGGCACAAGCCCTGCAAACTACGTCGCGAAGGCGGCGGATAAAAAATACGTCGTTAAAGAATATAACGTTATCGAAGACGGCGGCAATTTCAGTTCGAAAGACGGCGTGCTGTACACCTACGATAAAAAGACCGTCGTTGCCTGCCCCTACGGTAAAGAAGGCGCGGTAGAGATAGCCAAAGAAGCCACGTCTTTCCGCGAAGGCGCGTTCTTCGGTTGTCAGTTCGTAACCGAATTGACCTTTGAAGACGGCGGAACAGAACCTTTAATATTTGCCGACGCCGATTCTGCCTACGTAGGCTCGTCGAAGCAGGTATTCTTCGCCTGCCCGAGACTTACCAAAATATCCTTCCCCGCAAGGCTTAAATCTATCGGCGATTACGCGTTCTTTTCTAATACCGGAAATAGAACCCCGATAAACGGCGTTACGGTATACCCTTACAGCAACGGTTTGACGGAAGTTACCTTCGCGTCCGGCTGCAAACTCGAAAGCATCGGTAAAAGCGCGTTCGTGGCGACGAAACTCACGTCGTTTATCGTACCCGCAAGCGTAACCAAACTCGGCGAAGGGATATTCGCGGATAATTTGTCCGTCAAATCGACGCTTAAAACTCTGTATCTGCCCGTAAACATTTCCGCCGAATCGTACGCAGGCGTTATCAAAGGCGCGTCCGCGCTTACGGACGTCGGCTTCGGCGAAGACGGCAAAGCCGCGCCGCAGGAAATGACGATAGAAAACGGCGTGGTATACGATAAAGAAAAATCGACGATAGTTTTCGTAATGCCCGAATCGCGCGCCACGCTTACGAGTCTCGAAGTACCCGCAAGCGTAACCGCGATAAAAGACGAAGCGTTCAAGGGCATAACCGCTCTCGCTTCGCTCACGTTTGCTTCCGCAGCCGACGGCGAAGAAGAAAAGCCGCTTGTAATAGGTACGTACGCGTTCAGCGGCACGGGTATTACTTCCGTAACGTTGCCCAAGAGAATAAGCGAAATGGGCTCTTACGCCTTTTCGGCTTGTAAAGCCCTTAAAGACGTCGGTTTTGAAAAAGGTTTCGCCTGTCCGTTACCCGATTACGCGTTTACGAACTGTATCGCGATCGCGCAGGTTACCATTCCGGGCGATATAGTCACTCTCGGCAGAGACGTTTTCGCCGGTAATAAAGCGTTGACAACCGTAACTTTCGGGCTTACCGCCAACGGCGACGTTTCTCAACTTAAAGAGATCGGCGCGAACGTATTCAACAATTGTTCCAAACTCAATCTGCTCCGTCTTGAAAAGACCGTGAAAGACGCCGAAGGCAATCCTACGTACGAAAACGATAAATTGCCCGCGCTTACCGCGCTTGGCGGAAGCGGAACGTATATACACGGACCTTTCTCGAAATGCGTCGCGCTGACTAAAATCGTCATACCCGACGAAGTTACCAAGATCGGCGAAATCGCGTTTGAAGGTTGTACCAAACTCACTTCCGTAACCCTGCCGAAAAATCTTACCCTGATACGCGAAAGCGCGTTTATGGGCTGCACGCTTTTGGCTTCCGTCAAATTCAGCGACGAAACGCCCGACGCGTCGGTAACGTTAGAGAAAAGCGCGTTCAAATCCTGCAAAGCCCTTACTTCGTTCGACTTTACCAAAGTCGGCGCGTTCGCCGGAGATGAAATATTCCGTAGTTGCGTAAAACTTACGAGCGTGAATATACACGAAGGAATCGCTGCGGGCGAAAGCAATAACTTATTCGACGGTTGTACCGGACTTAAAACCGTCGTATTCAATCCGGCTTCGGGCAGCGTAGGCGATTACGCGTTCCAAAAATGCAGCGCGCTTACCACCGTTACGATAGGCGAAAACGTATCCGCGATAGGCAGAGACGCGTTTAAGGGCCTTGCGCTTTTAACCACCGTCGATATACGCTCTAACGTTTTAACCGTTATCGATTACGACGCGTTCAGCGGATGTAAAAAGTTAAAGAGCATAGCGTTACCTGCAACTCTGACGGAGATTAAAGGCAAGGCATTCTATAATACGATCGCGCTCGAATCCGTAGACTTTTCTACGGTAACCAACCCCGCAGGGCTTTCCGTCGGTTACGACGCGTTCAGGAGCAGCGGAATTAAAAGCGTAAACTTCGGTTCTATACCTACAAAAGTCTCTTACGGCGCGTTTAACGCCTGTACAAAGCTTACGCGCGTAACTATTCCCGCAAACGTAATTTTCACGACTTCATCAAAGGAAGAGCCGGGCGAAAGAATGTTCAAAGGCTGTACCGCGCTTAAGGAAGTAAAATACGATTCCGAAGCGGCTGTGCCGAAAAATATGTTCTACGGCTGTACCATACTTGAGAAGGTTACGTTAAACGATAAGGTTACCGAAATAGGCGAAGGCGCGTTCCAGAAATGCGCCGCGCTTGCAAACTTCGCTTTACCTGCGGGTGTTAAGGAAATCAAAAAGAATGCGTTCAACGGTTGTACGTCTCTTACGAGCGTGACGTTGCCCGCAACGCTTACCGATATAGGCGCGAACGCGTTTGACGGCTGCTCGGCGCTTGCAAGCATAACTATTAACGGACAAATCGAAAATCTCGGTCTTGACGCGTTCGCGCGTTGCTCCGACGACTTGTCGATAACGTTCGCGGACGGCTCGGATATGGCTTACGAAAACTGCGCGTTGTATAACGGCGATACACTGCTTGCGTATTACGGCAAGGCAATGTCGTTCAGAGTAAAAGACGGAACTGTCGCTATCGCGACGAAAGCGTTTAACGGCAACGCAACGCTTATCGAAGTCGTTCTGCCCGCAACGCTTACCGAAATAGGCGAGTACGCATTCCAGAAATGCGCCGCGCTTACGGCTATAAACCTTAAAAACGTCAAGACGATAGGCAAGTACGCGTTTGATAACGCCGCGAAACTCGCAAACGACTCTGCGGAAACGAAGACCGGCTTGTATATCGGCGCGAACACGATAGGCGATTACGCGTTCCAAAAATGTCTCGCGCTCGAATCGGTGGCGTTCTTCGGCGTAAACGTAAGCGTCGGACAAAACGCGTTCAGCGGCTGTACTAATCTCGGCGCGCTGACGGGTACTACGCATATAGCGGAATTGAAGAGTTCGGCGTTCAAGGATTCGTTAAAGAGCGGCGAAATCAATCTCGATATGCCTTACGCTGAAATTCGCGGCGGCAACGTCTTCCAGAACGCAACGGGGCTGAAAAGTATCACTCTGAAGAGTATCTCGCTCAAAGCCAACGGCTCGCAATCCGCTTACGATTATATTTTCGACGGTTGCGCTAATCTTACCACCGTAACCGTTACCGAAAAGGTAGGCAAACTCGGCACGAACGCCTTTAAGAATTGCACGAATCTGACGCTTGACGGTTTGAAACTCGACGAATTGATCGAAATAGGTTCGAGCGCGTTTATGAATTGTATTTCCGTAACGAGCATAACTTTGTCGGCGACGGTAGTTAAAATCGGCAGCGAAGCGTTCTCCGGCTGGACTGCGGAACAATCGATAATCGTCGATAAAGCGGAAAGCGAAATCGTTATAGGCTCGTCGGGCTGGAACTCATCGTGGAAGAACGGCTGCAATGCGGTTATAACCTATAAAACCGAAGAAGCGGCGGCGTAAACTAAAGCGAAAAATCGCGTAAAATTTGCGTGAAAATTTAATAAATACCTGTAAACGAATAGCGTTTCCGCCCGAAATCGGGCGGCGAAGCGCTATTCGATTTGCAGTTTTACAGGGTTTCGATTATGAAAAACACGTCTGTTTTCAAAAAATTCTATAATAAACTCGCAAGAGAAGGGTTGCTTAAATCGCTGATGGTTGCGGCAACGGTATCGCTTTTCGCGTCGGGGCTGGCGGCGTTCGTCGGCTGGTATTTCGGCGCGGACGCAAAGTGGATAGTCGTCGGGGCGGCGGCAGGCATTACCGCGTTGCTCACGCCCGCGCTGTACTTTGCGAAATTCCGCCCGAACACTTTAAGCGTTTCGAAGCGACTCGACGCGCTCGGTCTCGAAGAGCGTATACTCACGATGTCCGAACTCGAACGCGACGAATCGTTTATCGCTATGAAACAGCGCGAAGACGCCGCGCGCGCGTTGAGCGCTGTCGAACCGAAGTCGCTTAAATACGCGTTTTCGTCCGCGACGATAATAACGCTTTGTCTGTCGTTAGCGTTCGCGGGGGCGGGTACTACGGTAAACGCGCTCGGCGCGAAAGGGGTTATTCCCGACGGCGGGCAACTCGTAGAAGATATAAAGCCCGCGCGCGAAGAGTTTTACACTCTTAAATACGCGGCGATTGACTATAAAGCGTTCGCGTTGACCGGCTATCTGGTCGAGTCCGACGGCGGAACTTTCGACGGCAACGACGAACAACTCGTCGCGAAAGGCGAAGACGGCGAACCCGTGCTTGCGCTTGCCGACCCCGATTACGACTTTCTTTGCTGGCTTGACGGCTCGGTCGAGCCGTACAGGGCGGAATCGGCTCTGCTCGTAACCGACGACAACTTCGACGTCGAAAATAAAACCGTCGGGGAAGACGGCTCGATTACCGTATTCGATTCCGCGCGCGGATATATGCTCAGCAAGGATACCGACGGGAATATTACCGTTACGGTGTTCGCGTTCTTCTCTTCTTCCGACGAGAACGGATCGGGCGGCGAGACGGGCGATCCCGCCGAAGGCGAAGGCGAAGAAGACGCGCCGAGCGAAGGCACGCCCGAACAAGGCGAACCGTCCGAAGACGGCAAGGAAGGCGAAAATAACGAAAAGGACGACGAAAAGAACGAGAACGAAGGCGATCCTACCAAACCCGACAAAGACGGCAACAAAGTAATCGACGGAGACCAGAATTACAGCGACAGAATTCAGGAATACATCGACGCGTACGAACAACTTAAAGCAAACGGCGAAGAAATTCCGCCGTATCTGCAAGAAATAATCGATAACTATTACGACTCGCTCAAATAAGCGAAAGACATCGGAGGACGAACATAATGGTAACAGAAGAAAATTTAACTCAATTCAGTAAACAATGCGAAAACGTTTTCAAACAGATACGGCGCGACGTGGTAGGGCAGACCGAAGTAGTCGAAGGCACTATCATCGCTATGATCGCGGGCGGCAACGTACTTCTCGAAGGCGTGCCGGGTGTTGGCAAAACGCGACTCGTAAGAACTCTCGGCAGGGTGTTCGACCTTCCGTTTTCGCGTATACAATTCACGCCCGACCTTATGCCGGCGGACGTTACGGGTACTAACATAATCGTCAAGGACGAGAACGGCAATTCGACCTTTCAATTCCAGCCCGGACCGATTTTCAGCAACATAATTCTCGCGGACGAAATAAACCGCGCCACGCCGAAAACTCAGTCGGCTCTGCTCGAAGCGATGCAGGAACATACCGTTACGGTAATGGGCGTATCGCGTAAGATGAAAGAACCGTTTTTCGTACTCGCCACGCAAAACCCCGTCGAACAGGACGGAACGTACCCCTTGCCCGAAGCGCAGATGGACAGGTTTATGTTCAAACTCGTGGTGCATAACCCGTCGCTCGACGAACTTATGGGCATAGTCAATATGACGCAGAAAACCATGTCCGAAGTCTCCGAAGCGGCGTGCAGCGGCGAGCAGTTGCTCAAAATGCGCGAGACGGCTAATCAGATACCCGTTGCGGACGAAGTTATGCGTTACGCGATGGAATTGTGTTCCGCCACGCAGCCCGACGGCGAATGTGCGACCAAGACCGCGAAGAAGTATATCCGTCTGGGCGCAAGCCCGAGAGCGGGGCAGGCGCTTATTTCCGCCGCAAAAGTCAAGGCGTTGATGGCTGGCAGGTACAACGTGGCGTATTCCGACCTTAACGAACTCGCGTACCCCGTGCTTCGTCACCGTATGAAACTCAACTTCGAAGCGATAGCCGAAAGAGTTTCGCCCGACGACATAATCGGGATGATTATCGGCGAAGTGTCCGAAAAGTACGGATTAAGCGATAAAAAAGCCGAAAAGGCAGAAAAAGAAACCAAAGACAAAAAGAAGGCTAAATCGGGTAAATAACAATGAAAAACCCATATCTCAACAACGAGTTTTTCAGTCGGTTAGAGACGGTCGCGCTTAATCTGCGTAAAGATCTCGACGGGTATTTCGGGGGCAAACATCTCGTAAAGACCTACGGTCAGACCGTCGAATTCGCCGATTACAGAGAGTATATGCTCGGCGACGACATACGCCGTATCGACTGGAATCTTTACAGCCGTTTCGAGAAATACTTTCTTAAACTCTTTACCGACGAAAGACAAATGCATACGCGTATTTTTCTCGATTGTTCCGCGTCTATGGGCAAGGACAATCCCGAAAAAGCCGCCTACGCCACGGGTTTTGCCGCCGCGCTCGGATTTTTGTCCGTGCATAATACGGACAAGGTGTCCATACGCCTGATGAAAGGCGACGAAGCGACCGATCCGTTCGGCGTGATAGTCGGCAAGAACTCGTTTTACCGCGCGATCGGCGAGTTGGAAAACGTCGTTTTCGACGGCGAGACTAATCTCGAAAAGGCGATAATCGGTTGCGACGATCAGGGGCAGAACGACGGGTTGACCGTCATAATCTCCGACTTCTTTACCGACAGCGACTGGCGTAAAGCCGTAGAATATCTGCGGTATAAAAAACGGCAGGTGGTGCTGGCGCAGGTGCTTTCGTCGGAAGACGTAGATCCGACGTATTCGGGCAGAGTTACGCTTATAGACTCCGAATCGGAAGACGTCGCAGACGAAAGAAATATGCGGCTTAACGTAACGCGCGGTATGCTGGACGCGTACGAAAGGGCGTTATACGACTATATTGCCGAAATCCGCGCCTTTTGCGTTACCAGAGACGTAGGCGTGGCAACGATTAAATGCAACGAACCGATTGAAAACGCGATATTCGGTCAACTGATGAATTTAGGAATAACGGAATGAATTTATTACTGCCTTTAGGGCTGCTGGCTCTTTTAAGTCTGGTCGTTCTGCTCATAATATATCTGCTTAAACCCAACTACCAGCAAAAGATGGTTTCGAGTACGTTCGTATGGAAACTCAGCCTTAAATATAAAAAGAAAAAATTACCCGTCGGTAAACTGCGTAACGTGTTGTTGCTGCTCTGTCAGATACTCGTGCTTACGCTGGCGGCGATAATAATCGCCAAGCCCGCGAAAGTGTACGAGAAGACGCAGACCGACGGCGAACGGATAATCGTCGTGGACGCGTCGGCGAGTATGCGCGCCGAGAAGGACGGCGAAAGCCGATTTTCGCGCGCGGTGTCGCAGATAAAGGAACTTTCGGATAAGGTGTTCGCGGACGGCGGAGCGATAACACTTATCGTCGCCGGGCCCGAAGCGAAAACGGTCGCCGCGCGCGAGACCGACGCAGCGGCGTTCGGAAGCGTTCTCGACGGTTTGGAATGTTCTTACGGGGCGGCGGACGTAGACGGCGCGATGCAACTTGCCGAAGCCGCGCTCGACGCAATCCCCGACGCGGAAATATCGTTCTATACGGCGACTAAATATAAAAACAAGGGTAAATCGGTAGAGATTAAAGACGTCTCTAAAGAAGGCGAATGGAACGCCGCCGTGCTTAACGCGACCGCCGAACTTATCGAAAACAGATACGCTTTGACCGTAACGGCGGCGAGTTATTGCGCGGACGCGGAACTTACGGTACAGGTTACGGTATACGGGGTAAACGGAACGGACAAAGCGCTCGAACTCCCCGAAAAACCGATCGACTTTACCAACGAAGCGAAGACGCTGGTGTATACCGACGTAAATCGCGGCTACGGAGAAAATTCCGAAGCGATAATATTGACCGACGACTATAAATTCTCGTCGTACGACCGTATTTTCATTCGTCTTACCGACGGCGCGGGCAATCCGATAGACGACGCGATAGCCTCCGACGACGAATTTTACGTTTACGGCGGCGAAATGCCCAAGATAAAAGTACAGTACGCGAGCAGCCTTTCCAACGACTTCTTCATACAGGCTCTCGACGCGATAAGCGGCGCGTTCAAAAAGAAAGGGCTCGATTTAGACTGGGACATCGTGCGCGAAGGCAAGACCGCCGCGACGGAAGGTTTCGACGTGTATTTGTACGAGCATAAAATGCCCGAAATTCTGCCAAAGGACGGAATAGTGTTTATGCTCGATCCCGACAGGTCTGCGGACGCGGGTTTCACGCTCGGTTCGAGACGGCTCATAAGGGGTTGGGACGGCGACGGAGAATCGCTCGCGCTCGGCGCGGTACACCCCGTAACGAGTTACGTCAACGTAAGCGAGATAAAACTCAGCGAGTATATCTACGTCGACGAAGCGTCGCTCGACGGGTACGAGACGATTATGTACTACCAGAGTAATCCCGTAGTATTTCTCAAAAACACGCCCGACACCAAAATAGTCGTTATGGCGTTCAACATAAACAAGTCGAATCTCGGCATAAGCCCGTTTTTCACGGTGCTTATGTATAACTTTTTCGATTATTTCGCGCCGAAAACGTTCGACTTTCCGTCTTACGACGTGTATTCCGAAGTAACGCTTGCCGCAAGGGGCAACGAAATAGAAGTGGACACCCCCGCGCCCGACTCGCAAAAACTCACGTTTTCGCAGTTCCCCGCAAAGGTTACCGCCGATAAACCGGGTACTTACACCGTAACGCAGAAACTGTTGACCGCGCCGGGCGCGGAACAGAGAACGCTTACCGAACGCTTTTACGTTCGCGTGGCGTCGGAACAAAGCAATATAGAAAGGGAAGAAGACGCGCTCGAAACCCCCGTCCGCAACGTTGAGTCGGAAAAGGGCTACGACGATCTTCTTATATGGTTCGCCGCCGCGCTGCTTGCGTTCGCGTTTGCAGAGTGGTGGTTGCAATCGAGAACCGCGTTATAAGGCAAGGTAATTTACGATGCTTGATTTTCACGTTAATTTTGCTCATCCGTGGCTGTGGCTGTTGCTGCTGCCTGCCGTCGCCTGCGCGCTTATACCTTATTTCCGTACCCCGAAAAAGTACAGAAGAAACAGAAACAGGATAATTTCGCTCTGTCTGCATATCGCGGTAGTGACGTTCGCCACCGCCGCGCTCGTCAACACCACTTTCGATTATAAAGTATACAATTCGGGCAACGAGATACTGCTCGTGATAGACTCGTCGTACAGCACCGAGTCCGAAAAGACCGCGAAAGAGAATTACGTCCGCGACTTCGTCGCTATGGCGGATACGCGCGTGTTCAGAGTGGGTGCGGTTACGTTCGGCGCGGATTATAAGTACGCCGTGCCGATGACTAACGCCACGGACGACTTCGTAGAGAAGTATCTATCCGGCGAACAGCCCGACGATTCGGGCAGCGATATAGCAGCCGCGCTCGAATACGCGGCAACGCTGTCGTTGTCGATTTCGACCACCGCTTTAAGCGAATGTAACCGCAAAAATAGTGCTTATAAGCGACGGATTCGAAACCGATAACGACGCGCTTTCCGCGGCGCGCGCGGTTGCCGCCGACGGGATAAGGATAGACGCGATTACTTCGTCTTCGCTTAACCCGGTTTTCGATTTGCAGGTAACGGGCGTTACCACGCCCGATTATAACGTAGAGACGGGCGAAGAGTTCGATCTCGGCGTAAATATAAAAAACGTCGGCAACGCCGCCGTAACCGCCGCTCTGGCGATTTACGACAACGAAGAATTAAAAAGCAGAACGACGATAGAAGTACCCGTCGGGGCGCAGACCGTTACGGTCGCGCACTCGTACGAAACGCGCGGTTTACATTCGCTTAAAGCGGTGGTCGAAATCGACAACGACGGCGTGGCGCAGAACAACTCCGCGCGCGCGTACAGGTATCTCGAAACGTTCAAAGACGTACTCGTGATAGAAGGTTACGCGGGGCAGTCGGGCGAAATAAAAGAGTTGCTCGACGGCTATGAAGTGCGCGTCGTTACGATAAGTTCGGACGATATGCCCGCCACTCTCGACGAGTTGCGCGCCTACGACGAGATCATTCTCAACAACGTGTCCAACGCCGACCTGCAACGCCATCGCGGGCTGGATAAACTGCTCAACGACTACGTTTACGTCGTCGGCGGCGGATTGTTTACGGCAGGCGGAAAAGACTCGACGGACTCAAGTCTCAATCACGCGTACAACCGCGCGGATATGGAAGGCAGTCTGTATCAGCAGATGCTGCCCGCGCAGATAATAGACTATACTCCGCCGCTCGGCTTATTCCTGATAATCGACGTATCGGGCAGTATGGGCGAGGGCGAAGGCTCTAAATTACAGGCGGCGAAAGACGCGGCGAAGAGTATCGTTACCGATACCAACGTTATGTCCGACCGCGACTACGTCGGGGTTATAACCCTTTCGGACGACGCGGAAAGAGAATTGCGGCTTACGCCTATGACGCGACAGGACGATATAGTCGACGCTATTTATAATATAGGAACGGGTAACACGACGTATTTCGCGCCGTCTCTGAAAGCGGCGGCAAGGTCGCTCGTGATAGCGTATAACAACCACGAAATAGAAAGAATGCACGTCGTGGTAATATCCGACGGCGAAGACACCGACTTCGAAGAATATCTCGCGGTGGTCAAAAAGTACGCCGGCACGGACGAGACGAGCGGCGGAACGGAAGTTTTACCCGAATCCGCGCGCGTAAGTTTTTCGTTCGTAGGCGTTCAGGCGCCGGACAATAAGATGAAAGAAATGAAACAAGCCGCTCAGGCGGGGCACGGCGGAGCGTATAACTGCGACTCCAAAAACCTTACGGCAAGCATTAAGAACGATATTAAAATAACGCCCGTAGCCGAATCCGTAGAAAAGACGTTCACTCCGCAACTTGCGAAAGAAAGTTATTATTCAACCGTCATATCGCAGTCGGAAATGCCGTCGCTCGAAGGCTTTTACGGCGCGAAAGCGAGAGTAGACACGACCGTTCTTTACGGCGAGTACGGCGTGCCGATATATTCCGAGTGGAAGTACGGTGCGGGTACGGTAGGGAGTTTTATGTGCGACCTTAACGGCGTGTGGTCGTCGGCGTTCACGGGCTCGGAAGCGGGTAAAAAGTTCCTGCTTGCGGCAGTCAATAAGATTTTCCCGACGGCAAGCGTCAAACCGCAGAATATCCGTATAAACTTAAGAGAAGAAAATTACGAAACGCAGGTGGGCGTGTTGTACGCCGACGGCGGACTTAAAGACGGCGAAACGATCGGTATGGAAGTCGTGAACGTAGCCGACCCAGAAACGGCGGTAAG
>OQVT01001780.1_pt1 | contig 13799 bp, 13 predicted proteins | sample 1691561 | NCBI WGS metagenome assembly OQVT01 (sample SAMN03418260, study PRJEB22391) | human gut metagenome | biome: human-gut; feature: organic feature; material: feces | host: Homo sapiens | place: Tanzania | collected 2013-01 | reverse complement strand
TTTACAGCACCGTCGGACTTTGTATTGACTGCAAGATTTTCTGCCGGCGCAACCTGAATACAGAAATAGGGTGAACCCTTAAGAAATTTGTAGCCAAAGTAAACGTTTGGTTTTGAAAAGTTTGTCATCATTGGTTCCGCAATACCGAATTCCTCATAGGCTGCAGACTGTCCGTAGGCACGCTCACTTTTTTTAAGCTTTGAATCAAGATTTTTTTCATCAAAGTCCCTGATATACCGCGAAACTGCATTTACTAGGGAAGCGCGCTCGTTTTTGGCAAGATAAAATGCATAGAACGAAGTGTCGTAAAGTATAAAAAAGCCCGCAAGGTCAGTGCCGTTTTTGTGAATAAAGGCGCCTTTTCTTGCAAAGGGTTTGCCCAGTGTCGGGGTTAAAAAACAGGTCATCTCTTCTTTTTTGTCATATTTGTTTTTGTTAAGAAGTTTGTCAGAAAATGACCGGGCTGAATTCAGTTTTTCTTCGCTGTATGAATCTTCATTTGAAGCAGTTGCACTTGCGGAATCAATTTTGAATATAGTAACAGTTTCAGAATTGTCATAAGTGTCTGGCTGAACTTTTGTACTGGAGCAGGAAGCCAGAAGGGAAACAGCTGCTACCACGGAAATAGATAAAATTAATTGTGTTTTCATAAACAATATTATACTTCTGTTTTTGGATAAAAACAAATAAAAAATATACACTGTTAAGGGCAAAATGTGCAAAAAATAAGTGGAAAAGCGCATAAAAAAGCAGAAACTTTATAAAAAAGACCGGATTTTTTGCAAAAAAGAAAAAACAGTGACAATAAGTAATATATGGATAATATTATAAATTATGAAGAACTGCCTCTTACGAATAATTTTATGTTCTGCAAGGTAATGGAAGACATGGATGTGTGCAGGGGTGTAATAGAAACACTTCTTGGAATAAAAATTGAGCGCATAGAAAATTTCGGCAGGGAAAAAACAGCCCAAAGCGGATTTTCTTCAAAAGGAGTGCGGTACGATGTTTATGTCCGGGGCAGTAACGAAGTCTTTGACATAGAAATGCAGGTAGCCGAAACAGAAGATCTGCCGTTAAGAGCAAGATATTACCAGAGCGTAGCCGATGTTGACGGACTAAAACCCGGACAGACATACAGTGATTTGAAATATGTGTATATAATATTTCTGTGTGTCTTTGATGCGTTCGGCAGAAATGAACCGATGTACAAATTTGAAAATATCTGCTGTGACGTTCCTGGGCTCAAAATGAATGACAGAACCTGCAAAGTGTTTTATAATATAGCAGACTATAAAAAGGTACAGAACCCTGATGTAAGGGAACTGCTCCGCTATATGTACAAAAGCAGGGAGGCAAACAGCGGGCTTACAAAACAAATAAGCCGGAGCCTCGAATATGCCCGTCAGAACGAAACTTGGAGGAAGGAATTTATGATAATGGAAATGCAGCGCCTTGTCTGGATGAAAGAGGCCCAGCAGGAGGGAATGGAAAAAGGCATGCAGGAGGGAATGGAAAAGGGCATGCAACAGGGAATGAAAAAAGGCATGGAACAAGGTCTCGAACAGGGCGCTATCGAAGGCGCACACGCCAAGGCCGTAGAAACCGCGCGCAATCTCATCGCCATGGGCATCCTCTCTCCCGAACAGACGGCAAAGGCCACCGGCCTTAGCCTCGCGCAGGTCCAGCAACTGCAGCAATAGCACGCTAACCGCAGCAGATAAAAAAGCCCGCCCACGAGGCAGCCTTTTTTAGCGCCAGCCGGCGCAGCGCCACATCACAATAAGCCCTCGCTCAGGTCCAGCAACTGCAGCAATAGCGCGTTAACCGTAGCAAATAAAAAAAAGCCCCGCCATTGAGACGGGGCTTTTTTAGCGCCATACGGCGCCAGGTTCATGCTAAATTAGAAAAAGTATTCAACCTTAACAGGGATTTCCCATGCAAAGGCATTGTCTTCGTAAGTATAGCGTCCTTTGCCGTTTGTAGCACCTTCGAATGCAATACCAATCTTTCCGTTAGAGAAGTTCTTCTCTACACCAAGACCGAGTGTAAGACAGTCGCTCTTGTCTGCAGAAGTGTTGGCCATGTAAATGCCGTTTGCATAGCGAACATCTCCAAAGAAACCAATGCCGTTGTCAAGACTATAGTCTGCACCTGCGCCGATCGCAAAACCAAGGTTTCCGTCAAAACGATCTTCCCTTTTATCTTTGTTTGTATCAAAGGTGTTGAGTTTTGTACCAACAGCAAGGTGTACTGCAAGTGCATCCAGTGAATAGCGTGCATATGCATTTACAACTGTAGGAGCATCTTTGAGATTAAGACCGAGTGGATCATACGTAGTGAATACATGTGCTGTAGGAATCTGTGCACCAACAGAAGCATAAAGACCGTCTACCATTGTAAGATCAAATGCAGCGGCGATTACACCGTAGTCCTTGTCTTTACCATCTTTGTCTTTGGCTGTAGCTTTTGTCATGTAAGCAGCTTTTATAGTACCAATACCGTCAATAGCATAGGCAGCGGCATAGTTTGCACCGTGTGCGTATGTATTTTCAAGGGTGGCACCTGTGCCCTCAAGACTCAAACGAATTCCTGCACCTACTGTAAGTCCGTCAATCGGGTATGCAACTACTGCAACGCCTTCTCCGTCAAATACATCAGGGAATGTCCAGCCTTCAAGTACCATGACGTCGCCGTTTGCTGCACCAATGCGGTCCCAGTTCCAAAGACCGAATGCTGCGTCTCCGCGAAGCTCGTTCTGGTCTTTTTTACCGGCAACAATCTTTATCTGTTCAATAGGCTTTACCCAGATAAGTGCATTGTCACCAAGACTAGTAAGTGCCTTGTCACCAAGACTAATTCCGCTACCGTTTGCAAACATATCTACAGCAAAACCTACGTTTTCTGTAGAACCGCTTACACTAATACCTGTTCTTGGTGCGTCTCCACCCCATGACTGGTGCATGTCTGTTACAACATCATCGCCGGAATTTGCAGCCACGTTCCAAAGTCCGCGTCCCCATGATCCGAATGTGATTCCGTCTGCCATAGCTGCGCCAGCTACGAGAGCAAGTCCTGTCAATACTGAAATAATTTTTTTCATCTTAAGCAAACCTCCATCTGCTCAATTTTTAATAAGCACGAAACATTTTGCCTCGTGCTACAACGTTGTAGAATAATTGTATGTCCTATTTTTGTACTTGTCAAATATTTTTTTAAATTTTCGATATTTTTGTTCCCCTGTTTTTCTTGTTTCCTTCCATATTTAGCCAAAATTCCGCAAATAAATTTATCAACGGGTGTCTTGACCAAATGTTTACATGCTGTTCAAAATATGATAAAAGAAACAGGTTTCCTTTAATTTTCTGTATGCGGGGTGTAAAAATGGGTGTCGTAACGCTAAAAGACATAGCAAAAGAATGCGGTCTTTCGTTTTCTGCAGTAAGCAAAGCTCTTCGCGGCAGTTCAGAAATTGGCGCCGAAACAAGGCAGAAAGTAGAAGAAACGGCGCATCGACTGGGCTATACCGTAAACGTTTCTGCACGCATGCTCAGGACAAAATCTTCCAAAAGCATAGGCATTATCTTTGAAGATATAACCGGCAGCGGACTTCAGCACCAGTATTTTGCACAAATCTTTGACTCAATGAACGTAACGGCCAATTCACGCGGCTATGACCTTATTTTTCTTAACGGAACACGCCACGACTATTACTATGACATGAAAAGCCGCGGTTGTGACGGCGTTGTAATCTGTGCCACAGACTTTGCGCGCCCCGATGTAAAAAAAATCCTTTCAGAAAAAGTGCCTGTTGCCGTACTGGACTGCGATATAGAAGGCATTCCGTCTGTTTTGAGCGACAACGAAGCAGGAGTTCGCTCTCTTGTGAGGCATATTCTTGCGCTTGGTCACAAAAAAGTTGCATTTATACACGGTGAATCTTCTTTTGTAACCCGCGAGCGCATGGACACTTTTGTGTGCGTAATGGAAGAAGCCGGCTGTTCTGTTCCAGGAGGATATCTTCTGCAGGGCAGGTACCACGATCCGGCATTGAGCGGTGAAGCAACGGAGCGCCTTCTGTCACTTCCCGACATTCCCACATGCATAATTTATCCCGACGACTTTTCGGCACTCGGCGGAATCCAGGCACTTGCAGGTCACTGTCTTATTCCTCACAGGGACATAAGCATTGCCGGCTACGACGGAATCCTTCTTTCGCAGCTTCTTACACCTCCTCTTACGACTTACGAACAGAATGCACGCGAACTGGGTATAAAACTCATAGATCTTCTGTTAAAATCCGTTTCGGGAACAGACGTAAGTTCTGCCACAGTGCGCGTAAAAGGCCGTCTCATCCAGGGTGGTTCTGTCTGCGATATACGCTGAAAACACACAAAAAACCGCAAATTTTCAAAAAAAGCGTTATTTTCATAAAAATTTATAAAAAAAGTGCTTGACAGATGGGCATACCGGATTTATGCTTTAACTACAACGTTGTAGTTAAGGCAATTTTTTTCTAATGTTTGGAGGATTCAAAATGAAAAAGGCTTTATTGTTTACACTTGCTGCTGTAACAGCCTGCGGAATGTTTACAGGCTGCGCAAAAAAGAGTGCTGCAGAAGGAAAAGTATTGAACATAGCATGTTGGAACGAAGAGTTCCAGGCAAGGTTTAAGGACTACTTTGAGGCAAAGGGACTTGTTCCGGATGGAGTCACTGTAAAGTGGCACATCACACCTAACCAGGACAATGCTTACCAGAACCGCCTTGACCAGCAGCTTTATGCCCAGGAAAAGGCACCTGCAGACGAGAAAATCGACTTGTTCCTTGTAGAAGCAGACTATGCCCTCAAGTATGTAGACACACCGTTTACACTTGATGTAAAGAAAGACATCGGACTTACAGATGCCGATCTTTCAAAGCAGTACCAGTACACTAAGGACGTAATGACAGACAAAAACGGCGTTCTTAAGGGTGTAACATGGCAGGCTTGTCCGGGTGGATTCATTTACCGCCGCTCAATTGCAAAGGATGTTCTTGGAACAGACAAACCGGAAGAAGTACAGAAGTTCCTTGCAACATGGAACGATTTTGACTCTGTAGCTGCACAGGCAAAGTCAAAGGGATACTTCATGCTTTCAGGATTCGATGATGCATACCGCGTATTCAGCGACAACATCACAACTCCTGCTGTAGTAGACGGAAAAATCGAAATTGATCCTCTTATCAAGAGATGGATTTCACAGACAAAGACATACACAGAAAAGGGATACAACAACAAGGCAAACCTCTGGTCAGCAGAAAGTTTCAAGGGTGCTGGAAAAGACGGAAAAGTATTCGGATACTTCGGACCTGCATGGTTCATTGACTTCTGTCTCGCGCCTGCAACAAAGGACGATCCTGAAGGACCAAACGCTCTCGGAAACGGAAGCTACGGTGACTGGGCATTCTGCCGCGGACCACAGGGATTCAGCTGGGGCGGAACCTGGATTTGTGCTGCTGCTGGAACAGACAATGTTGACCTTATCAAGGACATAATGTACACACTTACATGCGACAAGGCTACAATGACTGCAATCGCAATGGAAATGGGTGACTTTACAAACAATGAAGAGGCCATGAAAGAAGTTGCTGCTTCTGACTACAAGAACCCGTTCCTTGGCGGACAGAACCACATTTCATTATTCCTTGACAATGCAAAGAGCATCCACAAGGACTGCATGACTCCTTATGACCAGGGATTCACAGAGAAGATCCAGCATGCATTTGCTGACTACTTCAACGGCAATGTTGATGAGCAGACTGCTTACAAGAACTTCTACACATCTCTTATGGAACTTTATCCTAACCTTAAGAAATAATTCTTAAGCCTTCATATCCGGGGCTATTCAAAGTCCAATTGTTCGGCTCCGGATTCTTTCTTTCCTGTTTTCTGTAAAATCAATTTTCACCATCAAGCAAAGAAGCACCGGCTTTTTATGCGGGGGTCCTTATGTCCGAAAAAAAACTTAAAAATCACGCATTAAATTATGAGAAGTGGGGATATTTCTTTATTGCTCCTTTCTTTATCATATACATTATTTTCCAGCTTATTCCTCTTATTTCTACAATCTGGAACAGTTTCTTTGAAAATTACAGGGTAGGTCTTATGACAGTAGGCCCCAATTTTGTTGGAATGGCCAACTACAAAGAAGTACTCTTTAACACCGATATGCCGCGGTATGCCATGAATACACTTATAATGTGGATTATGGGATTTGTTCCGCAGATTGTATTGTCGCTTCTTCTTTCTATATGGTTCTGCGACACTGAACTTCGAATAAAGTGTACGTCTTTCTTCAAGACAGTAATTTACATGCCAAACCTTATTATGGCTTCGGCTTTTGCAATGCTGTTTTTCATGCTGTTTTCTGATGCCGGCCCTGTAAATGCCCTTGCGGTTTCAATGGGTTGGATAGAAGAACCGGTACGCTTTCTTACACAGAAGACTACGGTAAGAACGCTGGTTGCGGTTATGAACCTTCTTATGTGGTACGGTAACACAACTCTTCTTCTTATGTCAGGTATTCTTGGAATAGACAACAGTATTTTTGAAGCGGCACGCATTGACGGTGCAAATCCTTTTACAATCTTTGTAAAGGTTACGCTTCCTTCACTTATGCCCATTCTTGTTTACGTTATGATTACAAGCCTTATCGGTGGAATCCAGATGTTCGATGTTCCGCAGATTCTTACAAACGGCGGGGGTAATCCAAACAGAACTTCCATGACGCTCATTATGTACCTTAATGCACATCTTGGAAGCAAAAACTACGGAATCGGCGGTGCAATTTCTGTTCTTATCTTCATAATTACGGCAATTCTGAGCGCTACGGTTTATAAGTTTACTATGAAGGATTACAAGGACGCAAAATAATTTGCGCACAAAATGGAGGAATCTATGTTAAATCAGAGGATTTTTTTGAGCGTCAGACGCAAAATAGTATATGTAGTACTCATTCTTTTGACGTTCTTTTCTATATTACCGTTCATTATGCTTATAGTGAATTCAACACGCGTTCACAGCCAGCTTATAAACGGATTTTCGTTTATTCCGGGAAAGTACTTCTTTTCTAACCTTAAGAACCTGCTTTCAAATGACAATATTCCTGTTGTGGGAGCGCTTTTGAATAGCGTTATGGTTTCTGTAGGAAATGCCGTTTTTGCAACATATTTTTCTGCAATGACCGCCTACGGAATTCACATGTATCGCTTCAAGGGCCGCAAATTTGCATTCAGCTTTATTATGGCTGTCATGATGGTTCCGGCTCAGGTTACAACTTTGGGATTTTTGCGCCTTATCGGTGCCATTAACCTTGACGACAACCTGCTTGCCCTTATTATTCCGGCAATTGCTTCTCCTGTAGTTTTCTTCTACATGTTGCAGTATCTTCAGGCTTTCCTTTCAAAGTCACTGGTAGAAGCTTCACGCATTGACGGTTGCGGGGAATTCAGGACATTCAATACGATTGTTATTCCTATTATTAAACCGGCAATTGCTGTTCAGGGTATTTTTGCCTTTGTAAGTTCGTGGAACAACTACTTCCTTCCGGCTTTGGTTATCAATTCAAAGTCACGCAAGACAATTCCTATTCTTATTGCCCAGTTGCGTGCGGCCGACTACATGAAGTTTGACCTTGCTCAGGTTTATATGCTTATTTTTATTGCGATTATTCCGCTGCTTATAGTTTACCTGCTTCTTTCACGCCAGATTATTGGCGGTGTAACACTCGGCGGTGTAAAGGAATAATAACGGTTTAGGACAAACCTGTGTAAAAAAATTAAAACAACAATGTGAAAAAAATCATGTTGTTGTTTTAATTCTGATTAGTATAATAGAAGAAACTTGGACAGAATAAGGATTCAGAAAGAGGATTAACTATGAAATACGGACATTTTGACGACAAGGCCAGGGAATATGTAATTACAACCCCGCGTACACCTTATCCGTGGATTAACTATTTGGGAAGCGAGTCTTTCTTCTCGCTTATGTCTAACACTTGCGGCGGATATTCTTTCTACAAAGATGCACGTCTTCGCCGTCTTACACGCTACAGATACAACAATGTTCCGCTTGACTCAAACGGAAAGTACTTCTACATAAAAGACGGTGACACTGTATGGAACCCGGGCTGGCAGCCTGTTCAGACTGAACTTGACTCTTACGAATGCCGCCACGGTTTTGGCTACACACGCCTTCTTTCTTCAAAGAACGGTCTTTCTGCCGACGCGCTTTTTTTTGTGCCCGTTAACTACAACGTTGAAGTACAGCAGCTTAAGATTAAAAACGATTCACACGAAGTAAAAGATATTTCTGTTTATTCTTTCGTTGAGTGGTGTCTTTACAATGCCCAGGACGACGGAACAAACTTTCAGCGCAACTTTTCTACCGGTGAAGTAGAAATAGAAGGAAGCGCAATTTATCACAAGACAGAATACCGCGAAAGACGCAACCACTACGCTTTCTATTCTGTAAATACACAAATAGACGGTTTTGAAACTGACCGCGAAAGCTTTACCGGAACCTACAACGGACTCGACTGCCCCGACGCAGTTATGTCAGGAAAGAGCCGCAATTCTGTTGCAGACGGATGGTCTCCTGTTGCAAGCCACAGAATTGACGCAAGACTTAACCCCGGTGAAGAGCGCACATATATTTTTGTTCTTGGCTACATAGAAAATGCAGACGAAGAAAAGTGGCAGGACGCTCCTTCAAAGGTTCCGTTCTTCCAGACAAACCCAAAGGCGCAGATTATAAACAAAAAGAAGGCCTATGAACTGCAGCACGCATTTGCAACACCAGAACTTGTAAAGGCAGAATTTGACAAGCTCTGCAAAAACTGGGATTCAATTCTGTCTGCATTCAGTCTTAAAACTTCAGATGCACGACTTGACAGAATGTCTTTGTGGAACCAGTACCAGTGTGTTACTACATACAATTTTGCAAGAAGCGCCAGTTACTTTGAAAGCGGTATCGGACGCGGAATCGGTTTCAGAGACACAAGCCAGGATATGCTTGGTGCAGCACATCTTCTTCCAAAAGAAAGAATCCGCGAGAGACTTTTTGACGTAGCTGCAACCCAGTTTGAAGACGGAAGTGCCTACCACCAGTTCCAGCCGCTTACAAAACGCGGAAACGCCGACATCGGTTCAAACTTTAACGATGATCCGCTCTGGCTTATTCTGGGCGTTGGCGTCATCCACTTCTGAGGTTCTGATGGAGCGGAGATAGATTTGCGTGGTGGTTTCCGAACTATGTCCCAACGCTTCGCTGATGACCGAGACGGGGACGTTGCTGTCTCTTGCCACGGTAGCCCACGAATGGCGTGCTACATAGAGAGTTAGCTTTCCCTTGATGCCTATCCTCTCCCCTATCTTCTTGAGGTGATAGGCTATGCGTGCTTCCGCACTATGATAAAGGCGCATCCCTTCACGCTTGTTGTCTACAGCCCAGTCATGAGGGTGCTTTCCGTAGCCAAGAAGGAAGGGAAAGAGATAAGGCGAGGAGTCGGTTTTATTTTTGTATTTATCCAGCAGCACCTGCATCTCCTTCTCCCATCGCACCGTAAGGCGCTGCCCGGTCTTGCTTCGCGTGTAACGGAGATAGCCTTCCTTGAGGTCGGACTTGTAAAGATGGGCAAGGTCGACGAAGGAGATGCCACGCAGATAGAAGCTCATAAGGAATGCGTCTCTTGCCAGCTCTTCCTTGAAGGTGAGGTCTTTAGCCGAATCCATACGCTTTATCCGGCTCACGCATTCCGCAGGGATGGCTCGCTTGGCGGTCTTGGCAATGCCGGTATAGACATAACGGAAGGGACTGTGCTGCGGAGTGATGCCTTTAGCCACGGCTTTGTTGTAGACAGCACGAAGGATGCGCAGATAGAACGAACTGGTGTTGCTGCATACCCTTACCTTATTATGTAAGTATGCCTCGTAGGAGCGCATCTCCTCCGCGTCAATCTCCGTGAGGGCAATGTCGCGATTGCCACGGAATCGCATAAAGCTGTTGAGCGTAGCCTTGTAATGCTGCATGGTGCGATACTGTCCGTTCTTCGTCAGAAGGGAGATGAGGAAATTCATAAACTGAAACAGCGTCTCTGATGTTTTCTTGTTTCTTGCCATAATGGTTGTGTTTTTAGTTAGAAGCTTAAAATTATCACTTTTCGTTTTTACTTTCCACTGTTTGCCGGGTCATATAAGTGTAAGTTTTAAACGAAAAGGAAATAAGTTATAGAATGGTCAACCCAACGACTACAAGCGACAATGCCATCATTGAAGCGCTGCAGCAAAGTCCGGAAACAGGCTTCCGGATGCTCCTCGCGAAGTATCAAGAGCCTGTCTACTGGCACATACGCCGACTGGTGGTGGAGCATGACGACGCTCAGGACGCCTCGCAGGAAACCTTCGTGAGGATATTCCGATCGCTCCACAAATACAAGGGCGACAGTTCGTTCCGAGGCTGGATATACCGCATTGCCACCAACGAGGCGCTGCGCATCATCAGCAAGCGCAGACAGGAGAATGTCTCATTAGAGTCTGACTCTACGGGAGCCCTGCAGCTCTTCTCCGATGACAACATCGACAACGGCGACGCTATAGCGGCGAAACTCCAGAAAGCCATACTCACGCTTCCCCCGAAGCAGCAACTAGCTTTCAACCTCCGCTACTATGACGAGCTGGGATTTGACGAGATAGCACAGATAGCCGAATCATCGGCTTCGAGCATCAAGGCAAGCTATCACGTCGCAAAAGAAAAAATAATAAAGTATATGAATTCTAACGATTAAGGATATGAACGATAATTTCAGTTTCGACAAAGTGGGCAAACGCATGCCTTACTCGGTTCCTGACGATTTCTTCGCCAAGATGGAGAGCAACATCCTCGAGGAAATAAAGGGCGAGACACCGAAGCCGCTCGGCAGCGTCGGTAAGAAGCGTAGCGTGATGCGAAGGATTGTCACCGTATCGCTGACAGCCGCAGCCGCCATCGCCGCCTTCTTTGTCATTAACATGCACACGCCAGCGGTACACCAGCAAGCTGACATGCAGGACGTGGAGCAGGCTTTCACAAGCCTCTCAACAAGCGATCAGGCTTATCTGCTAAGCCTGTATCAGGACGATGTCTTCGAAGAATAACATAAACATAATCAACCAATTAAAAAAACAATCAGGATATGAATGTATTAAGAAAGACCATCCTCGTGGCGCTGACACTTCTCATGTCGGTGATCACACTTCAGGCACAGGTAAGCGGCAAGCAGCGCATATCACACGAACAACTCGCCGAAACACAGGCACAGCACATAGCAAAGGACCTCGCATTCGACGATGCCACCACCGCAAAGTTTGTTGCCACCTACTGCGAATACCAGAAAGAGTTGTGGGCTATCGGTCCCAGACCGAAGAAAAACAAAAACGAGACGCTGAGCGAAAAGCAGGCTGAGGCGCAGATGCAGCAGCAGTTCACGCGCAGCCAGCGCATCCTCGACCTTCGCGAGAAATACTACAAGAAGTACAGCACATTCCTTACGCAGCGCCAGATACAGCGTGTCTACGAAAAAGAGCGCGGCATGCGTAAGAGACTGATGCAACGTCACGCCGCAGGAAGGAAAGGAGGAGCTCGCCGATGAGACGCTTCGCACTGACGATCATCACACTCCTCATCCTCACATTGCAAGCCATGGCAGCTGACCTCTCCTTCTCATACGAGAAGTTCACGCTGATGGGCAATACCCTACAATACCGCAAGGCAGTCATCGAAGGAGCAGAAGCCAAGCCGCTCCTCGTGCTCTGGTTGCACGGAGGGTCGTGCAAAGGTTCGGACAACGAGAAGCAGCTTACCGAAGTGGGCATTGACTCCGTATGTCATTATCTCGTCCGCAACAATCATAGCGCCATCGTCATCGCTCCGCAATGTCCTTCAGACAAATCGTGGGGCGGCGTAATGACGGGCGTGCTGCGTGCCCTCGTCCTCTCATACACCGAGGACGGCAGCGCTGACGCAGACCGCATGTATATATTCGGAGGTTCGATGGGCGGCACCGGCACGTGGACAATGCTCTCCACCTGCCCCGAACTCTTTGCTGCAGCCATGCCCGTAGCCGGCAATCCGTCTGGCTGCGATGCCGGTGTGAGAGGAGAGATTTATGAGCCATATAGCAGACTGGCTTACGGCAATCGGACATCATTATTTCAAATTGAAGCTGAAGTGTTGAGAGATGGCAAGAACCGGAAAGTAAAAATTATGCTTCGTTATGAGTGGATTTACAGAAAGCCTGAAAAAAATAGATAAAAATGTATTTAAGTTTTAGTATATCCATGTATTGACATGAGGTTATAATATTTATAAAATACAGACAGAAAGGGAGCGTGAAAAAAATGAAAATCGCATTATTAGAACCAATTGGAGTATCAAAAGAAGTTATTGATGAGTTATCAGCACCGATTACAGAAAAGGGACATGAATTCGTATATTATGATACAAAAACAACAGATCCGGCAGAACTTGCCAAGAGAAGTGAAGGCTGCGACATTGTTATGATCGCTAACAACCCGTATCCGACAGAAGTTGTAGAGAAAGCAGACGCACTGAAGATGTTATCTGTAGCATTTACAGGAATTGACCACATCGGAACAGACAAGTGTAAAGAGAAAAATATTATGATCTGTAATTGTGCAGGATATTCCAATGTCTGCGTATCTGAGCTCTGTATCGGTATGGCGATCGATCTGTACCGCTATCTGCAGCAGGCGGATCATGCGGTGAGAAACGGCGGAACCTCCGCAGGACTGTGCGGCAGGGAGATCGCAGGGAAAAAGGTTGGAATCATCGGATGCGGTCAGATCGGATTGATGACGGCAAAGCTTTTTCAGGCATTCGGTGCTGAAGTTTACGCATATGCCAGACATGAGAGAGAAGAAGTGAAAGCGGCCGGCATCGTCTACAAGACATTGGATGAACTGCTGGGCGAATGTGATATTATATCTCTGCATACACCGAACAACAAGGAGACCAGAGGCATGATCAGTGCAGAGAAAATTGCTCTGATGAAAAAGTCCGCCATCTTCATTAACTGCGCAAGAGGTCCGATCGTGGACAGCAAAGCATTGGCAGATGCGCTGAATGAAGGACGGATCGCGGGAGCCGCTGTGGATGTATTTGACTGTGAACCGCCGATCCCGGCAGAGGAACCGCTGCTGCATGCGAAAAATACGCTTCTGACACCTCATGTGGCATTTCTGTCGGAAGAAGCCATGGTGCGCAGAGCCGGTATTGAATTCTCCAATGTGTATGCTTATCTGAACGGTAATCCGGAAAATGTCTGTACTTTATAAGCTGTGAACACAAATGCAGGGACGTGAGTCTCTGCATTTTTTTGAATAAAATACCGAACATATTTTCGATGATCCCTGTACTTTTCAAAAAAATTCTGCTATAATCTGTGCGTAACGTGAAAAAATAGATAATAGTTCAGTTGTGAACGTATCCGGGAATAGAATCATGCCTGTATGATTTTAGTGACCGAATACGTTCACGAACTGTGTTATTTCAGTAACAGATATGCACGGAGAGGCATCATGAATCCATCGAACGAACCCTCACAATTCAAATTACATTCCGAATATCAGCCTACCGGAGACCAGCCGCAGGCCATTGCGGAGCTGGTGGAAGGCTTCCGGCAGGGCAATCAGTTTGAGACATTGCTGGGTGTTACCGGTTCCGGTAAGACCTTTACCATGGCCAATGTGATCCAGGCATTG
>OQVT01001777.1_pt1 | contig 13804 bp, 10 predicted proteins | sample 1691561 | NCBI WGS metagenome assembly OQVT01 (sample SAMN03418260, study PRJEB22391) | human gut metagenome | biome: human-gut; feature: organic feature; material: feces | host: Homo sapiens | place: Tanzania | collected 2013-01 | reverse complement strand
CAGGGAAGAGAACCTGACCATTCCGTGGCAGGAGATCGAGACCATCGGCACCGACGCAGTGCTGGTGCATACCCAGCTGCCCTCGGCTGTGCCCTCGAAGCCCGGGCTGTGGCAGAGCCTGCGCGCAAGGCTGGGGCTCTGAGCAGGTTTTACAAAAAACGGGTAATTTTTTTGTAAAACAGGGGTGGACATTTTCGGAGGAATGACTATAATAATCGCAGAAGGCTTGTGCAAAAGCACGAACCGAGGAGATTCTGCTGGTAGATGTGGAAAGGATCGGACCCATGAATTCGTTGAAAACTCCCAAGCCGCTTCTGGCGGCCCGCATGGCGTTCCCGCTGGTGGCATCGCTGATCACGGTGCTGCTGGGCGAGTGGATCGCCCGCGGTGCGCTGACGGCGGACACCGTTACAAGCTTTATTTTCCCCCATGCCGAGGCCTATCTGCTGGCATGGCTGTTCCTGTTTCTGATCTGGCTGCTGCTGGACTGGATCTTCCGGCTGCCGCCGCTGTCTACGCTGGGCATGGCGGTACTGGGCTGCGTACCCTGCGCGGTGAATTTCTATACCCTGCAGCTGCGCGGTGAACCCTTCCTGCCCTGGGACCTGGCACAGGTGTCGGAGGCCGCCGGTGTGGCGTCCGCTGCCGGCATCAAGATCCAGACCAGCATGATCGTCACGGTCGTGGTGGAACTGGCGCTGATGGCGGGCAGCTTTTTCCTGTACCGTGGGCGGCATAAACAGCGCTGGCTGCCCCGTGTGGCGGGCAGTGCGGCCACCGCAGCGGCCCTGTGCCTGCTGATTTTTGGCGTGTATTTGCAGCCGGCCGTCTGCCAGGCCATCGGCATCGTGCCGGACGCCTGGATGCAGGACCGCTATTACCGCTACTATGGTGTTGTCACCGGCTTTATGACCAACCTGTCCAATCTGGAGATCGACAAGCCGGACGGCTACTCAGAAGAGGCGGTGGATGCCATTCTGGACAATGTGGATGAGAGCCAGAAGTTCTCCACCAGCTCGCTGTACCCCACCAGCTACGCGGCCACCACCGCCAAGGACGAGCAGGTAAAAAAGCCTACCATTATTTATGTGATGAACGAGTCCTACTGGGATGTGTCGGAGCTGGAACAGTACGGCATCAAGTTCGACACGGATGTGTCGGCCAACTTGCACGCCCTGCAGCAGACCAGCGCCTATGGCCGGGCCTACAGCCCCAGCTTTGGCGGGGGCACCTGTGATGTGGAATTTGAAGCACTGACCGGCTATTCGGTGTCCTTCCTGCCCAGCGGCTCCAAGCCCTATCAGCAGCACGTCACCAAGCCCATGTTCGCCCTGCCCAGCTACCTCAAGACGCAGGGCTACCAGACCGCTGCGGTCCACTGCTTCTGGGCCAAGTACTGGAGCCGCGACACGGCTTACCCCAACCTGGGACTGGATGATTTTATCAGTCTGGAAGACATGCATGGTGTGACCAAGGTGCGCAAACACTATTGGACGAGCGGCCTGGTCACGGATGATTCCATGGCAGACCAGATCATCGGCCAGTATGAGAAGATGAAGGCATCCTCCGACGAGCCGGTGTTCCTGCACGCAGTCACCATGCAGAATCATACCAATTATAATAAGGACAACTACCCCGACGACCAGCGCGTGAAGGTGCTGGAACACCCGGCGGGCATGAAGGCCAGCACGGTAGGCGCGCTGGAGGACTTTGCCACCGGCATCCGGGACGCCGACGCCATGCTGGGCAAGCTGACGGCGTACTTCTCGCAGGTGGATGAGCCGGTCATTCTGGTGTTCTGGGGCGACCACTACAACCCCATCGACTCCAACTACGACGTGTACACCACCACCGGCTATGCCAGCGATTCCAGCGCGGACCCCCGCCTGCACCAGACCACGCTGCTCATGTGGTCCAACTACAGTGACGCACAGGTGGACCTGGGCACCATTGCCGCCTACGACATCTCGCCGGTGATGATGAACCTCTACGGCCTGCAGCAGCCGCTGTACTTCCAGTTCCTGAACCGGCAGCTCCGGGTGGCCAGCCGTGCCTGCACCCGCGGCGTGACCATGAACCTGGACGGCACCACCACGCTGGAACCCACCGAGTTCCAGCAGCGCTGGACCCAGGAGCACTGGATGCTGCAATATGACCTGATGTTCGGCAAGGGCTATGCCCTCACCCGCATGGGGCTGGAAAGCGTGGCAGAGCCCGCCAAAGGCAAATAAGCAAAAATCCGGAAACTTTTTTGGACAAAACAGAGAAAAACTCTTGCAACCGTGCACTTTTTGTGCTATGATAACAAGGCATTACACACGCATCACTATGCCCTTTTGTGCCCTTTTGGGTGGAGGGCAGTCCGGAGCCGTCCGATACGGTGCCGGATCACGGTGTGCGGAGGCAAAACAAATATCTGGAGGTATTTTACTATGGCAGTCGTTTCTATGAAGCAGCTTCTCGAGGCAGGTGTGCACTTCGGTCACCAGACCCGCCGCTGGAACCCCAAGATGAAGAAGTATATCTTCACCGAGCGCAACGGCATCTATATCATCGATCTGCAGAAGACCGTGAAGAAGCTGGACGAGGCTTACAACTACGTGAAGGAAGTTGCAGCTGAGGGCGGCGACATCCTGTTCGTCGGCACCAAGAAGCAGGCTCAGGAGTCCATCCGTGACGAGGCTCTGCGCTGCGGCATGCACTATGTCAACGCTCGCTGGCTGGGCGGTATGCTGACCAACTTCCGCACCATCCGTAAGCGCATCGACCGTATGGATCAGCTGGCTAAGATGAAGGAGAACGGCACCTTCGAGCTGCTGCCCAAGAAGGAAGTGGCTAAGCTGGAGCTGGAGATGGAGAAGCTGGACAAGTACCTGGGCGGCGTCAAGAACATGAAGACCCTGCCGAAGGCTATGTTCATCGTCGATCCTCACAAGGAGCGCATCGCTGTTGCTGAGGCCCGCAAGCTGAACATCCCCATCGTGGCTATCGTTGATACCAACTGCAACCCCGACGAGATCGACTACGTGATCCCCGGCAACGACGACGCAATCCGCGCTGTCAAGCTGATCGCTGGCGCTATGGCTGACGCTGTGCTGGAAGGCAAGCAGGGCAACCAGGAGGCCGCTCCCGCTGAGGATGCAGCAAACGCCTGATTTCCCATCTCACAACCAAACAAATAACGTGTAAGGGAGAATAACAAAAATGGCTATTTCTGCAAAGGACGTTATGGAACTGCGCAAGCAGACCGACTGCGGCATGATGGAGTGCAAGAAGGCTCTGACCGAGGCTGACGGCAACTTCGAGAAGGCAATCGAGATCCTGCGCGAGCGTGGTCTGGCTACCGCCGCCAAGAAGGCAAGCCGCGTTGCTGCCGAGGGTATGGTCTACGCTGACTACTGCCCCGCGTGCAAGGTCGGTGTTGTCATCGAGGTCAACGCTGAGACCGACTTCGTTGCCAAGAACGACAAGTTCGTTGCTTTCGTCAAGGAGGCAACTCAGGTCATCATGAAGCAGAACCCTGCTGATGTTGAGGCTCTGATGGCTTGCAAGACCGAGTCCGGCGAGACCGTTGACGAGGCTCTGAAGAACCTGATCCTGGTCATCAAGGAGAACATCAAGGTTCGCCGCTTCACCCGTTACGAGGGCGTTTGCTCTGCATACGTCCACGGCGGCGGCACCCACGGCATTCTGGTCAACTTCGAGACCACCAACGGCATCGAGGCTAAGGACGAGTTCGTTGCTTACGGCAAGGACATCGCTATGCAGGTTGCAGCTGCAAACCCCGGCTATGTCGATGAGGCATCTGTCCCCGCTGAGGTCGTGGCCAAGGAGAAGGAGATCATGCTGGCTCAGATGGCTGGCGATCCCAAGACCGCTAACAAGCCCGATGCTGTGAAGCAGAAGATGATCGAGGGCAAGATCAAGAAGTTCTTCAAGGAGAACTGCCTGGTCGATCAGGAGTTCGTCAAGGACGGCGACCTGACCGTTGCTCAGTACACCGCTAAGGTCGCTAAGGATCTGGGCGGCGACATCAAGATCGTCAAGTTCACCCGCTTCCAGAAGGGCGAAGGCCTGGAGAAGCGTGCTGACGACTTCGCTGCTGAAGTTGCAAGCATGGTGAAGTAATTTAACCTTTGGGTTGAATCTGGGAGCTGCAGTACCCGTAACAGGGTGCTGCGGCTCCTTTTTTGTTTGTGTTTGCCGGGCGGATGTGCTATCATAGAGAAAACAGAAAGAAGGGAGGACGAAAAGCAATGCGCAGTGTAAACAAAACGTCTCTCCGAATGGAGAGCATGATCGGATAAGGAGAATCCCTTATGAAAAAACAAACCGTGACCCTCGCGGGCGTCCCTGCCGTCCTGTACGGCGAACGGAGCCGCAGAGCCTATCTCTATCTCCATGGTAAGAACGGCTGCAAGGAAGAGGCAGAACGTTTTGCCGCTACAGCCTGTGAAGCTGGCTGGCAGGTGCTGGCTATCGACCTGCCCGAGCATGGCGCACGGAAAAACAGCCCGGAGCGGCTTCTGCCGTGGGTGGTGGTCCCGGAACTACAGACTGTCTATGCCCGCATGAAGCCGGTGTGGGCGCATATCCGGCTGTATGGCGTGAGCATCGGCGCATGGCTTGCCATGCAGGCATTGCAGGATGACGCGCCGGAACAGGCCCTGCTGGTGTCGCCGGTGGTGGATATGGAAGCTCTCATCACGAATATGATGCAATATGCCCATGTGACCGAGGAACAGCTGCGGCGGGCAGGGGAGATCCCCACGGATCTTGGGGAGACCCTCTCATGGCCGTATCTGTGCTGGGTGCGGGAACATCCGCTGCACTGGCATGGCCGCACGCAGGTGCTCTACGGAGATCAGGATGCCCTGACCAGCCGCACCATGATCGAGCGCTTCCGTCAGGAAAGCGGGGCGCATCTGACGATCATGGAAGGCGGGGAGCACTGGTTCCATACCCCGGTGCAGATGGCGGTCCTTCAAACGTGGGAAGAAACGAATTTTTGATTTAGAATGCCCTCCGTTTCACTCTGGGCATAAATAGAGGTATAATTATCTTTAGTTTCTGTATTTTAGAAACGACTGCGGTCGTTTCTAAAATACTTTTTCACGGGAAGAGTCCCAAAGGCAAAATGCAGCTATGTACCGTTACAATTCCTCTGGTGAAAAAGTGTTTGGAGCGGCCCGCAGGACGCCACAAACACGAATCATATAAAATAAAAATGCCGCTGACGGTTTTCGTTCCGTCAGCGGCATTTTGCCTATTCTGTTAAGCGATGCTCAGATTTGAGAGATCAGACCTTTGCCTCGCTGTTGTGCTCAGCATTCTTATAGGCCTTGAAGGAGTGGAACACGATGTTCAGGCCCAGAACGATCAGCAGCACAGCCAGGATCAGCTGCAGGCCGTTTGCAATGAACACAGCACCCCAAGTGGTCTCGCCAGCGGGGATGGTGACAGCAGCGGCATTGCTGATGGCCTTGACCATAGCAATCAGGCGCTGCACCAGAGCGGTGAAGGTGACGCACAGCATGATGATCAGCGGAGGGAAGATCATCTTGTTGCTGCGGCCGGTGACCTTCAGGAACACGCACAGGGTAGCCAGAACCAGAGCGCTCAGCAGCTGGTTGGCAGAACCGAACAGCGGCCAGATGTTGGCGTAACCGATCTTGGTCAGGATGAAGCCGAACACCAGAGTGATGATGGTGGAGAAGTACACGTTGCACAGCAGCTTGCGCCAGCCCTCAGCGTGCTCCATGTCATCCACACTGAACAGCTCCTGGAAGCTCATACGGCCGATACGGGCCACAGCGTCCAGGCTGGTCAGGGCCAGAGCGGAAACGCACATGGTCATGAACACGGAAGCAAAGTGCTGGTCCAGACCAAAGCCCACAAAGAAGCTGGCCACGCCACGGCTGAAGATCTGGAAGGGGGTGCCGTCGGCAGGGGTACCGTCGGCGGCAGCGGCTGCGCCTGCTACGCACAGGGCGATGACAGCCAGCAGGCTCTCCAGGATCATGGCACCGTAACCGACCTTCAGCATATCCTTTTCATTGGAAACAGTCTTGGAGGAAGTGCCGGAAGAAACCAGGCTGTGGAAGCCGGAAACGGCACCGCAGGCCACGGTAACGAACAGGATGGGGAACATGGTGCCCAGCTTTGCGTTGTTGAAGCCGGTGAACACCGGCAGGTTCATGACGGGGTGGTTGACAATCAGGCCCAGAACGGCACCTACGATCATAGCCACGAACATGAAGGTGGTCATGTGGTCACGGGGCTGCTTCAGCAGCCACATGGGCAGCACGGCAGCGAAGAAGATGTAAACGAAGGTGATGTAGCTCCATGCAGCCTTGCCCAGGATGACAGGAGCGTTTGCGCCAACCACGAAGGACAGCACGATGAACACGATGCTGATGACGTTTTCTTTCCAGCCGGTGAAGTGGAACTTGTTCTGCAGCAGGCCAAAGACCACTGCGAACACCATGAACATGATGGAGACCATGCCGGCAGCGCCGTTGGTCTGAGCAGCTTCCACCAGAGCACCGTCGGTGCCGTAGGCGTTGAAGGTGCCTGCGACCATGTCTGCGAAGGCAGCGATGACGATGCCGCAGAACAGCCAGCAGAACAGCAGGAACAGCTTGCGGCCGGTCTTGCCGATATACTTCTCGATCAGCATGCCCATGCTCTTGCCGTTATTCTTGACGGAAGCGTACAGAGCGCCGAAGTCGGTGACGGCACCGAAGAAGATGCCGCCCAGCAGGACCCACAGCAGAACGGGCAGCCAGCCGAAAGCGGCAGCCTGGATGGCACCGGTGACAGGGCCTGCACCGGCAATGGAGCTGAACTGGTGTGCAAACACGGTCCAGCCGTCGGTGGGAACGTAGTCCCGGCCGTCCTCATGGACAACTGCCGGGGTCTTGGCAGAGGGGTCGATGCCCCACTTGTTAGCCAGCCAGCGGCCGTAAAGCATATAAGCGCCAAACAGACACACGGCTGCGATCAATACGATGACCAGCGTATTCATTGTTTTTACCTCTTTCCTTTCTTGGCATCCGGCAAATGTCAGCGGCATGGGCTCTTTTGCGGCGGCAGGGTGTAAAAAAGGCCCCGTCCTCCTGCGTTCGTTCCATTTGGGACGAACCATCGAAGACGAAGGCCTTCACATACACTGCACATTGTGTATGGAATACTCCGCGGTACCACTTCGTTTGCTGCACAGGCAGCCACTCCCAGCGTACATACATACGCAGCCCCGTAACGTGGGCAAAACGGCCATACATTACTGCGGACGGGGTCAGCGTCCGGTTCACACAGGCTGCTCGCAGGGGAGAACGCTTTGCTCCTGACTACCGCCTTCGCATCAGATGGGCGGCTCTCTGGGAGAGGGTGCTGCAAAGAATCATGTCCTGTTCATCGCATTTGCCGAATGATTGTCCGTATTTTAGTGCGGAATTCACAGATTGTCAATATCTTTGGCACAAGTTCGGAGGATACACTAATTCGGAAAAGCGTTCTGCAAAAATTTTTAGGTGATTTTTGTTCATGCGTGAAACGAAAAAAACTATACACGTCCATGAATGAAAAGAGTTCACGCACGGGGCTTGACTTTCACACTTTGATGTGCTAAAGTGGTGATGCAAGAAAGAATCTGAATATTTCCGAAACATTTAAGATAGGGAACGCACCCAAAACCGGACAGTCCGCTGCGGCGGCAAGGAGAACATTTATGGCAGAAAAAAATTCCAGAAGAAACCAGACCACCGATGCACTGTTTGATGCGATCCTCAGCCTGAGAACACGGGAAGAATGCTACAATTTTTTTGAGGATCTGTGCACGGTAAAAGAGATCTCCGATATGGCGCAGCGGCTGGAAGCGGCCAAAATGCTGCTGGACGGCAGCACCTACGACCAGATCGTGAAGGCGGTGGAGATCAGCACGGCCACCATCAGCCGCATCAACCGCTGCATCCAGTACGGCTCCGGCGGCTACCGCGCGACCATTGAAAAGGTGCGCGGCACCCAGAACCCCCAAAAACAGGAGTAACACCGGCACACCCGGCAGACATAGAATGGGGCGTACACCGCCCCTGATCGGATGAACGAAAGGAAGGTCTTATCATGTCTGCTGAAAACTGTATCGACACCACCCGCTGTCCCTGCCCCTGCCTGCCCAAGGTGACGCTGGAGCAGGCGGTCGTTGATCTGGTAGAGAGCATCGCTCTGCAGGAAAATGCCCTGAGCCACATCCTCTGTGCCGAAAGCCGGAAGATGGACGCCGCCATGAAACTGGACGGTCTGGACCTGTGCAAGCTGCTGGAAGTAAACGATTCGGCCACCAACATGGTGCACGCCGTGGCAAATCTGGAACTGGTGCTCAAGGATAAGCTGGAGTTCGTCTCCAACAACCTGTACTATCCGCCTGCGGATGCCGCAGCGAAGTAAGAAGATGCTGAAAGGCCTGTCCGGATGCCGGGCGGGCCTTTTCTCTGCTTGAATGCATAATTTTTGTAAAAACCATTTGTTGGAATTGCTGATAACAGGATTCTGTGCTATACTATAGGATGTATCACCATGAAAGTGAGGAAAGTTGAACATTGCTGAATTACGATGCGATCCTGTTCGATGTGGACGGAACCCTGATCGATTCTGCCCCGGGTATTATAAATACATTAAAAGAAGTCTTTGATAAGATGGGCGTGGACACCACGCACGTCAACCTGCGCCGCTATCTCGGGCCGCCGCTGCGCAAAAGCTTCGGCGAACATTTCACGGACCCGGCCCTCATTGAAAAGGCCACGGATCTTTACCGTGACAGCTATGCCGTCAAGGGAAGCCACGAGGGTGACGCCTATCCGGGCGCAGCAGAGATGCTGCAGCGCCTGAAGGCTGCGGGCCTGATCCTGTGCACGGCTACCTCCAAGCCCACGCAGGTCGTTACGCCGATCCTGAAAGAAAAGGGCCTTGCAGATTATTTTGATTTTATCGGCGGCGCGTCCATGGACGAGAGCCGCGACACCAAGACCGATGTGGTGCGCTATGTGCTTGCCCAGCCCATGATGCAGGGCAAGCGGGTGCTGATGGTGGGCGACCGCAACGACGATATGCGCGGCGCAGCAGACTGCGGTCTGGACGCTGCCGGTGCGCTGTACGGTTACGGCAGCAGGGAGGAGCTGACCCCCTTCCATCCCGTGCTGCTGGCAGAAAGCTGTGCCGACCTTGCAGCGCAGATTCTGGACTGAAGTGGAAAAGCATAGACCCAGTGTTTACGCCGGAAAATAAGAAGCCGCTCCGGGAGCAGAAGGAATCGCGTAAACGGTACGATGCTCCGGAAAAACGGTTTTCAGGTGAATGGTGAGAGATATGAAAAAAACACAACCGGAAAAGCAATCACTTACCCCCATGCAGAAGCAGGCGGTGCTGGTGTGCACGGTGTGCGCGCTGGCCGCTGTTTTGACGATCGGTATCACGCTGACTTTGCTCAAGCGCGGCAAGACCCCCTCCACCCCGGTGGAGCAGCCCTCCAGCGAGGTGCTGGTGCCGGGTGAAGAGGATATCTCGGATCACTATCAGATCAACGAGACCTCCAGCGCCCTGCTGCCGGAGACCGCCGATGCGGGCGAGGACTATCAGAAAGAGACCCTGTTCATCGGCGATTCCAACACGGTGCGCCTGTATGCAAACGGCCTGATCAGCCTGCAGCAGTTCTGCGCAAAAGAGGGCATTGGCACCCACGCGGCCCTGACCGAGGGCATCGTCACCTTTAAAAAGGACAACAACAGCTACACCATCGCGCAGGCAGTGGCCAAAATGAAGCCCCGCCGCGTGGTCATCATGCTGGGCACCAACGACAACGGCATGGCGGTAGAGGAGTTCATCAATAACTACACCGCGCTGGTGCAGGCCATTCAGGAAAGCTACCCCTATACCGACATCATCGTGAACACGGTGCCGCCGGTGCCTGCAAACCACGCAAACTACCCCAATATGGACCAGACCAAGATCGATGACTTCAACATGGCGCTGCTGTCCATGTGTGAGCAGATGGGCCTGAAGTTCCTCAATACGGCCGATGTGCTGAAGGATGCCAACGGCTATGGCCGTGAGGACTACTATCAGAGCGGGGATATCCACCTGAAGCCCGCCGGCCTCAAGGCATTGCTGAGCTACCTGCGCACCCATGCTTACCAGACCGACGACCGCCGCCCGGACACCGCCAACATTCCCAAACGCGCGGAATACACGGCAAATCCCAGTTCTGCGGTGGCAGCACCCAGCAGCTCGGAGGCTGCAAGCTCTTCCGAAGGGCAGAGCGTGCTGTATCAGGCTGCCTATCGTGTGGATAAGAACGGCGGCGGCACCCTGTCCAGCGGCAGCGACAGCGGCAAGACGGCACTGACCTATGATGTGACCAGCGCAGCTCAGGCTGTCAGCGTGACTGCCGTGCCGCAGGAGGGTCATGTGTTCGTCCGCTGGAGCGACGGCGTCACCCAGAAGACCCGCACAGACACCAATTTCAAGCAGAATGTGGATGTGACCGCCATGTTTGCACAGGCATCCATCAGCATCAGCAGCACCGGCAAGGCGGTTTTGGGCGATTACTACACCTTTACCGCAAAGCTGGGCGGTAAGCATCTCACTGCCGACAGCATCCGCTGGTACGCCAACGGTGCGGAAGTGCCGCAGGCTGCGGGCAAGACCACTGTGAAGGTGGAGATCGATCCCTCCATGCTCAATGCATCCTTTAAGGTCTATGCAGTGGCAAGCTACAACGGCTGCACCGTTGCCAGCAACACCCTGAACGTAACGGTCAGCGGCGTGAGCGCTGGCTCCGCCAGCTCTTCCGGCAGCACGTCCAGCTCTTCCAGCGGCAGCACCAGCAGTTCTGGCAGCTCTTCCGCTGCTTCGTCCGGAGCTTCCTCCGGATCTACATCCGCTTCCGACAGCACCTCGCACAGCACTTCCAGCAGCGAGAGCACGGCTCCCTCGGCAAGCACGTCCAGCTCCAACGGTGAGTCCAGCTCCTCCCACAGTACGAGCAGCAGCACCTCTTCCGGCTCTTCTCATGGTACGGGCAGCAGCGTTTCTTCCAGCGAGAGCACCTCGTCTTCCCATAGCAGTTCTGCGGCGGGGAGCAGCTCCGCGACGGAAAGCGGTTCTCACACAGAGCCTTCGGAAGCAAATGCCAGCAAGGAAACTACCAACGAGCAGACAGACCCCGCGGACTCCGCGTCCTGAGGCTGTCACCCCTTCCTGTCGTGCCGCATAGGCTGGGCAGGAAGGGAGGCGTTTTGATGTACTACGAGGAGCCCCGCACCCCGGCTCTGCCGGGCGAAGAGAACGTGACCGACGGCAGTGTGGACGATTACGGCACCGATTGGGAAAATGTGGACAACGGCGCGCTGGAAGAGGAAATGGCAAAGTGCGCCGCCACCCCCTGCGATGCAAAAACCACCTGCCCGGATAACGACCCGGAGCAAACCGATGCACAGATGTACGAAATGATCTCAGAATAATATGAAGCTGTTTTTGCAGCCAGTGCAGAGCGCCTGACGAGAAAAGCAGCTTCCGGAAGCCAGCTCTGCAGGGGCAGGGCTGGCTTCTCCCTGTTGTTGAGCGCATGGCATTTGCGGCCATGGCAGAAGGAAAAGAGGGAAGATTTATGGCAAAATACTATTGCATCCTGTTCGATGCAGACAACACGCTGCTGAATTTTGACGCAGCAGAAAGCAAGGCACTGGCCGAAACGCTGGTGAACTACGGCATTGAGCCGGACGCAGAAACGGTGCAGACCTACCGCACCATCAACGAGGAGCTGTGGCGTCAGCTGGAAAAGGGGCAGATCAAGCGGGAAAAGCTTATGGCGGAGCGGTTCACCCGCTTCCTCAAGGCCATTGATGCCGCCGGTGACGGAGCCGAGATGAACCGCTTCTATCTGGAGCAGCTCTCCACCCATCCGGACCTGATGGGGCCGGAAGTGCTGGACGTGCTGCGGGAGCTCTCCGAGGTGGCAACGCTGGCCGTTGTGACCAACGGCTTCCAGAAGGTGCAGACCCGCCGTCTGGCAGAAAGCGGCATCCTGAACTTTATGGAGGACGTATTCGTTTCCGAGAAGATGGACGCTGAAAAGCCCAACCGGAAGATCTTTGACGCCGCCCTTCGCGCCCTTGGTGTGGAGAACCGGGAACATGTGCTGATGGTGGGCGACGGCCTGAGCAGCGACATTCAGGGCGGCGCGAATGCAGGTCTGGACACCTGCTGGTATAATCCCAATCACGCTGAAAATCCCGGCAAGGTGGTGCCCACCTACGAGATCGCAGACCTGAAGGAGCTGTATCCTCTGGTGATGGAGCAGGAAGAGCTGGCCAATGTGGGCCTGAAAAACCGCAAGCATCAAAACGATGCAATGTAAAACGAATGGCAGCACCGCCGTAACATCTGGTTGCGGCGGTATTTTTTGAGATAGAGTGTAAGGATAGTAAAACTATGTTGATCGGATTGCAAGAGCTTGGTAAAAGCTTTGGCGAGCGTGTGATCCTGCATGGCATCACCGCCTCGGTAGAAAAAGAAGACCGCATTGGCATTATCGGAGAAAACGGTGCCGGTAAAACCACGCTGATCCGTATGCTGTGCGGTGAGTATACGCCGGACGAGGGCGAAATGAACATTGGCGACAATGTGACTATCGGCTATCTGGAACAAAACGCCCACTTAGACCCCGCACTGGATGTATACGGTGAAATGCGCACGGTGTATGCGCCGGCCATTCAGGCTATGGAAAAAATGCACATTCTGGATCAAAAGCTTGCCGCTGATCCTGCCAACGAAGCATTCCTGGCCGAGCATGGCCGCATGAGCGCCATCGTGGATGCCATGGATGCTTATAATATGGATGTTGAGATCCGCAAGGTGCTGAACGGTATGGATTTCGGCCCGGCCACCTACGAAAAAAGCGTGGGTGTACTTTCGGGCGGTGAGCTTACCCGCCTTCGTTTGGCAAAGCTGCTGCTGCAAAAGCCGGATGTGCTGATTTTGGACGAGCCTACCAACCATTTGGATTTTGCCACCATGGAATGGCTGGAAAGTTATCTGAAAGAATACCGGGGCGCAGTGCTGGTGGTCAGCCATGACCGCTATTTTCTGGATAACGTGTGTACAAAGATCTGGGAAGTATCCTTCCAGACCATGACCACCTACAAGGGCAACTTCTCGGCCTATCTGCCCCAGAAGGAAGCCGCCGATGCCCTGCGCCAGAAGCAGCACGATGCCGACGTGGCACTGGCTGAAAAGCTGCAGGACTATGTGGACCGCAACCTTGTGCGCGCCTCCACCACCAAAATGGCCCAGAGCCGCCGCAAGCAGCTGGAAAAGCTGGAGATCACCGAAGCCCCCAAAGACGAGACCAACCAGCTCAAGTTCCGGTTTGAATACGACGTAGAACCGTGGAATGAGCTGGTGCTGCTCAAGAACCTGACCATCAAAATAGGGGAGCGCACCCTGCTGGAACCCTTTACCTACACGGTGTGCCGCGGCCAGCGGCTGGTGATCGCAGGCCCCAACGGCGCGGGCAAGTCCACCCTGATGCAGGTGCTGGACGGGGCCTCGGTAAGGTTCTCGCGCATGGTGCGGCTGGGCACCGGGGCGCGTCCCAGCATTTTTGCCCAGCAGCAGAACCGTCTGGGACAGGGCAGAGTTATTGATGTGATCTGGAACAAGTACCCCCGCATGACCGAGCTGGAGGTGCGCAGCCACCTTGCAAAGCTGGGCTTCCGGGGCGATACGGTGTTCAAGCCCTGCGCCTTGC
>OQVT01001776.1_pt1 | contig 13808 bp, 9 predicted proteins | sample 1691561 | NCBI WGS metagenome assembly OQVT01 (sample SAMN03418260, study PRJEB22391) | human gut metagenome | biome: human-gut; feature: organic feature; material: feces | host: Homo sapiens | place: Tanzania | collected 2013-01 | reverse complement strand
GGCAGACCCCTCCGACCGCATCTGCCTGGCTCATGCAGATCCCAGTCACGGAGCGCTCACCATGCTGCGCACGTCCTTCAAATTGAGAGGAAAGGTGCGTGAAGCACACTTGCTGGCCACGGCGATGGGAGCGTGCGAACTGCATCTTAATGGTAAGCCTGTGAGCCAGGACCGCTTTGTGCCTGGCAGTTCGCAGTATCGCGAGGTGCTGGGATATGCCTCCTACGATGTGACCTCCATGCTGCGTCAGGGCAAGAACGCCCTTGGTGCATTGCTCCTGCCCGCTTGGTACACGGGCAACATGTCATATACCACACGCAACTATAACTTCTGGGGCGACCATGAAGCACTGCTGGCCAAGTTGGTGGTGCGCTATGAGGATGGGCGCGAAGAGACCATAGTCACCTCGCCCAACACGTGGCGGGCATGCAACGACGGCCCTTGGCGCTACGGTTCATTCTTCAACGGAGAGGTCTATGATGCACGTCAGGAGGCTCTGACAGAAGGCTGGAGCACACCCGCCTACAAGGTGAACAAGCGATGGAGGCCGGCCGAGGTCATCACCATGCGTCCCTGGCAGAAGCCGCGCATAGAGTCGCGCTATGATGCTCCGGTGCGTGTCTGCCAGCGGCTCAGTGCCGTGCGGTTGATGCCGGTGCACAGTGCCGACGGGCACACATATACCTATGATATGGGTGTCAACATGGTGGGAGTACCCGAGATAACCTTTCCCGAGGGTTGCCTGCAGCGTGGCGATACCGTCATCATCCGTTATGGCGAGCAACTTTATCCCGGCCTCTATGACCACGAACCGCGCACCGATGACGAACGCTGGTATGCTGACACCTATGGGCCAAAGGGTAGCGGAATAGCCGGACGCATACTGCAGGCCAACCTGCGTGCGGCTCTGGTGACCGACTTCTACGTCTCCGACGGGTCGGGCAGAGTGGTCTATTCACCCCGTAGCACCTATAGGGGCTATCAGTATGTGCAGATTACCCTGCCGTCGAGCAAGCAGCCTTTGGCTCCGGAGTGCGTGGGCGGACTGGTCTTGTCGTCTGACTCGTTGCCCACAGGCACTTATCATGCCGAGACGTGGGACGGTGTGACGGGCAGGCTGGTGAACCAACTCTTCCGTAACATACAGCGGTCACAGCTGGGCAACTTCTTTACGCTGCCCACCGATTGCCCCCAGCGCAACGAGCGCATGGGCTGGACAGGCGATGCGCAGGCTTATGCCCGCACCGCTGCATACAACAGCGACGTGTATGGCTTCTTCCTTCAGTGGATGCGCTCACTGCGTGCCGACCAGACTGCAGAGGGCGGCATAGGCTCCACCATACCGGAGTACAGCCGCGAGCGGCCCACTGGTTTCCCCGACGGAACCACCTGGGGGGCGGCTGTATGCATGGTTCCCTGGCAGATGTGGTGCCAATACGGAGACAGGAAGATAGTGCAGGACAATCTGGATGCCATGGTGCGATGGCTCGACGGGATGGCTGGCTATCCCATGAGTGAGCGCTTCCCGCATCTGTCAAGCCGCACCGGCGGACTGGCAGACTGGCTTGCGATGGATGCCCGAACGCCTGCCGACCTGGTGAACAATGCCATCTACATCTATATGATGGAGGTTACCGCCAGGATGGCCAGTGCGGTGGGGCGGACGGATATAAGCCGCAGACTCACCGAGAGACACCGCCTGGCGAAGCAGGAATGGAACCTGTGTTACGTGGATGAGCATACCGGGCAGACCCGCTCGGCAGATGGCGAACAGGTGCATACACAGAGTTCGTATGCCACTCCACTCAACTTCAACTGCTTCTCCAGCCAGAACCTCCAGCGCGCGCAGCAGTGGTTGGTGCAGTTGGCAGAGCATCCCAGCCAGAGCGGCAAGGGAGCAATGGACTTCCCCGACCATACTATCACCACGGGCTTTTCGGGCACTCCCAACATCCTTCCCGCACTGAGCCGCTCGGGCCATTGGGCTGAGGCATTCCGCATGTTCACCTGCACCGACTTCACCTCGTGGCTCTATCCGGTGACGCATGGTGCTACGTCGGTCTGGGAACGCTGGAACGGCTTTGAATGCGCCTTCGGTCAACACCAGGAGAACACCATGAACTCCTTCAACCATTTCGCCCTCGGAGCCGTGGGACAATGGATGTATGAGTACCAGCTGGGCATTGCACAGGGTGAGGAGAGCGGCTACCGCCAGTTTGTGCTGCAGCCTGAGTGCAGCCGGCCATACAAGTCGCTCAGCGGTGGCTACTGCTCTGACTACGGCGAGATACGCAGTGAGTGGACTGCCGATGAGCAAGGTGATATGATGAGCTATCGTGCTGTGGTGCCTGCCAATACCTCCTGCACGCTCTATCTTCCCATGCAGGCCCATTACTTCCGCTCGTCTGCAGGAGCCAGGTTTGCTGGTTTGTGCGAGCATCATGGGCGCGAAGTGGCGCGTTATGAACTGGATGCCGGCACCCATTCATTCGTCCGTCAGGGCGATGAAGTGACGGTGCGCTGAGCGCCGGAGCGCAATAAGAGAGGCCATGCAGGGGAAGCGTTTCCCCTTGCATGGCCTCTCTCGTTTGGGCTGCAGGCTGCTTATTCCCAGGTGCAGGGCAGACTGCTCAGTTGGGTCAAGAGTGTCTTGGCCAACCGCTGATGCCCCTGTGTGTTGGGGTGCAACTGGTCGTTCTTCTCATCGCAGAAGTATTGCCTCTGGCTGGGCATGGTGGGAAGCAGACCGCTGAGCGAGTATATGTCGATGACAGGAACTGCCCACACATGGGCGGCTTCGGCAATGGCATCCACATAATGGTCTATATAGAGGCCTTGTTCGTTGCGGTAATCCTCGCTGGGCTGCCGGTTGCCGTTGCCGAAGAAGGCATATCCGCGGTGCAGGGGAGTGAGTAGGATAATCTGCTTGGTGGGGTAGAGTTCCTTCAGGTGCTTCATTGCCACGTTGATTCTGCCGCGCACGGTGCTTTGGTCCATGCTGAGTGAGCGGTGCATGCGCACGTCTTGGAACTCCTTGCCACCCTTGCCGCGCTGCACCTGCTCGGGCTTCTCGGTAAACCAGCAGCCCAGCGGGAGGTCGTTGTTATAGTCGTTGGTGCCCAGAAACACGATGATGGCATCCACATCCTCACCCACTTCCTGATGCAGTTTATCCGTCAGTCCCACGGCATGCGACCACTCATATCCGCTCACTGCATACACCAGCGGTGTGCTGTGGAGCCAGTCGGCCAGGAACTGCCAGTAGTGTGTGACCTGTCCGCCACCCTGGTTGGGGTCGGTTACCGAGTCGCCTATATAGGCAATGCGCTTGCCGTACCATGGGTGATTCACATAGATGTCGGCTGGCTCCTTCTCTCTTTTGGCTTGCATGGCGGTGCTGCATGCGATGGTCAGCAGCATGATGCACAGGACGATTCTTCTCATTGTTTGTAGTATGTTTTAGGGTTGCACTTTGTCTTCCTTCGCCTTACAAAGTTAAGGCTTTTTCTATGGAATGTCCCTCGCAGTACATTCCTTATTTCCATGAAATGCTCAGAAAACTCCTTCTCACTCCTCTCCATCGCGCTCTTTATGCTCTTCCCAAGCCTCTTCCGCCCCTCTTCATCGCGCTCTTCGTACTCTTTCCAAGCCTCTTCCGCTCCTCTTCATCGCGCTCTTATATATAAAAGAACAGCCGGCCAGAGGCTTTTGTGCCCGAGCCGGCAGAATGGTGTCATCATGGTCAGAGCAGTCTGGGGCGGTTGCTTGATGCCGCCGCGTAACCTGGTTTGAGTAACTGTGTGGGGTTTTCAAAGGAGAGGCCAAGCCGGTGTTTGAATGGTAGGCACCGTATGAAATTCTATTGTGGAAGTGATATCTGTCGTGTGTGTGCCTCTATATGGTGATATGGTTTTATTTTCTCAGTTTATTGACTGTAGGTTATCACCGGCTTGGTCTCCTCTGTTTGTTATCCTGACTTGCAATCTTTCTAACTCCTAATTGTCGGTACTAACGCTCTCGCGCTTTCCCGTCAACGCTTTTTATTATGATAGAAACTACTTTCTCTTTCGATTGCAAAGGTATAGCCTGATTGACGGAAAACCTTGGGGATGCCTATCATATTACTCTCACATTATACTTATATTAGTATGTAACATTTATTACGGAACTATTAAATCGTCTGAGCAATAGGTTGTTGTGCGTTTCTTGGCGTTATGGAAAAGGCATGAAAAAATGCTTCGCTTTGCTTCTTTTTGCATTGGAAAATGCGTTTTTCCCTGCTTCTTCGTGTGAGCTGGTGCTATTAGTGGTGGCTGCTGGAGGGCTGGAATTGAACTTCTGGTGCACTTCTCTTCCTTTTTCAGATTATTTTTTCGTGTTTTCTTGCGCTTTTCAAGGCAAATGGCATTTCTCTTTAGGCCAAAGTCCATTCGTTTTCAAGCCAAAGTCCATTTCTCTTTAGCCGGAATGTCATTCGCTTTTAAGTCAAAGTCTGTTTGGCTTCAATTCAAAGGCTGATTCACTTTATCTCGAATACCATTCTTCTTCAGTTCGAACGTTATTTCTCTTCTGATAAAAAGTAAGTTCTCTTCAGATGCTCAGACACTTTGCTCCTTCGCTTCTTCCTGCACCTCTTTCTTGTTGAGCACGTAGCCTTGCCGGTTCACGTTGACTATCTCATAGGGGAAGGTCTTCAGCGTAGCACGGATGCTGCTTACCAGTGTGTTGATCTTCGCATTGGCGCTCTCGCAGTCGTTCTGGTAAGTGGAATCGTCGAGTACGCGGGCAAAGTCGGCCTTGCTGATGAAGTGGTCGTCCTTGGAAGTGACGTATTGCAGGATGAGCAATATCTGATGTCGGCACCGCACATGCTGCTCTCCATATACCAGCATCCCATGTGTCAGATCCACAGAGAGTTCTTCCGTTTGCTTCTCAGCAGGCTTCTCCTCCTCGGCGGGCGCTTTCTGCGGTTCGCTCAAGGTTATGAGGGTGAGTATAATGCAGCATGGAACCAGTATGGAGAACACGGTGGTGAAGATGGCGAAGAGTGTTGACATCTCCAGTACCTCCGACAACACACCGCTGATGTAGAGCAGCGAGATGAGTGCGCAGGCCAAGATGAGTGCAAGCGTGAGCACTGTCAGTGCCCGCTTCCATCGTGCCAGGTGTTGGTGTATATGCGGTATAGTAGTTTCTTTTATACTCATTATTATATAAGGTCAGTCCTCCTCCAGGGAGGTGACGGCCAACTCCTGCATGTGCTTATCTCAGCCTGTGCAGGAATATGACAGGGTTGTCTGTCGGCTTCAGGCCGGCCGATGTGAACAGGTTGAGCCCGTATGCCTTCTCTGTTTGCAGCAACATGTAGGCGGGCATTACGCTCACCAGTTGCCCGTCTGACGCGCAGAGTGGCGTCGAGAGGTAGGGGAAGTTGGGCTCGGGATTGTTCATGATGGTCATGTTCTGCGTGCTGCCATCGGCCTTGATGCGCGTGAGCAGATACGACAGACCATATTCCCCAAACATCTCATATCCTATGTATCGGGCATCGCAGGTGGCACATGCGAGGGCGATATTGTGCACCACCGCCTTGTGCTTGGTCATCTGTGCGAGTTCCTCAAAGGTATATTCCTGCTGGTTGGCCGGCATCTGTTCCTTGGTGTTGAACCTGAAGGTGCAGAGCGGAGTGCTCTGTCCGTGTGCCAGCATCTTGATGTCTGTGCGGAAGGGGTTGGTGATGAGCAGAGTGTCACCCTGCTGTCCCACAAAGGGGTGGTAAGTGTCTGATGTGTATGACTCTGTACGGTCAAAGTGCTCAGCCTCGTGCTTGAACTTCTGGGTGCTCATCTCCATGGTGATGAAGTTGGCCTTGCGCTCGTTGCAATTGCCTGAGGCTAGTACCACCATCGAGTCGGCCTGCACGCGGAAGCCCAGATAATAGTCGTGCACAGGGCAGATGCGTGTGAGATGCCCGTCGAATGAGTATTGCATGATACGCTTCTGCGGGCGGCTGAGCACGTATATGCCAGCCTTGGTGATGTCGAATGCATCGGCAGTGGCATACTGCCCGCTGCCCATTCCCAGGCTGTCAAGGGTGGCCAGGTGACGGCCCTCCGACGAGAAGGTGAAGATGCGTCCGGCATCATCGAGAATGAATATCAGGCTGTCCAGCAGGCGTATATCGCGCACCTGGGAGACCATTGGGTTGGTCACCGAATCCAACTGGATAAAGGAATACTGGCTGATGAAACTGTCGGCGGGAAGGTCCTCGTCAACGTTCACACGGATAGTCTGGCTACCATCCTGATGCTGCTGCGTGCATGCTGCAAGCAGTAGCAGGAGGGTGATGAGGCAGGTCTGTATGAACCGTATGTTGTGCATGTCTTTTCAATGAAACGGGCGCGTCGTTGATGTTGGCGCGCCGTGTGTCAGTCTTTGATTGTCTTGTAGAGGTCGTTGCAGGAAACTGGTCGGAACGAGGCATCACCTCCCTCTTCGTAGTCCAGACGGCCGTTGATGGTGATGAAGCCGGCTGCATTGGCTTTCAGAACGGTGCCGTCGTTGAGCTGCACCTTCTTGCCTTCGCCCACATATACCATACATCTCGACTCGCGTGCCATCCAAGTCGTAGTGGTCTCGTTGCCTGTCAGGGCTTCCACGTTCTCTGCCAGCAGGGGGTTAGCGGAGTTTGTACCCATGTCGTTGAACGTGCGGTATTCACCGTACGACCACATTCCGCCTACAGCGGCTATGCATGCCATTACTGCCCACAGGGTGGCTTCGGTTCTTTTCTTCATTGTGTTGTCTTTATCGTTTCCTTGTCCTCTGTCTTCGCCTTGTCTGCAAGCTTTCGGCCAATGCTTTTGAGCTGTTTGCGCGGCTTGGATGTGGCTTATATACTTTCGACTTGTAAAGGTAAGGCATTTGGCTGGTTCCCACAAGTCTTTTGGCTTTTTTCCCTCCTGGAACGGTGTTTTTTTGTGCTCCGAAGCGGACTTGGACGGGTTTTTGAGTCAAATGATGTGTATGTTGGGGCTTTTTGTCCCACAAAACGCACTGCGCTGCGAAGCCTGGTGCAGCGTGCTGCGGTGGCCGTTGCAATGCGCTGCGGAGGCTGGTGCAGCGCACTGCGTCATCCACTCCATATGCCGCTCGGAAGGGCTGCCGGCAGACTTCTGTACGGCTTTTCCCAGGCTTCGTCTTTGCTTCCTGCGGGCTTGGGCAGGCTGCGAAAGAGGCTGGATGCCGCCTGCTGGTGGTTTGCGAGGCGGGAGTTTGCGTATTGTGAGGCCAGAAAACATCAAGCGGGAAGGCTGCCTTGACGGCAATCCTTCCCGCTTGTTGCTTTATCTTGTCTGGCTTGCATGTTTGTGCGCCAGGCGTTCCGGCTGGTCTATAAGTCCCAGCAAGGTCTCTCCCAATGCACGGGTTCGCCTTTGAGGGCGCTCTCGCGTGCCATCAGGATGCGCTGGTTGGTGCTGCCTCGGAAGCGTAGGGTGGTGTCGCGCTGCGCCAAGACGAATGGACTGTCAACCAGCACGTCGATGTAGCCGAGAAGTTCCTTGTGCTGGGGATTGGTAAGCAGTTGCTCGAAGGTGTAGCCAGTGAAGCACCACACATTCACATTGTGGGCTTTCAGTCCCTTGAGCAGGGCGAGCAGTTCGTCGTGAGGCTGCTGGAGTGGGTCGCCGCCCGACAGGGTGACGGGTTCCTCGTTTTCGAGCAGTTTTTGCAACAGTGCCTCTGGGGCGATTTGCTCACCGCCCATAAAGTCCCACGAATGCTCGTTGTGGCATCCGGGGCAGTGGTGCGAACACCCTGCGAAATAAACCGATGTACGAAGTCCCGGTCCATCAACCGATGTCCCCGGGACTATCTTTAAGTATCTCATTAAATGTGATGTTTCGAATTTTTGAAGCCTCTCCCAGACCCTCCCCTAAAGGGAAGGGCTTACTGATGTGGGTGTAAGTATCTTCCTTTAGGAGTGTGATGGAAGGTGCGCATATTTTTTCAGTAATGATATCACCATAGCGTAGGGACATGCCTTTGGCATGTTTCCAATGCGTTGAAACATTGCTGATTGCTATCGAAACATGCCAAAGGCATGTCCCTACGTTATGATGAATCGCAGTTTTGACACCCTCTGCTTACTGATGCTTTGTAAGTCTCACCCTTTAGGGGGAGATTTAGAGGGGGCTCCTTATTTATGCACTACGCGGTCGTTGAGTTCGGCGAGCTTGCCGGAGTTCCAGCGGTCGGTGGTGCCTACGAGGTAGCCGGTGATGCGTTGGAGTTTGTCGATTCTTGTGCTGTGGCAGTGTGGACATTCCTTCAGGTTTTCGGTAGCGTCTTCGTAGCCGCAATCCATACAGCGGTTGCGGTTGTGGTTCACGGAGCAGTAGCCGATGTTGTACTTGTCCATCAAGTCCACTACGTTGGCAATGGCTTCAGGGTTGTGGGTGGCATCGCCGTCGATTTCCACATAGAAGATATGGCCACCACGGGTCAAATCGTGGTATGGTGCTTCCACTTCAGCCTTGTGCTTAGGGCTGCATCTGTAATATACAGGCACGTGGTTGGAGTTGGTGTAGTATGCCTTGTCGGTCACGCCAGGGATTTCGCCGAAATCCTTGCGGTCGCGCTTGGTGAACTTGCCGCTCAAGCCCTCGGCTGGGGTGGCGAGAATACTGTAGTTGTGCTGATATTGCTCCGAGAAACTCAATGCACGGTCGCGCATGTAGGTCACAATCTTCAGACCGAGCTTTTGTGCCTCCTCGCTTTCGCCGTGGTGCTTGCCCACGAGGGCAATCAAACACTCAGCCAAACCGATAAAACCGATGCCGAGAGTGCCTTGGTTGATTACGCTCTCGATGGTGTCGTTAGGCTTGAGTTCGGAAGCACCGTTCCACAGTTGTGCCATGAGCAGAGGAAACTGCTTCACCATAGCGGTTTTTTGGAACTGGAAGCGCTCGTGGAGCTGCTTGGCAGTCACTTCGAGAGCCTTGTCGAGTTTTGCGAAGAACAGGTTTTCGCGGTCTTCCTTATTCTTCACGCCCATACATTCGATGGCAAGGCGCACAATATTGATGGTGCTGAACGAGATGTTGCCACGGCCGATAGAGGTCTTAGGGCCGAAGCGGTTTTCAAACACGCGGGTGCGGCAACCCATTGTAGCGATTTCGTAGTTGTAGCGTTCGGGATCGTCGGCACGCCAAAGTTCGTGTTGGTTGAAAGTGGCGTCGAGGTTCACGAAGTTAGGGAAGAAACGGCGAGCGGTCACCTTGCACGCATATTGGTACAGGTCGTAGTTGCGGTCGCCAGGGAGGTAGCTCACGCCACGCTTCTTCTTCCATATCTGGATAGGGAAGATGGCAGTGCTGCCGTTGCCCACGCCCTCGTAGGTGCTGCGGAGAAGTTCGCGGATAATGCAGCGGCCTTCTGCGCTGGTATCGGTACCGTAGTTGATGGAACTAAACACCACTTGGTTGCCACCACGGGAGTGGATAGTGTTCATATTGTGGATAAACGCCTCCATGGCTTGGTGCACACGGCTCACGGTGCGGTTGATGGCGTGTTGCTGCGCGCGCTGTTCGCCAGTGAGGAAATCGAGAGGCTTTTCGATGAAGTCGTCGATTTCGGCATCGTAAAGGCTGCTGAGGTCGCTGCCGGTGAGGGATTCCACATTCTTCACCTCCTCAATATAGCTTTTGCGGACGAATGGAGCCAAATAGAAGTCAAACGCAGGAATTGCCTGGCCACCGTGCATCTCGTTTTGCGCAGTTTCCATCGAGATACATGCAATCACGCTTGCGGTTTCGATACGCTTGGCGGGGCGGCTTTCGCCATGACCAGCCACGAAGCCGTTTTCCAGCACCTTGTTGAGAGGGTGCTGCACGCAAGTGAGGCTCTTGGTGGGGTAGTAGTCCTTGTCGTGGATGTGGAGCACATTGTCGGCCACAGCCTCGCGCACTTCCTCGCTCAACAAATAGTCGTCGACAAAGGGTTTGGTGGTTTCGCTGGCAAACTTCATCATCATGCCGGCAGGGGTGTCGGCGTTCATGTTGGCGTTTTCGCGAGTGATGTCGTTGTTTTTGGCGTTGATGATTTCCTTAAACACGTTGGCTGTGCCGGCCTTGCGTGCCACATTGCGCGAGTGGCGATATTTGATGTAGGTGCGCGCCACCTGCTTGTAGGGGCTCTTCATCAATTCGTTTTCCACCATGTCTTGGATTGCCTCCACGGTCATTTGACTTTTGCCTCGCATACCGATGCGGTCGGCAATGCGCTGAATGAGCGCTTCGTCGTCGTTTACTTCTGCTGCTATCATCGCCTTGCGAATCGCAGCCTTGATTTTTTCTTCGTTGTAGCCTACTTGTCGGCCGTCGCGTTTGAGTACGGTTTGAATCATAGTGGAAAATGCTATATTGATAGGGTTGTTTTATTTGTTGTGTTTTGCGTAATAAAAGCCCACCGATTTGTGGGCTTGAATTATGTATTTGCAAAGGTATTTAAAGCTTTCTGATTATGCAACAAAAATTACCGAAAAGTTATTAACAATTTTTGTTTTGGAAAACTTTTTCTGTTAATAAAAAAGTTAAGCATTTAAAAATCAAGTAAATAAAAAATTTTTTGGAAAACTTTCCTTTCTTTCGTGTGAATAGTAGTGAACATTTTTGCAAACTCTACGCCCCTAAAAAATTGCCGAAAACCGACAATAGTATTGATAGATAACAACTTGGCGAAACACTGGTTAGAAATTAGAAGTTAGAAGTTAGAATTTTTGGAAGTTAAGAAGTTAAGAAGTTAAAGAAGTTAAGACGATGGCTTTGGCTCTCGAAATTTCGAAATTTCGAAAACTCGAAAACTTGTTGGCTCGTTGACCTGTTGACTCGTTGGCTCGTTGACTCGTTGACTTTTCGCATCGCGCATCGCGCGTGCGTAAAATTTACGGTGTTGCGCCGAATGGAGGGGCGCGACACCGTGGCGGAATGTTTTGAGTTGCTTTTCAATGGTGTGATTAGGGTAATTAAGTTGGATGTGAAACGTGAAACGCTTACGCCTTACGATTAAGCATAAATCGTGCCAATTCCACATTCCTTTGGAAATATTTTTTCTTCGCGCTTGATTTTGGTGCGGTCGGTTTGCTTTTTTTCCGCCGAATATTGGCAATGAGCGAAAAAAATACTAAATTTGTACCCCGTATTTTAATCTGCATTCGCACAATCTGAAAATTATGAAATACGGCTTCGACAACGACAAATACGTTAAAATTCAATCCGAACACATTAAGGAGCGTATCGCTCAATTTGGCAACAAGCTCTACCTCGAACTTGGTGGTAAACTCTTCGACGACTATCATGCGTCGCGCGTGCTGCCCGGCTTTAAGCCCGACAGTAAACTCACAATGCTTCAGCAGCTTAGCGACAATGCTGAAATTGTGATTGTGATTAGCGCAGTGGACATTCAGAAGAATAAGGTGCGCCAAGACCTCGGCATCACCTACGACGTGGACGTGCTTCGCCTGCGCGAGGAGTTTATGAATCGTGGCTTTGTGGTGAGCAGCGTGGTGATCACGCACTACAATGGGCAGGGCAGTGCCGACGCCTATCGCCAGAAACTGGAACGCCTGGGTATTCGCTCATACGTGCACTACACCATTGAGGGCTATCCTAATAATGTGGAACTCATCGACTCGGATGAGGGATTCGGCAAAAACGATTATGTGCCGACCACGCGTCCGCTGGTCATCGTCACAGCTCCCGGACCGGGTAGCGGCAAGATGGCGGTGTGCTTGAGCCAGCTTTATCAGGAGCATAAACGTGGCGTGACGGCTGGATATGCGAAGTTTGAGACCTTCCCGGTGTGGAACCTCTCGCTGAAGCACCCTGTGAACATCGCCTACGAGGCAGCAACAGCCGACCTCAACGATGTGAACATGATTGACCCATTCCACTACGAAGCCTACAATAAGATTGCCATCAACTATAACCGCGATGTGGAAATCTTCCCCGTGCTCGATGCGCTGTTTGAGGGCATCTACGGCGAAAACCCATACAAGTCGCCTACCGATATGGGCGTGAATATGATTGGCTTCTGCATCAGCGACGACGAGGTGTGCTGCAAAGCCGCTAAAGACGAGATTATCCGTCGCTATTTCACCGCGCTCAACGAACTGGCTGAAGGCGAGGGCAACGATAGCGAGGTGAAGAAGATTGCGCTCCTGTTTAAGCAGGCGAATATCAACACGGCTTACCGCAAAACCACCGTTGCGGCTCGCGAACGCCGCGAACAGTCGCTCGGTATGCCTACCGCCGCCATCGAACTGCTCGACGGCACCATCATCACTTCGGAGCAGAGCGACTTGCTTGGGCCGAGTGCGGCGCTCATTCTCAACGCCACCAAGCACTTGGCAGGCATCGACCATGGCAAGAAGTTGATTCCACAAAGCCTGATTGAACCAATTCAGCACACCAAAATCGAGTATTTGCGTGGCAGAAACCCACGCCTCCACACCGATGAGGTGCTTGTGGCACTCTCGGTGCTCAGTACTCAAGATGAAGACTGCCGCCATGCACTGGAAGTGCTTCCACAACTTGAAGGCTGCCAGATGCACAGCACCGTGATGCTCAATGAGGTGGACCGCAAAATATTCCGCAAGTTGGGTGTGGGCCTCACCTGCGACCCCAACCGCAAAAGGTAAATTCCCCCTCTTGCGCCAATGAGCAAGACAAACTGATAACGGCATAAACAAAATATTTCCGATGCTTGACTTTATTACTTGGACTGCGAGTCCTGAGATTTATAGTGGTTTCGTGACCGTGCGCTGGTATGGTCTGATGTTTGCCATCGGCTTCTGGTTTGGCTACGAAGTGGTGTGGCGTGAGTTCCGCCACGAAGGCGTGCCCGAATCGTGGGTGTCGAAACTCTTTATATATGTGATTGTAGCCACAGTGGTGGGTGCCCGACTGGGGCATGTGATTTTCTACGATTGGGCATACTACAGCCATCACCTTGCCGACATTCCCAAAATCTGGGAAGGCGGATTGGCGAGCCATGGAGGCGTGCTGGGCATCATGTTTGCCATTTGGTTCTACAGCAAATTCGTGACCAAGCGCTCCATGCTCTGGACATTCGACCGTGTGGTGGTACCTGTGGGCGTGGTGGCTGCGCTGATTCGTATGGGCAACCTGTTTAACCACGAAATTTACGGCGGACCCACCGACCTGCCTTGGGGCTTCCGATTTATTGAAAACATTCCTCAATACCTTGCCGGTGCCGAGGCGCAATTCTCTGTGCCAAGTCACCCTACGCAAATCTACGAGGCACTCGCATATTTGATTACATTCGCTGTGGTGATGTGGCTCTACTGGAAGCGCAACGAGCAAGAGCGACCGGGCTTGATTTTCGGCGTGTTTATGCTCGGCATTTTCGGCGCGCGCTTCTTGGTGGAGTTTGTGAAGAATGTGCAAGAGCCATGGGAAGTGGAGATGCGTGCCATGTGTGGTATGGACATGGGTCAACTGCTGAGCATTCCATTCATCGCCCTTGGCGTGTGGCTGATAGTGCGTGCGCTCCGCCGCCCCCGCCAGCCGCTCCAATACCCCAACAAATTCCCTGAAGAAAAATAATCCAATAATAATACCCCTTTCCAATGTGGTGCGTTTCCTGATAAAACAGAGATGCACCACATTAGTTATATATATATAATCCTCCCTGTCTTTCCCTAAAAAAGATGGTTCAGTGAATGTAATCAAAAACAAAAAACATAAAAAACAGCCTTTTGGCGATGCCACCGACCTCGTAAGAGG
>OQVT01001774.1_pt1 | contig 13813 bp, 14 predicted proteins | sample 1691561 | NCBI WGS metagenome assembly OQVT01 (sample SAMN03418260, study PRJEB22391) | human gut metagenome | biome: human-gut; feature: organic feature; material: feces | host: Homo sapiens | place: Tanzania | collected 2013-01 | reverse complement strand
AATCACCAATTCTTCTTGGCCGCCATAAAGTCGACCTCCGTGCCGTTGTTGATTCTACCACAAAGGTAGGAAATTTCGAGCAAATCACAACGCCGCTATTATCTGCCCAGAAAAAGCCACCGTTGTTGATTCTACCACAAAGGTAGGAAATTTCGAGCAAATCACAACGTAGTGAAATCAGCACAGTTTTGTAGTGAAAACGGCTAACTTTTGTAGAGACTTCGTAAACAAAAACGCAGGTTTGCACCTTAAAAGCCTAAACCTACGTTTTTGTTTACCTCACACCTTACAAATCTTCACTCAATATCGCCTCGCTTTTTTGAAAATTGTCCATATCAGTGTACGTCAGACAAATAGAAATACCGTAGCCTGAACCAGGAACTTTCAATGTTTGAAGAATAAAGCCAATTCTTTCATCACTTGTTTCGTCAAAAATATCAAACGCCAGTCCGTCCGCCTTACCATCTGGGCCTGTATTTTCTTTGCATGTAGCGTCTGGGTATTTCTGCTTCAAACTCTCGGTTAGATTTACGAATGGTGTGTGAGCAGATTCGACTGTAGGATAATACAATTCAGCCACAGCACTGAACACTATCTTGCTTTTAGGATTATAGAACACTACAAACGTAGCCTTCTCACCCATAAACGTGCCGTTAAAGATTCTAATGCCTGCCCCGGCAGCTTTCGATTGTGCTGCATCATACGTCACACCTTTAGCCTTCAGCTTTAAGGTAAAGTTCTCCACCGTGCCATCCAAAGGTATCCCCATGAATTTCATGTGCTGCTGTGCGCTTGCTTCCATACACAGGCAAAGCACGAAAAATATTGATATTATCTTCTTCATAATAGGTAGGTTTTAGATTTTACATTTTGTTCCTCTCCACAAATTGTTGTTGATTCTACCACAAAGGTAGGAAATTTCGAGCAAATCACAACCTTAATGTAAGAAATCATAAACAGTAGAATATACTTCTTTGAATACATATATAATTAACGTATACCCTCATGTTCTTTACATAAATTAAAATTGAAAGGTTTTCCTTTATGCTTTTGATAATCACACATAATACAGTTTGTATCCAAACAATGTCTTAAACCAAAAAAACCATGTCCAAATTCATGTACTATAACCGCAACAAAATCATCCCCTTTTGCTCTAAAATCTGATACTATAGATTTATTTTTACCTAGAGGAGTCAAACCCATAATTCCATAATTAGAAGTATTATGTATTTTAAAAGATATGTCCTTATGAGTTAATCCAATTATGTAAATAGGACTACTTCTATTAGGTAAATCTTTTAAGAGAACATTTGCAAGATAACGATGTCTTGGCTTATAATAAGCTTTTATTGGTAGTGGTCTACTTGGTAATACTTTAATTGACCAATACCCATAATACAGTTTATTTAATTTCTTTAATACCTTATTACCTAATATCTCTGCTTCTTTTTGACTAAAGTCTTCATATGGCTGTAAAAATATAGTAGCACAAGGTTCTAAAGAAATAGAATCAGTAAAATTATCTACTGGTTCAACTTTTTCTTTGTTAGTATTACATGCACATAGACATAATACTATTAATAAATTAATAATTTTCATCAATAACCTTCATTATATTTTAATGGTAAATTTACTTCAATTCCATAATGCTTTTCTGTCATATTAGTAGGTTTATTATCATAGTGAACTTTTAAAGGGTGCCCTTCTTCACTAGATTCATATAGTTGTTGATTCTACCACAAAGGTAGGAAATTTCGAGCAAATCACAACTAATTTCACCTATATTTAATACCTGTTCATACTGTTGATTCCACCACAAAGTTGACGATTTCGCAGGGTGTATGGTAAATATATGGCACTCTTGGTATGCCAGGAATTGCTGGAAGTAAAACATTTCAAAAAGCAAAAATACAGGCATGACCGTTGGATAATTATCAAAAATACCGTAAATTTGCTGATTGAATAATAAATGCAGCATTATGGCAGAGAAATACATCAATCCACATACTGATTTCGGCTTTAAGCGCCTGTTCGGTTCTGAGTTCAACAAGGAGTTGCTTATCAGTTTCCTGAACGCCATGTTCCATGGCGAACAGAACGTGCAGGACGTAACTTATCTCAACTCCGAACAACTTGGTGACCGCGTGGATGCCCGCCGAGCCATCTTCGACGTTTATTGCGAGAATGACAAGGGAGAGAAATTCATCGTGGAGATGCAGAACGTATATCAGGAGTTCTTCAAAGACCGCACCATCTATTATTCTACGTTCCCCATCAGAGAACAGGCACAGCGTGGAGGAGACTGGGACTTCCATCTCAATCCAGTCTACACGATTGGCTTGCTGAACTTCAACTTTGCCGACGGTCTTGAGAATGCAAAGCGCTGGCACCATGAGGTGAAGCTGATGGAGGTGGACACACACGAGGTGTTCTACGACAAACTCACATATATATACGTTGAGATACCTAAGTTTGACAAGAAAGAGAGTGAACTCGAAAGTATGTACGACAAGTGGATGTACGTGTTGAAGAATCTCTCCAACCTGATGCAACGCCCCGCAGCCCTGCAGGAGCGTGTTTTCACACGTCTGTTCGAACAGGCAGAGATATCAAAGTTCGACAAACAGGAACTGAAACTGTATGAAGACAGCGTCAATGCATACCGCGACATCGTGAATGCCATACGGACTGCGGAAAAGAAGAAATATGCAGAAGGACGTGCGGAAGGACGTGCAGAAGGTGAGAAAAAGGCAAAAGAAAGAATAGCCTCCAATCTTCTGGCACTTGGAGTGCCTATAGAAACTATCATGCAGGCATCGGGCTTGTCTGAAGAAGAGATAAAGAATATCCAATAAGACATCTTTTGCCTGTCTATAATGAGCAATAGCCCGTTATGGCGAATTAAAAAGCAAAATCCACTCTTCCAAAAAACGAAATCCAAGCAAGCTCTTATGACCGATTTGGGGGCAGAATTGGGCACACTGCTTACCCAAATGGGGCACGCTGCTTGCCCATCATGGGTAACGTGCTTACCCCGGACGGGCAGAATTGCGGTCAGACGTCTGCCCAATAAGTTGATGTTGTAATACTCACATTCCTGTTTTCAAGATTCCGCCAACGAGTTAAGCATTACTATATTTTTTTGAGACTTCCATGATACTTCTGTGACACTTCTATGACACTTTTCTGTAAAGAAGAAAGAAAAGTATCATTGAAGTATTATTCTGGTTTTCAAGAGATTAGGTATGGAAAAAGTCTTGAAAATGATACTATGACACTTTCCTCCGGAAAAAAAGTATACGTATTAACACATTAACCCCCAAACGGCCTAATGACCGATTTGGGATTATTACAAAACAATAATGTAAGGAACCACCCTTTGGCTGCAATATGGTTTTCCCCATTCTATTTTAGGGATATCCCCTCAGTGGTGTTGGAGGGAAAACTATACTTTTGCCAACAGAAAGAAAAAATTATTGTAGAACGTATTAAGAAAGGACAACTATTATGAAGAAGTTTATATTGGCAGCTCTGGCGATAATGACTATTGGCTGCACGGCTCAGGCTCAGGCTTATAAGAACAGCAGATATTACAACCAGCGAACTGGACATCTGGACTACTCCCGCCGACCGGGCACGGGACTGTATCAGAGCGGCGAGAACTACTACGGACTGCGCATCGGACCGTCGTTTTCTACCGTGAGCTCCGACGACAAGACTCTTGATGGCGGCAACGCGCAGACGGGCCTCAACGTGGGTGCCGTGGTGGGCATAGCGTTGTCTGACCGTGCTCCGGTGTTTTTCGAGACGGGACTATACTATACCGAGAAGGGCGGCAAGAAGAAGCTCGACGACGGCAAGAAGATGACCTACGACCTGAACTATCTGGAGGTGCCGCTGACTGTAAAATATGCCTACCCTATCGACGACCACTTCTCCATCCAGCCTTTTGCCGGCGGATACCTGGCATGTGGTGTGGGCGGAAAGATAAAGAACTATCGCGAGAGAGAAGCAGACCCGTCGTTCTCGAGCGACCGCTTCAAGCGCTTCGACGGCGGACTTCGTTTGGGCTGCGGCGTTGCCTACGACATGTTTTATGCCGACCTGACCTATGACGTGGGTCTGGCGAATATCTGTCACGATGAGTTCGACACGTCGCACAACGGATGTCTGACGCTGAACTTCGGAGTGAACTTCTGAGTTCCAAAATCTCAATATATATTTCCGGGCATGGCTTCTCGAAAGCGAGGGGTCGTGCCTTTTTCGTTTGCCTATGCCAACGTCTAATAGAGTGATCATCTCTCTAATGACATTGACAAGCAGGGCTATAGTGCCGAGTTCAGCTCCGCGATATTCTGTGATGAAGATGCTCGACATGGAATAATAGGCGAAGCCGCTGTTGATGGCCATGCAGTCGGCAATGCCACGATGCAGATTATCCAAGAATCCGATTAAGCGAGGGAAATGGGAATGAAAAGCCCCCAAAGGCTACATTCCTGATACGGAACAGCACTTTGGGGGCATGCCTATAGTCTATGGATTGCAAATACGCTACACGGCCTGCTTCTTCACCACCAGCGAGGCTCCGATGCTCACCACCAGCACGCTGACAATGAACACGAGCGACGATATGGCATCAATCTCAAAGAACTCATGGATAAGCATCTTCACACCGATGAACACCAGGAGAACGCAGACACCGAGCTTAAGATAGCGGAACCTGTCGGCTATCGCTGCCAGGAGGAAGAACATGGCTCTCAGACCCAATATGGCAAAGATGTTGGAAAAGAACACCACATAGGGGTCGAGCGACACGGAGAATACCGCCGGTATGCTGTCGAAGGCAAAGATAAGGTCGCTGAACTCTATCACGAGCACCGTGACAAAGAGCGGAGTGAACAGCAGGCGTCCGGCACGGCGGATGAAGAACTTATCGCCCTCGAACTGAGGGTGAATACGTCCCGTCTTGGACAGTAGTCTCACGAGCGGATGCTTCTCCACATCCATCTCCTCCTTCTTGTTGCGGTTGAGATACATCTTCACGCCGCTATATACGAGCACCGCACCGAAGACGAGCAATACCCAGTCGAAACGGCTTATTATGGCAGCGCCAAGGAATATGAACACGAAACGCAAGACGATGGCACCGAGTATTCCCCAGTTCAACACATGCTGATATTCATTCTTCCCCACTCCGAAGGATGTGAAAATCATCATCATCACGAAGAGGTTGTCTACAGAGAGCGTCTTCTCAATCAGATAACCTGAGATATATGACACCGTCATGTAATGGCGGTATTGCTGCAGACTCGACTCGAAATCGTCGGGATTGAGTTTCAGATGCGAGGCATAGCGCGAAGCCACTGCCTGGAGATCGCTGAAATTCTCTATTCCATGTACCATATCACCATGAAACCACAAGAAGACGGAAAACAGGAGCGCCAAGGCTATCCATACGGCAGTCCAGGTGCCAGCCTCACGGATGGACACCTCGTGAGCCTTCTTGTCGATTACAAACATGTCAAGCAAAAGGATTGCGGCGATGAAAACCACAAAACCTCCTAAAAACAGCATTTCTGATAATTCCATATTTAAATATTTATAGTTGACGAGTGACGAGTTGACGAGTGACGAGTTGACAAAGGCGGAAGGAATATCCTCAAGCCTGTCTTCTCAAGCGGATGCAAAAATAATTATCATTTATTACAAAGTTGTTACAAAAACACTGATATTTAGACTTTTTAAGCTTGTCTGAAGAGTTTTAAGCCCTAAACACCCCATTGGAGATGCCGGAATTAGGATTTTTACACTAACTTTGCAGTCAGAATTAGCTTCACAATAAATGTATTACGTAAAAAAGAAGATGGAAATAGCAGGCTGCCACAAACTCAGTCTGCCCTACGAGAGCAAATGCACCAACCTGCATGGTCACAACTGGATCGTTACCGTATACTGCAAGGCCAGAGAACTGAACGAGGTGGGGATGGTGATTGATTTCAAGCATATCAAGAACAAGATACACGACTATCTTGACCACGGCAACTTCAACGAGCTGCTGCCTTTCAACCCTACGGCGGAGAACATAGCCAAATGGGTGTGCGACCAGATTCCGGAATGCTACAAGGTGGACGTGGAAGAGAGTTCCAACAATATGGTGACATACGTTAAGGACGAGGAGGAATGATGCGGATAAACGAGATATTCTATAGTCTGCAGGGAGAAGGACGCCACACGGGAACGCCAGCCGTTTTCGTGCGCTTTGCCGGCTGCAACCTCAAGTGTTCGTTCTGCGACACCGACCACTCCAGATCCGTGGAGATGACAGAGGAGGAGATTGTTGAAGAAGTGAGGCAATTTCCGGCACGCTTCGTTGTCATCACCGGCGGAGAGCCTTCGATGCAGGTCACGGCATCGCTGATAGAGAAGCTACATGCGGAGGGATGCTATGTGGCAATGGAGACCAACGGCACATACGAACTGCCAGAAGACTGCCAGATAGACTGGATAACATGTTCGCCGAAAGGGAAACCGCTGAAGCTGCACAGGATAGACGAGCTGAAGGTGGTGTATGAGGGCAACGACGAAGGAGTGGACAGATATGCCAATGTAAAAGCAAAGGAATACCGCCTGCAACCATGCGACGTGAAAGACGAGACGCTGAACAAGGCAAACCTGCATGGAGCGATAGACTATTGTCTGAAACATCCCAAATGGAAACTGTCGTTGCAGACACACAAGATAATCAACGTGAGATAAGTTTCAATACGCATCAACAAATATATTTCTGTTTGTTTTTTGGAGTAAATAAAAAAAATGTATCTTTGCATTATCTTATAGACAAGTTTGTAATTAACTTATTTTAAACAACTGACAGAAGAACATGACACTATATCCGCTATTATTCGAACCCAACCTGCACACCGTGGTATGGGGAGGCGACAGGCTCTGCCCCTATAAGGGACTCAAGCCGCAAGATACCCCCATTGGCGAAAGCTGGGAAGTGAGCGCCGTACCGTCGAGCACAAGCATCGTGAGCAACGGCGAATGGGCAGGCAAAGAACTGACAACCGTTATCGACGCACATCCGAAGGAAATCCTGGGCGAATCGGTGAACAAGCTGTATGATGGCAAGATGCCACTGCTCGTGAAACTCATCGATGCCAAAGGAGACCTCAGCATTCAGGTGCATCCCAACGACGAGATGGCAAAGAGAGTACACGGCAAATCGGGAAAGACAGAAATGTGGTATGTCATCGACGCCAATCCCGGCAGCTATCTATATGCCGGATTCAAATCGAAAATCTCTGAATACGAATACAAGAAGCGTATCGCCGACGGCACCATAACCGATGTGCTTGCCCGCCATGAGGTGAAGGCCGGCGATGTGTTCTATCTGCCGGCAGGCAGAGTACACGCCATCTGCAGCGGCATCCTGCTTGCCGAAGTGCAGCAGTCGTCAGACGTCACCTACCGCATCTTCGACTACAACAGACCCGGCCTGGACGGAAAACCGCGTGAGCTGCACACCGAACTGGCTGCCGAAGCTCTCGACTTCAATGTGGAGGACGAATACCGCACTATATATAAAGAGGATGACAACCGCGCCAACCTCATCATTGATTCACAGTTCTTCAGCGTAAGAGTGGCAGAACTGACGGAGCCGTTCCACCGCAACCTGCTGAAATACGACAGCTTCATCATAACGATGTGTATCAAGGGCGACTTCAAGATAAAGATAAGGGAGACGGGCGAAGAGACGACAGTGAGAGAGGGATACAGCTGTCTTATCCCTGCCGCCATCGCCGACTACGACGTGGTGCCGCTGAACGGGACCACAAGGATTCTCGACGCATTCATCGACAACAAGAAACGCGACCTGGGACACCGCATAACGCGTTTTCTCCACCTGTCGAGCAAATAAACCGACCACAACAGACCCTAATGACAGATTGGACTTGAAACAATATCTTATGGTCATGATGACCGTTTGACCAAAACCGGTCATTAGGGCATGATAGAGTCCGCATACCGCATGCGATATGCCGCAAGTGCAGTTCATGGAGTGAATTAATGCTAATTGTTATTAATACACTTCATGAATTCTTTTTTATATATAATATAAAATGTATCTTTGCATACATCTTTACCAAAGAAACAGACATACAAAAACATTTCAAAAATACAATTATGGTTAGCAACAACATTCCTCAGGTCAAGCTGGGCATCATCGCCGTCAGCCGTGACTGTTTCCCTATCGCGCTGTCAACACAGCGTCGCGAGAACATTGTAAAAGAATACACAGGTGAGATTTTCAACTGCCAGACCACCGTAGAGAATGAGCAGGACATGCTCAAGGCCGTTGCCGAAGTGAAGGCAGAAGGCTGCAACGCCCTCGTGGTGTTCCTCGGCAACTTCGGTCCGGAAACACCGGAGACACTTATTGCAAAGGAGTTTGACGGTCCGGTGATGTTTGTGGCAGCTGCCGAAGGCGACGGCGACATGATAAACGGCCGTGGAGACGCATACTGCGGTATGCTCAACTGCTCATACAATCTGGGCATGCGCCATCTGAAGGGATATATCCCTGAGTATCCGGTTGGAACGGCAGAAGAAGTGGCAAAGATGATCAAAGACTTCGTGCCGGTGGCACGCACCATCATAGGTCTGAAGGGTCTGAAAATCATCACCTTCGGTCCTCGTCCACAGGATTTCTTCGCTTGCAACGCTCCTATCAAGGGACTCTATGAACTGGGCGTGGAGATAGAGGAGAATTCAGAGCTCGACCTGCTCGTGGCTTACAAGGAGCACGAGAACGACCCTCGCATCGACGCCGTATGCAAGGAGATGGCAGAAGAGATGGGCGAAGGCAAATATTACCCGGACCTGAGCCGCCGCATGGCACAGTTTGAGCTTACTCTCCTTGACTGGGCAGAGCAGCACAAGGGTTCTCGCCAGTATGTGGCATTCGCCGACAAATGCTGGCCTGCATTCCCAAGCCAGTTCGGATTTGAGCCATGCTACGTGAACAGCCGTCTGGCAAGCCGTGGCATCCCTGTGGCTTGCGAGGTGGACATCTACGGTGCTCTCTCAGAGTTCATCGGCATCTGTGCTTCTGACGACACGGTGACTCTGCTCGACATCAACAACTCCGTGCCTAAATATATCTACGACGAGGATATCACCGGCAAATACGACTACCAGCTCACAGACACCTTCATGGGCTTCCACTGCGGCAACACTCCTCAGTGCAAGATGTGTTCTGCCCGTGCCATCAAATATCAGCTCATCCAGAACCGTCTGCTCGAGAACGGCGGCACTCCCGACTTCACCCGTGGCACTCTGGAGGGTGACATCGCTGCCAGCCCAATCACATTCTATCGTCTGCAGTGTGACTCTGAGGGCAATCTGCGCTCTTATATCGCTGAGGGCGAGGTGCTCGACGTGCCTACACGCTCGTTCGGCGGCATCGGAATCTTTGCCATCCGCGAGATGGGTCGTTTCTATCGCCACGTGCTCATCCAGAAGGGATATCCTCATCATGGTGCAGTTGCCTTCTCACATGTCGGCAAGACGCTCTTCGAGGTATTCAAATATCTCGGCATCAAGGATATCGCTTACAACCAGCCTAAGTCTCTCCCCTACCCAACGGAGAATCCATGGGCATAAGCCCAAACGGCCATCAGGGCTTAATAACAAGGCCCTGACTACAAGACTACGTTATCCAGGCTACAAGACTACGTTATCGTGACTTGCAGTAAAACTGATCCAGACTGCCTGTTATAACATTCTGATTTGCAAGATGACAGTTCATACTGCAAGTCAGCTGAAAGACACAGACAGAAAAGATAAATACAAGATACGGAAAATCCCGTTTTCAGCAAGACGCAAGCCAAGCTTCGTTTGCCGGAAACGGGATTTTTAGTTTATCCCAGTCGTCAGGGCATGACGGGATATTGACTCCATCGGTCATTAGGGCTTGCCAGTTATTGACTCCATCGGTCATTAGGGCTTGCCAGGAGTTTGCCTCCATCGGTCGTCAGGGCTTGTCTGGGTATTGAATACTAAAAGCGGACAATGGAATCCGCTGAAACCATTGTCCGCCCTGACGATAACTAAATAAACATTTATTGATTTTTACAAATCAGAACATGAGAATTTTCATTTGATACATCATATCAGTTCGCTTTCACGAACATGAACTGGTGTGTGATGTCGTTGAAGTAGATGTCGTATGTTCCGGCAGGAATAACGATATTGTCACCATTGGCCTCTGCTGTATATATCATACCGGCGAGAGAAGTAGTCTTTCCACCCCAGCTGATAGTCCATTCGTGGTTAGAACGGAACTTCAACTCTGTCTCTGAAGAGAAGGTGTGGTTGACATACCAGTTGTGTGGTGCAGTCTGCTCCATGTCTACATCACCCTTCCATTCATTGAAGCCTCCGATAAGGCTGACGGTATTGAATGCTTCAGGTGACTGGTTGTCGAGCTTTGTCCATGAATAGGTCTTTGCCACCATATCGATTGTCAGCGTGTAGAAAGCACCCTTTTCAGGACAAACGAAAGCATTGGCGCCACTGTTAATGAGAGCACCCTCCATGCTTTTCTCTCCGTCGGAAACGCTACCCCATGCAACATCCCAGTTGCCGATGCCGGCACGGTTCCATATCTTCAGGTTGGCGTCGCCGGTCCACTGCGTTGTGATAGAAGCCTTAGAACCGCTCTCGTTATAGAAAGCAACCTTAGCCGCAGACTCTGCGTTCCATCCGTACACACCGCCTACCATATAATAAGAGTCTGCTCTTACTATACTATAACTGTAGTCAATCATGTTCAGTGTAATGACGTATGTGCCAGCCTCGGCAATCTTGCCGGCCTGTGGGTTATCAGTAACGAGAGTGCCCTCAGCATCGGTAGAACCGTCCTTGACTGTACCTACCACGCCCTGCTGCCAGATGTTGTTGGCATCAAGATTCTCCTGTGGGATAATCTTCCAGCACTGGTCGTTCTTTGTCGTTGTCACGGTGAATGTGAAGAAAGGATCCTCATAAACGTCCTTGTCAGAACGAGAGAACTTATACCCGGCAAGTTTGTTCACATCCGTAGTCCAGTCATTGAAGTCGCCGATAAGATAATAAGCCTTTGAGATGAACGGTGCCTTTGGAGTCACGTTGATATTGATTTCTCCTGCATCCACGAGCAGAGCCTGTCCGTTTGCCATCACGTCAGAATAAACGTGCACCTTGAATGGACGAACTGCCGGACGCTTGCCGTAAGCCTTCACCACTGCAGTCTGCAATGCTGTGCTGTCCACTGTACCGTCGTTGTTTGCCTCCACGATCTGTGGCAGATTGTATGTTGCAGCCTCATCAGCAGGAGTGATTATCATACGGGTCTTGTTGAGCTCTGTTCCCTCTGGCAGAGCAGCCTCAGAGAGGTTGAAAACCTTCACGTTCTCACCAGGGTTGGCAAGGTTGACGTCGCCGGCAGCTGTCGCTGCGAAACCAGGAATGGTGATGGCGTTCTCCTGTCCATATCCCTGAGGATTGGTCCAGTCGTCATAGTCGCCGTTGCAGCTTGCGAAGGAGAGTCCCACCAAAGCTGCCAAGCTATATAATAATGTCTTTTTCATTGTTGTTTGTTTTTTGTCGTTTGAAGGAGAGAGACAGGACTCAAGCGAAAGAGTCCCATCCACTCTCTTTCTGATTATAAGTTTATCAAACATGTCGGATATATAAGATTTTCAAGTCTTATAAAGATCCGACAATTCCAGCTTATTTCATCTCACCGGTGTTCTTGTCGAAGTTGACATAGAGCTTCTGACCAGCAGAGCATTTCACTGAATAATCATCGCCTACGTTTGTAGCCCAGTTGTCAACGATGTTGTCCTTGCGGAAGTACAGGCTGCCGTTGTAGAGAGTGAACTCTGTGCGCCACCACTCCAGTCCTGGGATGCGGATGTAAGCACGAAGCTCTCCGCTGGCTGTACAAGCAGGAGATACCCACTCGCCGGTATTGTCGGCAGGAGCCTGCATAGCGAGAGCATCGTTTGCCTCGTCCCAGTTTCCGAAGGCATCACCCATTACGTAAGCCTTGCCAGGATAGATGTGCAGAGTGTAGTTGATGCTCTTCTTGTCAGAAGACATGACACCCTCGAAGTGCAGAGCATACCATCCGCCCTTTGCAAGCACGATATTGTCGTCGTCATTGTTTGAAACGCCTGCTTCAGCCTGGTCGTCGATAGTGATCTTTCCGAATCCGCGCCAGTCTTCCACGTAAGTTCCCCACTTGAAAGCACCGCCATCCGGTACGTAGACCATAGTGTAATACTGTCCTTCCATACCATATACCGGAGCCACCTGTTTCCAGCTGCTCCAAGCATCCTGGATAGAAGAGCCTACAACATAGAGACAAGCAGGATATTCAACGTCTGGTGCCTGATATTCAGCACGTACAGAAGAGAGGGTGATGACATTAGAATATGTCTCACCGAGATTCTCTATCATCGATCCGTCGATGATGGCACGCAGTCTGATATAAACAGGCATTGAAGAAGGAACGTCGGCATCTGGGTTAGCCTCCTGATAAAGGTCTACCAATGCGTTGTTCATCTCCACGGCGTTGGCTGCCATCTTTGCCGTTGTGAAAGAAGTGGACAGCTCCTGGAACTTGGCATCCTTGTTTCCTTCAGCGAATGTAGGGTCGATGGATACCTGTACGAAATAGCGCACTACGTATGGCACTCCGTCGCCATAGTTAGGCTGGGTGCATGTCAGCTCCACTCCGTCAGAATTGGCGAGGTCGTATGTGTTGCCAGCGTAAGCCGGTGTGTTGAGAACGAAGCCCTCTGCCACATGGCTCAAATCGAGCGTAGGGTTGCAGTCGTCGTCTTTGTCGCAGGATGCGAACAAGAACGGCAGGACGAGCAACGGAAGCATCATTATTTTATTTATATATTTCATGATACGTTTTCTTTTATGATTATAAAACATGTTTTCTATTCTCTCTCCCCTTGATTAATAACCAGGGTTCTGATGCAAGTTGGCGTTACCGGCTATCTCGTTGGCTGGTACTGGATAAACGTTGTAATGTGAATCAACACCTACTCCATTTTCCTGACCGCCCTTGAAGCTCCAAACATACTGGCTGCTGGTGAAGAGACCGAAACGAACGAGGTCGCTGCGGCGGCGTCCTTCGAGATAGAACTCACGACACCACTCGTCGAGGATGTAGCTGAGGTCAACAGACTGTGCGATGTTTATTCTGTTGGCACGCTCCTGCAGCTTCTGGATATCCTTCAGCGCACCTTGCTTGTCGCCGAGACGATAGAGAGCCTCAGCACGTGTGAGGTAGATTTCGCCAAGACGGAAGAGTGGAATGTCTGTATCACAGAAGTTGTCTCCATGAGCGGCAGCACCGTCGGTACGCACGTTAGACCATTTCACGATAGAGAGTCCGTCGAAGAAGCTCTTGATTGTCTTGTCTGGCGACAGGCGGCGCACACCACCTGCGAATCCTCCGTAGAGAAGTGCACGGTCGTCACCAGCCTTGCGGAGAATCTCCTTGGTGCTGGCACCGAGTGCTTCGTCCATCTGCAGGATGTCTGCCTCTGTGAGCTTGGATGCATCGAGACCGTTGTCCTTCAGATATTTGTCGTATGACTTACTGCAAGCGTCATTGTCGGCATTCACCACATCGAGGCCTGGAATGAACTTGCCAACCATGTCTTTGCGTGCTAAGATACACTGCCATGGGTTGCTCTGATAATAATAAGGCATTCCGCTGCAGCGTGTTCCGTTGATAAGCATT
>OQVT01001773.1_pt1 | contig 13815 bp, 12 predicted proteins | sample 1691561 | NCBI WGS metagenome assembly OQVT01 (sample SAMN03418260, study PRJEB22391) | human gut metagenome | biome: human-gut; feature: organic feature; material: feces | host: Homo sapiens | place: Tanzania | collected 2013-01 | reverse complement strand
AAGATTTCAACAATTCGACAGATATGGATTATAAGTACATCAACCAACTTTTGGAACGCTACTGGAAGTGCGAGACCTCTTTGGAAGAAGAGAACATCCTCCGCACATTCTTCAGCCAGGATGAACTTCCTGCCGAGCTGGAGCCGTATAAGTCTCTCTTTGCCTATGAGTTGAGCGAGACCAAGAACGAGGCTTTGGGTGAGGAGTTCGACCAGAAGATGATGGCTATGATCGAAGATGAATACACCAAGGAGCCTAACAAGGCAAAGGTTGTATCGCTGACAGAGCGTCTGAAGCCATTATTCAAGGCTGCCGCTGTCGTAGCCATCTTCCTCACTTTGGGCAATGCTGCTCAGGTTCCATTCCAGGAAGATTCTCAGAATGTTGAAAACGTGGGAGTTATCAAGGCGACAAGAGGCGCTTCTGTTGCATTGAGTGGAGATTCTGCAAAAGTAGATTCCATGCAGCACACCAGCATCGACAAAATGACTGTTGATCAAGCCTCTCCCACCATATTAAAGTAGTAATTTCTATGCTTTCTCTATATAAAAAGAATCATGTTTAGTAAAACAATTCGAAACTGTGAAGTTTCATTTCTCTCAAATTTTTCATAACATACTAACGTAATAGGGCTGCCAGGATATTCTGGCAGCCCAACTTATTTTTATTCACTTCTTACAGGTTGCACAACATATCCTTAGCTACCATTTTCGAGTCATCCACTCCTTTATGAACTAAAGGTTGGGTGAATACTTAATAGTATAGATGAGGAATGAGGTTTCTTAGACTTATTTAACCAGGGATACGGCATGAGCGCTATAGTCGTACAACATATTCCCACATGTGAGAAAGCAAGAGCAGGCATCAAAAGAAGCAAAATTGCACTGAGTTCAGTGCAATTTCATAAAATAAATCACGTTTCTTCAATAAGTAAGAGCCCACCATTATCCGTACTATTATTAATAGGAGAAAAGGATATGAATAAGAAACTGACATCATGGCTCTTTTCGAGCTTCTTACTTGCTGTACCCTTGTCACTCCAAGCCCAGTATCATTCACAGGTTTGGAATCCCGACAATGGCAACGGAACATATACAAATCCCGTGATTTATGCCGACTATAGCGACCCGGATGTGGTGGCTGTAGGAGACGACTATTATCTCACGGCAAGTTCGTTCAATTGCATCCCAGGTTTACCAATACTTCATAGCAAGGACCTTGTGAACTGGGAGATTATCGGGCACGCCCTGCAAGAACAGGAACCCAAGGAACTCTTCGACAAGCCTCAGCATGGCAAGGGTGTTTGGGCTCCAGCCATCCGCTACCACAATGGAGAGTTCTATATCTATTGGGGTGACCCCGACCACGGCATCTTCATGGTAAAGACCAAGGACCCACGAGGCACTTGGGAGAAACCCGTCTGCATATTGGCAGGAAAAGGCATGATAGATACCTGTCCGCTATGGGATGAAGACGGCAGATGCTATCTCGTGAACGGATGGGCTGGAAGCAGGGCTGGATTCAACTCCGTATTGACTATAAGAGAACTTTCGGCAGATGGCACAAAAGTCATTGGTAAACCACGCATCGTATTTGATGGAGGACAGAAAAACCATACTACGGAAGGTCCGAAATTCTATAAGCGTGACGGCTACTACTGGATTATGTGTCCTGCTGGCGGCGTACAAATGGGCTGGCAGCTCGCCATGAGGAGCAAGAACGTATATGGTCCATACGAGGCGAAGGTGGTAATGGCACAGGGAAAAACCCGAATCAACGGTCCGCACCAAGGCGCATGGGTTCATACATCGCAGGGAGAAGACTGGTTCTTGCATTTCAATGACAAGTATGCCTACGGTCGTGTCATCTTCCTGCAACCCGTGAATTGGAAGACAGGATGGCCTGTCATGGGACAAGACAAGGACGGCGATGGATGCGGCGAACCTTATCTTACTTATCGCATGCCAAAGTCAACCTCTCATACGAAAGTGAATCCACAGGAATCAGACGAATTCAACAGTACAGAATTAGGATTGCAGTGGCAATGGCACGCCAACTACAACCAACTCTGGGGAATGCCAACCAACAATGGTTGCATGCGCCTCTATACAGCAGATCTTACGGCTACCGACGAAGCGGGCAATCCACAGCCATTCAAGAGCCTTTGGGAAGCAGGCAATCTCCTGTTGCAGAAAACGCCAGCCGAGAACTTTACAGCCACAGCAAAAATCCGTTTTGCATCAAAAGAAGACGATCAGTATGGCGGCATTATCATGATGGGCATGAACTATCAGGCATTGGTAGTACGAAGAATAGGCAACGAATTCCTGTTGCAGCAACTCTACTGCAAGAACGCAGATCAGGGCGGTATAGAAACAGAGAAGACGCTCGCCACCTTCAAGCCAACAGAGAAGGACACCATCCCTTACTCCCCAGCCATCTATCTCGACATCTATCTCCAGATGAAAGTCAAGGCAGGAAAATGCCAGTTTGCCTACAGTTTGGACGGCAAGCGCTACAAGGAAGTGGGCGATCTCTTTACCCTACGCCAGGGCAAATGGATAGGAGCCAAGATGGGATTTGTGAGTGAACGCAAGAACATCCGAGGTAATCGAGGCTGGATAGATGCAGACTGGTTTAGAGTTACAAAATAAGTTTATATTTACCGCACAAATGGGCATGGGAAAGAAAGTCTTGCAGAAAGCCTCCCATACCCCACTTTCATTTTTCCATGGGCAAGAAAAAATTTTTCTCTGCCCAGGGGATTTTTTTTCTCTCGGGATTTATCAATGCTTTAACAACAAGAAAAACAGTCAACAGATTTTACAAAACCTATTGACTGTTCTGTTTGTCATCCTTTGACAATCTACAAAACCAAACTAAATAATTTTAATATATAAACCTAAACCTTAGCTACAAGTCTCAATCATTTCAATGCCTTTGCCCTCATCAATGCCTCCAGATAATAGTAGTCGGCATAGATAATGCTGGCATCAATCTCGCTCCCTGCAGGATGATGACCCGTACTGTGCATAAGGAAAGCTACATTTTTCTTGCCGCTCTGGTATCGGTCAGTACTCAACTGAGCCAAAGACTGCAAGGCAAACTGCTTATATTCCTCACCCTTCTCGCCCCCAACATACTGCTGGAGTTCCAGTAGAGCATCGGCAACCACACAAGCTGCACTGGCATCCTTAGGAGCACCTTTTACTCCACGAGGATCATCCATGTCCCAAAGCGGAATTAAATCATCGCTGGTTTCCTTCAGTCGCTTGATATAGATATCCGTCACCTTCTGGGCGAAATCCAGGAACATCTTGTTGCGGGTATAGCGATACACCATCGTATAACCGTAGATGGCCCAACTCTGTCCTCTCGCCCACATCGAGTTGTCAGCATAGCCCTGATGGGTTACCCCCTTAATCAGATTACCATTGATGGTATCATATACTGCTACATGATAGCAACTGCCATCCGGGCGGAAATGATTCTGCATCGTAGTCTTGGCATGGGTTACTGCCAGGTCATAAAGCAGTTTGTTTCCTCCGTTTTTGGCTGCCCAGAACATCATATCGAGGTTCATCATATTATCCATGATGGTATTGTGCGGCCAGTTGCGGGGCTTTACCTCTCTAGGCCAGCTCAATATCGTGCCCACGATAGGATTGAAGAGTGTGGCAAGCGAATCGGCAGAAGCCAGGATTACGTTCTTGTATTCCTGCGAATGATTCACCTCGTAGCCTTTGCCATAAGAGCAGAACATCAGGAAACCGATGTCGTGGTCGTAGCAAGGACGATAGGCGATGCCTTTCAGCGATTCCGTATATCCTTCGGCAGCCTTGCGCACAGCCTCATCCCGGGTATTCTGATAGTCCATCCAGAGGATGCCTGGCCAGAAGCCATCACACCACTCTTCCGCTGTAGCCTTTCGGCAGTTCCATCCCTTCTGCTTATCGCCCTTCAGAATATTGCGAGGTTCCATCGTATAATCGTAAGAACCATCCTTCTGCTGCAACTCAGCCAGAGCACGCTTCACCTGCTTATGGCAGTATTGCAACTGCTTATCAACATCAAGCGCCGGAACCTGCGCAGCCGTCTGCACCTTCTGCGCCATGCTTATCTGCGATATGGCAACAGTAGCCATACATAAAAGTATTCTTCTTATTTTCATCGTCATTATTTTATTAGTAATACGAATCGGATAAGAAGAATACTTAAAGTCATAGTAAAAAACAGATAATAAACATAAAGGTGGAGACATGAACTGTTCTGAAAACTAAAACAAGTCATCCAAGGTTACTTCATTCTGCACGATTCCACTATACATATTTTGCTTGACACCTCGTGAGGTTACAAAAGTAAGATGGATGCTCTTATTATCATCCTTGAGACATTCTCGCAATTTCTCAATGCGATGCTGAAGCAAATCGTGATACTCCTTGTCTATGACAAAAGGCTGCGCGGTAAACTTCATTTCACAGAGATTGACGATGTTGTCATTACGGATGATTATCAAATCTATCTGCGTTCCTCTATCTTCCTCGTCTCCTCTTACAGTAAGTGAAGTTTCTCGTGACAAGACACCTCCTACCTTCAAGGCATCTTTTATTTTGTCAACATGGTTGGCACACAAGTCCTCGAAAGCCAATCCTCTCCAAGCAGCAACCTTTCCTTCATTTCTACTATTTTGCCAGAAATGAGCATCCGTATTGTTCTCCACAAAGGTGATATAAAAACGACAAAACGAATCGGAGAGCTTGTATCGGAAATCATCCTTGCGATTTCCCAATGGACAATAGTGGTGAATAAACTCACAATTTTCCAAGATGCTCAATATCTCCGTCAATGCCCCACCACTTTTTCTTCCCAAGGCTTGCGCTATTTCTTGACGCGAATATCCAATGCGCCTTTTAGCAAGGAGGCGCACTACTGATCTGTATTCCTCTGAATTATTAAACAGAGAACGAAACAAGCGATTAAACTCATTAGCAAGTCGAGCCTTACGGTCGAACAGCAACATATCTATATTCTGTCCAATGCTCATGCCCTTCTTGAAATAACTGAGATAATAAGGTATTCCACCAAGTATCATATATGCCTCGGCTATGTCCATCTTGCTGAGCATAATGCCTTTAGAAGATAGAAACTCAGAAGTTTCCGCCAAAGTAAAAGGACGAAGATGAATCTCACGAGTCAAGCGGTCATACAGTCCTCCATGATTGTTGACTATATTATTGAGCATCCACGTTGTAGCACTTCCACACACCACGAGCATGAGATTATGCCGTCCAGAACCCCATCCGTTCCAAAAAGCTTCGAAAGCTTTGACAAATCCAGACTTCGGCGTATCCATCCATGGTAATTCATCAATAAACACCACCTGTCGACTTCCGTCATCTATTTCTTCCAAAAAAGTTTCCAACATGAAGAAAGCTTCCAACCAGGACTTCGGTCTTTTCCGTTCATTCATTCCTGCTCTAACCAAGGAGAAATAGAAACTCAACAATTGGTCTTTCAAAGAGGTCTTGTTGGCTTCGTCATCCACAGGTGACAATCCCGTATGATAGAAGGTCATTCGGGAGTCCAATACTTCCTTGACGAGGAATGTCTTTCCGACTCGTCTTCGTCCATAAATAGCAAGAAACTCAGCTCTTCCACTATCGTAGAGTTCATTGATTTCTTTTATCTCTTCTTTTCTACCTATTATATATTCCATCATAAGTTTTCTTATTATATTCTGCTGCAAATATAATAAAAATAAACGACATGGCGGCTTTCATGGGTATGAAAGCCGCCATATTATAACATTTTTTATATCCTGTGGCAGGATATAGTAACCAAACGCCATTATCTGATTCTATTTTATTGTAGTGGAACAAATCTCAGGGCTGCACCTCCCGAAGCCTGCAGATGAAGCTTCAGCTGCTTGCCCGCCTTGACATTCACCACAGTAGAAGAAACCTTGGTGCGAGTCTGCAAAGATGGATCATCATTGTAGTTGTGATCAGCTGCAGGCATCTCCTCATTGCCTCCAATGCCCTCCTGGGTCATCAAGTTAGGATAAGTGCGGCTCAATCGCTAGTAGGGACTAAAAGGTGACACTATTGGGAGTGTCTATCGCTTATATGGATAATACGTACTAAATGGACTTATTACTTAAAACGAATGATAAATGAAAATATTTCCCTCATTTATGCGAGAGTTTAGAAAAAAGTTTGTATTTTTGCAGTTGGTTCGTAATAAGGCGTCTTACAAGATGAAATCACGTAACCGAGAAGTCCTCTTCAAGGGCATCGAGCTGTCGTACTATTACGAAGGGTATGAAAGAGTAAATAAAAAAGTAAGAATATGTATCAGAATGAAGGTTATTGGAATGTGAAGCCTAAAATCAAGGCTGTATCTTTCCCAAAGAGAGGTAAGTTTGAAGTTACCCTGCAAGACGGTCGTTCTATAACGATGCCTATTTCTGCTTTTCCAAGCATGAAGAAAGTGCCTGTTAAAGAAAGAAGCAACTGGTATCTAATGGGAGGTGGCTTCACATGGGATTCATGCCCAGAAGTTATCCATATCGAACAAATCTTGGGTAACTATGCTAATTATGCACATGAAAAGGGAGCATAACACAACAGTGTATTCTCCTTGACAGACAAAAAATATGTATAACAATTTAAAAGCAATAAAATAAGAAACAGACAGAAACAAAGAAACATTGACATATAACATATTGAAGTAATAATAATTACGCGTTTACTATTTATTCGGAACATCCTTGAAATTTGGCGATAGATAAGATGTAAAACTGAGTAGAATAAGTTCGTAAGCGCCCATGCTATAGCGTGGGCGGAACTTATCTCGGTTTTACGGGCCACGCCAAATGCCTAAGGATGTAGATAAGGGAAGCTCACGCTTCTTTTATGCTCCATCTTCAGGCATTTGTTCGTTTACAGCCCGTTTTCTCTGATAAGATAGTTCTACGCTCCTTTTAGCTATAGCACATTATGCCAACACTTAATTGGATAGGAAAAGATAAAGTGGTGGGGCATCATAATGATGTACCCTACCATGTATTGGAACATCAATACGGTTATTCTGCCGAAAAAGGGCAGACAACAGAACCAACCCATAGTGGCAACATGATTATCCATGGAGATAATCTGTTGGCACTCAAATCTCTCATGCCTATGTATGAGGGAAGAATCAAATGCATCTATATAGACCCTCCTTACAACACAGGTAACGAGAATTGGGTTTATAACGACAATGTTAACGACCCTCATATCAAGAAATGGCTTGGAGAAGTCGTGGGCAAAGAAGGAGAAGACTTGAGTCGACACGACAAGTGGCTCTGCATGATGTATCCTCGTCTCGTATTGATGAAGAAGTTATTAAGCGAGGATGGTACAATCTTTATATCTATTGGTGATGACGAACTTTCTAATCTTCTCCAATTAATGAACGAAATATTTGGCACATACAACCAACAAGCAATATTTGTTTGGAAAAGTCGTTCTAAACCTTCTAATACAGGAGAGGCTAAATTTAAGCCTCAAAATGATGCAGAATATATTATTGAATACCATAATAGAGAAAAAGTATCATACAATATCGTCTATTCTGGCAAAGACAGAAACTATCCCCATATTGATAAAGATGGAGAATACAGACTCCAGACTATATTAAAATCAAATAGAGGAGAAAGTCAAAGAAACACGATGCGCTTTTCTATTGGAGGTTATACTCCACCGATAGAAAAGCGATGGCAAGCTGGTGAAGAAACTGTTAAAAAGTTATACGAAACCAATCGCATAACCTTTGAGACAGGAGAGCCAATGCTAAAATATTATAAAAACGAAGAAAAAGAGGAAACTGCACCTTTCTACTGTTTTGTTCCTCAAAATATAAGTGGAACTGCTGAAAGTGGGAAAAAGCAACTTAATGCAATTCTTGGTTTACATCACGGATTTGACACTGTAAAACCATTAGGTATTATAGAGTATATACTGTCACATTGTACAAAAGAAGGCGATATCATTCTTGACTGTTTTATGGGTAGTGGTTCTACAGGACACTCGATTTTGGAACTAAACAAAAAGAATGGCACCAAAAGAAAGTTTATCATGATTGACATCATGAACTATGCCGAAACGGTTACCGCCGAGCGTATGCGCCGTGCCATTTCAGGCTATCCCTTCAAGGGCAAGAAAGAAGAGGAAATTTACAGCAAGAAACTGACAGCCAAGAACATCCTCAATGCCGAAGAGTTTTTGAAAGAAGCCGAAAGCATCTCTATTGAAAAGGTCAACGAATATAGCAAGATTAGCAAGCCAAAGATTGCAGACAACTGCCTGAAAGTAATCGGCACGAAAATGTATGATGACAAAATGGAAGGCTTAGGCGGTGCATTCGACTATTACGAATTAGGTGCCCCACTCTTCAACGAAGATGGCAACTTGAACGAGGAGGTCGGCATAGACAAGATAAGAGAATACATATACTATGCCGAGACCAAGCAGCCTCTCTTACGCCAACAAGACAAGGACGAAGAATTCCTACTCGACGAGTGCAACCGAGCAGGCTATTACTTCTATTATCAAACAGACAAGGCAACAACACTAAGCTACGCAACATTGGCAAACATCGTAAAAAGCAAGCACGAGATGTACATCATCTACGCCGACCGTTGTTTGCTCGATGAGAAGTTCATGACTGAGCATCACATCAAGTTCAAGAAGATACCACGTGACATTAAACGATTTTAGATTATGGAATTAAAACAATATCAGCAAGCAGTCCTCAACGACCTTGCACAATACATAGCTATCCTAAAGGAGCAAGAAAGTAACCACAAGGCTTTCTCTACCTATTGGAAGCAAAAGGGCATTACCCTCCATCAAGGTGAAGAGACCTTTCATCCCTATTGCGACACCATGAATGGAGCTCCAAACATGACGATAAAAGTACCTACCGCAGGAGGTAAGACTTTTATCGCCTGCAATGCCATACGCACTATCTTCGACGCAATGCCTGTGAATAGGACTAAAGTCGTAGCATGGTTTGTACCATCAGACACAATACTCAAACAGACATACGAGAATCTAAAGAATCCACAACATCCTTATCGTCAAAGAATTGATACGCTCTTCAATGGAAGAGTTGAAGTGTATGACAAGCAAGCCCTTCTATTCGGCCAAAACTTCAACCCAACTATCATAAAAGAGCAACTGAGTATTTTCGTATTGAGCATCCAATCATTTGCCACGAAAGCCACAGACAAGCGATTAGTGTATAACGAGAATGAGAATCTTGCCGAGTTTGCCAAGACCTACTCTCCTAACGAGAAACATATCGAAGGTGCCGACGAGACCTCACTCATTCAAGTCATCGCCCATCTCAATCCCGTCACGATTATCGACGAGAGCCATAACTTCGAGGGTGACCTGCGCATCGATACGCTTACCAACATCAACCCTTGCTTCGTGCTCAACCTGACAGCCACTCCACGCAACAAGAGCAACATCATCAGTTTTGTTGACCCAACAAGCCTGAAAAGAGAAAACATGGTCAAACTCCCTGTCATGGTGAGCAACTACCAGAATCATATTGATGTAATCAATAGCGCCATAGCCCTCAGAAAGAACTTGGAAGACAAAGCCAAGAGCGAAGAGACGAATGGCGGCGACTATATTCGTCCTATCGTCCTTTTCCAAGCACAACCCAAGAATGACGAAGACAGCGTAACCTTCTCCAACATCAAGGCTAAACTCGTGAAAGCAGGAATCCCAAATGAAGAAATCAAGATAAAGACAGCCAATCAAAATGAGCTGAAAGGCATCGACTTGATGAGCCGAGAATGTCCTGTGAGATACATCATCACAGTCAACGCCTTGAAAGAAGGATGGGATTGTCCGTTCGCCTACATCTTGGCATCGGTAGCCAATCGCTCTTCCAAGATTGACGTGGAACAAATATTAGGCCGTGTCTTGCGCCAGCCTTACACGAGACAGCATGGCAGCGCCTTGCTCAACATGTCGTATGTACTCACATCATCCACCAACTTCCACACCACCATCGACAATGTAGTGGAAAGCCTGAGAATGTCGGGGTACAGCCGTCGTGACTATATCGCAAACGACACGACGACAAACAAGACGGATACTCCAAATGAGCCTATGCTAAACTTCAGAAACGACGAAGCTCTAAAACTTGGCTGTGTTAACGATCCCAAGAATGACGAGACCTCCCAAGAAGAGCAATCCGAATGGAACTTTAAAGCAGAAGACATCATCATGCCTTCTACCTCACAACAAAAAGCGATACAAGAAGACTCCGTCACCATTTCGCTCATGAAACAGGCGGAGGAAATGAGCCGAACTTACGAACGGCAAGTGAAGGAATCCACCAATAGTGGAATAAGCGAAGAAATCATGCAAAAGACAAACATATACCCTATCAGAAAATGCTACGAAGATTTAGCAGAGAGTATCTTATTGCCCAAGTTCTATGTCAATACCGAAAAAGACTATGGGATATTCGGTACAAGCAGCACCAAGATTCTCGTTACTCCAGAAGTATTACTCGAAGGCTTCAATCTCTCGGCAGAAGACCGTCACATCGAATTCAACTATAACACTTCCAACATCAGAAGGATTGACATTGACAAGAACAACGAGAATGACGTCACCGCTTTTGCAGTCAAGGAGAAAGAGGCCTTCGAATTAGAAAACTTCTATGGCAACATCCAAGATAAGAATAGCATTATCGTTCAGTTGTCTAAGTCCATCAGAGACGATATAACACAAGACAACAGCATATCTGACGGCGAATTGCATACCTACATTACAAACGTGCTTCAAGATTACGACTTGTCTCACCTCCAAATGTTAGGAAAGAACTTGAATGAGACCGTGCAGTCGGTCAAGAGCAAAGTCAAGGCTCTCAAAATATCCTATGCCAAGAGACAATTCGAGGACAAGATACGCTCCGGGCAAATCTCTTTGCAACCCACAGAACATCTCCCTAACGATATTATATTGAGCAAAGACAAGGCACCAGCCATTGAGAAGAAGATGTATCAAGAGGAAGAAGGCTTCAATGGGTTTGAGAGAACAGTCATTGAGCAGGTAATCAGCCTTGACTGCGTAAAATGCTGGCATCGCAATCAAGAAAGAGGGAAAGGTTTCTGCATCAATGGTTTTATCAATGCTTATCCTGATTTTATCATTATTCTCAACAATGGCATCACAGTCATGTTAGAGACCAAGGGCAATTATCTTGATGGTTCTGATAGCAAGAACAAGTTGGTTTGTGGAGATACATGGTCTAAGTTGGCAGGAGCTAAATTCTACTATTTTATGGTATTTGAGAATTCCCCCATAGAAGGAGCGGTAAGTGTCAATACTTTCATCAACAATCTCCAGCAATTAGGGGCTAATCAATAGAGAGCATCGACCAGCAACTCTATCATAAGTATTCCCTTGCTCACGAGATGAAATCGCCTTTATAATGGCTTGGCTATACAACAAAAACAATCCCTATAGCGATGATAAACCATTGCTATAGGGATTGCCTTGTAAAATTAATCAAAAAGACTAACTCATCGTTTCGCAAAAGCTCAATTTATTGCCACTGCGAGGCTTCATTTAAGCCTCCTTCCAGTCATCATTGATGACTCTTGCTTGCCTCAAAATAAGACACTTAATCTGCTTAAGAACGAGCGATTGAGAGGCTGTTTTTTTCTGATGGGGGTTAACAGAGTTAACAGTTAACAGCCCAAAATGTATACTTCACCCCACTCATATATAATAATAAGTATATATATTTATATATAATATAAGGTATGGGAGAGGTGGAGGATGCAAAAAACAGCTGTTAACTGTTAACCTGTTAACTCCTTGCCCTCTTTGTTAACAAACCTAACTCATAGTTTTCTCCTCTAGAACTCACCGTTTCTTGGGTCAGAAGTCATAAAAAAAATAACACGGACAAATTGAATTTGTCCGGGCAAATTGTCCGAAAGCTCATAGCACACTGATTATTGCGCAGTTACAAGCACCCAGACAAGCAAGCCGGACAAATTCAATTTGTCCGTGTTTTATTTTTCTGGCGAAAATCGGATATAAGTTCTATCATCGAAACTCTTATTGCCCTCTACGATGCCCTTGGTAGCGATAAAGGTACGGATGTTCTGAGGGTCGTTGGCGATTTGCTCTGCCAATGCCGCCTCACTCGCTGCCAAGGTTGGCTTCAGGAAAGGATAGCCATCGCTAGCCAATACTACTTCATTGGGAGATGAAACAGGCTTCGAATGCTCTTGAAAGTATGTTTCAATGCTACTTGAAGCAGGCTTCATTTTCAACGCTACAACCTTCACTCCCTCCCGATAAATTGGAAAACCATCGATAACAGTATAGTTCTTATTTTGCCCAGAAAGCATCGCCTCGATAAGCAAAGGCTCTATCTGCTTTCTTGCCTCAGCAGGCGAAAGGCCCTGTTCTATCAGCTCTACCCTCTTCCTGGCAATCTTCTCCTCATAAGGCTTGCCGTTCTCATAGAGCTTTCCATCGATGATAGCCTGGCAATCGCCCACCATCCAGACCTCATTCCTTGTCCGGCTATAAAGGATAGCCGAGGCTGTAAGACGCTCTTCTGGATGCTCCTTCAAACGCTCTTCTACCCCAAGCTTTTCATACACCTTATTATATATATACGCCGAAACGCCCTGGCAGAAATCATCTACCGAGGCATCCGCCTTCAGCTCCTCCCGGATATATTCCGAGATAAGCATCATAGCATATCTTCCGTTCTTCATATCAGGATTGAGATGCTTCGGCGTCTTGCTCGTACTGCCATCAATCACAGCGATGAAATCATCGGTTACGACCATTCCATCCTCACAAGCCTCCTGGCTCTTCTTTCCTATGATACTGCTTTCTATAATCTTCATATTCAATGTCTTTATTCGTTTAGCACCCCAAAGATAACGTTTTTTATCGGAATAAAGTACATCCTTTAAGGAAGTTTCTCATAAAAGCCTTGCTATTCCCAAATATTTCGCCTATCTTTGCAACAGAAAAGTTGTACCCGAAATGTAAAACATCGCCGAGAAATAAAGTAATAAATTAAAGTATTTATGGAAAAGTATTTGTTTTTATGGATATTCATATTAGTACTTTGCTTTTTGATCATATCAAATAAAAGGCTATTATCCAAGTTGCGAGTTCCACAGAAAGTACCCAAACTCTTCTATGGATTATTGTTTGCGCTAATAGCAGGAGCTTTGGCTCTCCTATGCTTAGCTATTTTATATATGAGATAAAGAATCTTCTTTTAAAGTAAACACAAAAGAGGGTGTGTCATAAGTCCATGACGCACCCTTTTTATTGTGTTATGCTATTACTATCTGAGAAACATCAGACTTTTGCTTGCTGAAAAACATCAAGCCTTTGCTTTCTTTAGTCTGATAATCATCTGTATGAAACTTGGAATCATGATGCAGAGAGAGAAGCCTACAGCGTAATATACGGTCTTCTCATCGCCATGGAAGAGGTCGATGAGCTTGCCGTCGCTCTGCGGCATGATATTGGCAAGAACATACGCCATCGTATTGTTCACCCAGTGGAGCAGGATGCCCGGAACAAGACTCCCGGTGCGATAATACATCCATCCCAGAAGCAAGCCCATCAGAAGGGCATTGATAAACTGCGCCTCGTTGAAATGAGCCAAGCCAAACAACGCTGCAGAGATGATGATGGCTACCCAATGGTTCTTCTTGCTCATGATGCCCAGCAGGGTGCGGAGGATGGCTCCACGGAACAC
>OQVT01001772.1_pt1 | contig 13816 bp, 12 predicted proteins | sample 1691561 | NCBI WGS metagenome assembly OQVT01 (sample SAMN03418260, study PRJEB22391) | human gut metagenome | biome: human-gut; feature: organic feature; material: feces | host: Homo sapiens | place: Tanzania | collected 2013-01 | reverse complement strand
CGGCTTTGCTGTATTGCAGTGACAATGCCGATTGGCTGAATGAGAGAGCCAGCATCAACAGTAATGTTAGTTTTTTCATAATATCAATTGTGTTTTATTTATACTCTCTTTTCTTTCCGAAGTTAACGCCGGCATATATGTTGAACGAACCGAAGTAGCTGTTTGAAGAGAAACGGCTTTTTTTGTAATTGTATGTATGCAACACTGAACTTGCCCCGACATACCATTTCTTGTTGTTCCACACCACTCCGAAGCGACCGATTCCGTCGAGATTGAAGTTGTTGAAATTAAACGCCTTAAGTTTCCTGTCGTCAGCCGAAGACTGGTCGGCCTCTGACTCTTTATATGCTATTGCAAGCGACAGAGACGCCGAGAAGAGACAATTCTTCATAAACACCCAGTTGTAGGCATATCCTCCGGAAACGGAAATGGAACTGTATTTCACATTACGGAACATCAATCCGCTGTCGAGTGCCACTTCATCCTCCGACATGCCGAAATGGGTCTTGCCGTAAGTCTGCAGCGCCTTCTCAAGCTCTTCATAATCAAGTGATATGGAATGTGATGTGTATCCTACGCCCACAAGTGGTGACCCGCAGCTTCTCTTCTGACATGTGCTCTGACTGAATGCTGCCGGATATGAGAATTTCTTATGGTTGAAGATATAATATACGTCGAAGCCTTTGATACTTGAGTTTATTCCGCTGAATGCCACTTTCTTAAACGATTCGCGTCCCTTGTCGCCCAACACGTTGGTTGAGATTATCCTGTAATTGTCACCAGACTTGCGATAGTAAAGGTCTATCCCGAGCAGGGAACAGTACAGACTTAAATCAAACTCCTTCTTGTTGCCGCCTCCGGCAAAGTTGCCCACGTCAAAAGTATAACCGATGAAAAACCACCTCCAGCCAATATACGGACCGACCTTTATCGTCGGTTTAGGAGCGAACGTCACGCTTTGCCCGGATTTGCTCTTCAATGTGTATTCCTCATAGGTATTCGTGTTCTGCATCATGAAGGTGTAATTGTAATGCTGCGGTTCGATATAAGCCGTGTCTATATCATTGAACCCCCGGAATATACGAGTAAAGAACCTGCCTACGGAATGGAGGAAGTCGGTTTTCCTGGCGCTACGCACCGTGTCGCAGGTCCGGCTCAACGAGTCTTGATGCAATGGCACGCCGCACTCCGAAGAAGCGTTCATCTTCGGAATGGAAATTGACATAAGTATCATCAGAAACAGAAATCTCATAAGCGCAAGCAATCCGTTAGCGTTCAGAATTTACCCAGAATCCTGTCCATCACCCAATTGACGGGCGTTGCGGAAACACTGGTACAGGAACAGACGCCTTTTCCCTGAAGGCTTTCGACTACACATTTTACAATAAGCTCTTGCACATAAGCGGGATTGACAACGGATATCGTAGACTCTCCCATGCTGGAGATGAGCGATATAGGCTTGTAGTCGAAAACCGAAAAGCTCAACGTACCGTTTTCTCCCACTATCTCAATTCTGTCTTCTTTTGCCGATTCATGACCGACAAAGCACCACGAACCGCTTCCGGGCAGTCCGTTTTCAAATCTGAAGCATGCGCTTACGCTGTCCTCCGCCTCATACAGTCCGCCCATGTTCGAGCATATCCCATCAGCATCCACTATCACTCCGAACAACTCCTGCAGAAGGTCAAGCTGATGAGGCGCCATGTCATAGAAATAGCCGCCTCCTGAAATCTTCGGCTGTATACGCCAGGGCTGTTCTGTGCCCTTTTCCGCATCGAATTTGCGTGGAGGGTTCGACAGTCTTACTTGAACATTGACGATCTTGCCTAATTCACCACTGTTCACTAGTTCTTTCACCTTCTGGAAATATGGAAGATACCTGCGATAATATGCCACATAGCAAGGCACACCCGTCTGCTCGCTCACTCTATTGATGCGGGCGCAGTCGTCGTAGCTTGCGGCAAGCGGCTTTTCCACGTATACTGGCTTGCCTGCATGCATGGCCATGATCGCATATGTGGCGTGGCTCGAAGGAGGAGTGGCAACATAGATGGCATTAACCTCCGGATCGTCGATCAATTCCTGGGCATCAGTATAATACCTCTTTATATTATGGGCTGAAGCGAAAGACCTTGCCCTTGATGCCGTCCTGCACATTACGGCAACCACTTCCGATCCTTCTATATTACTGAATGCCGGCCCGGATTTCTTCTCGACCACCTCGCCACATCCGATAAAGCCCCATTTTATATGCTTCATAAGAACTAATTTCTGAACTATACTTAATAATGCAAAGCCAAATACTATATTCAGCCAACAAATCCAAAATTTGATTTTATAATGCAAAGATAATGAATTTTGTCGACAACAAAGAAGCAAATTCTTTGTTATTATTATTACCTTTGCAATAATTAAACATTAAGAAACGATATGAACAACGACAAAGAGTTATACAGCGATTTCAAAAGAAGAAGTTACCGTTCTTGTGTATCCGACGCCTTCAGAACCACACGAAAGTCCATTTGGCCTTTGGCGAAGGCTAATTGGAAACTGTTCTTGTTCCTTGCGTTAATGCAGGGTGTAATTGGGGTATGGACTGAATATCTGACGCCCGGTGTCATGTATGTCGGCTTTGAATTCCACCCACTTTCGTTGTTTTTGTTGGCTATAGTGGCATTGGTCGCCTGCCTGACAATCAGCAGCAAGATGTTTGCAGCCATAAATGGCAGAGGACTGAAATGGAACTTCACCAGGCAATTGAAGACCCTGCCGGTAAGCGCAGGTTTCCTCATCGTCTTTTTGTTGCTGAGCATCCTATGCATATACTTCTGCATTGTGAAGGGCAAAAACCCCGACAGCATTCCGCTTCTAAACGCATTGTCGGTCCCTGTCGCCTTGTCACCGATACTTTTGATATTCTCTCTACCCTTGGCATTTGCGTTTACGCAATATATCATGGAACCGGAAAGGAAGCTATACAGGTCATTATGGAAATCCTATTCCACGGGATTACGACGCTGGGGATTCATCTTCACCACCATTGCCCTTGGGGAATTGTGCGTCATAATATTCCAGACTTTCGTATGCCTGCCATACTATATTCTCACAACAGCTCACAACTACTCCGCAATCGGAGTTTCATCATACAATGACGCCTCTGATTTGCCTTCATATTTCTATCCGTTGCTTTTCGTGGTATCCACTTTTAGCGGCATGGTGAAATTATGCGTTGCACTCTTTGAGGTATACACATTATATTATATGTATCAGACCATCTGCATTAGACAAATGGAACGTAAGATATAATCATTACCAACAACAGCATCATCCTTCCATCCGATAGATCACACGAAATCTCAAACCGCATTTACGCAACCGTGGCGATATGTCAGCCAACGAATCCAGAATAGGACAACACACGAGAACCATCTATAGGAGCTAACAGATTGCATAACTTACGGTTTACGAAACGAAAGCAAGCCATTTACATATAAGAAAAGGCTGGTTTACACAACGTAAACAGCATATTTACGAACCTATAATCAAAGGAAAACGATTAAGCCGTTGACAGTCAACAATAAACGACCACGTGGACAAGCGGCCACATCAAATAAATCTCAAGAGTCCGTTTTTTTATGTGAAAAGTCTTTGCCGCCTATACGATTTTTCATATCTTTGCACCACTGAATTCAAAACAAGCAACGGAAAACTTACTACACAGGCAATATCAAAAAGTTATCCAAAACGGAAAACTTTTAAAGTCGGTAAAATGAAAAAGTTATCCAAAACGGGAAACTTCAGATAAACGAAAGTTGAAAAACTGAAACAAGAATTCATGGATAAACAGGAACAATAACAACAATCATATAAAACAAAATTTCACACATAACATCATGGAAATCAAGAACTTCACTATCACCAAACGAGACGGGTCAAAAGAAAGATTCAGTCTCGACAAGATAATGAGCGCGATTATCAAAGCGTTCAACTCAGTTAACGAACCAGCAGACCTCGGCTGCATTTCGAAAATAATCGCAAATCTTGATATTCATGAAGGAATAACAGTTGAAGACATCCAGAACCAGGTGGAAGAGTCTCTCATGAAGGAAGGTTATTACAAGGTGTCGAAGAGCTTCATGCTATACAGACAAAAACACACCGAAGACCGCGAGACAATGGACAAACTGAAGTTCCTGTCGGAGTATTGCAAGGCTTCTAATGCCGCAACAGGATCGAAATATGACGCCAATGCCAACGTGGAGCACAAAAACATCGCGACACTCATCGGAGAGCTTCCAAAATCCAGCTTCATAAGACTGAACAGAAGACTCCTGACTGACAGGATAAAGAAGATGTACGGCAAAGAGCTTTCCGACAAGTATATCGACCTGCTCACACACCACTTCATATACAAGAACGACGAAACGAGCCTGGCAAACTATTGTGCATCCATAACCATGTACCCATGGCTTATCGGAGGAACAACGTCCATAGGCGGCAACTCCACAGCACCGACCAACCTGAAGTCATTCTGCGGCGGATTCGTAAACATGGTATTCATGGTGTCGAGCATGCTGAGCGGTGCCTGTGCAACACCGGAATTCCTGATGTACCTGAACTATTTCATAGGGTTGGAATATGGCAAAGACTATTGGAAGGAAGCAGACAAAGTGGTTGACCTCTCATTGAAAAAGCGCACCATCGACAAGATAATCACCGACTGTTTCGAACAGATTGTATACTCCATCAACCAGCCTACGGGCGCAAGAAACTATCAGGCTGTATTCTGGAACATAGCATATTATGACAAACCATACTTCGAGAGCCTCTTCGGAGAATTCTTTTTCCCGGACGGAAGCAGGCCTGACTGGAACGGACTAAGCTGGCTGCAGAAACGATTCATGAAGTGGTTCAACAAGGAAAGAACAAAAACCGTTCTCACATTCCCTGTAGAGACAATGGCTCTTCTTTCCGATGGCAAGGACGTACTCGACGAGGAATGGGGAGACTTCACGGCTGAAATGTATTCTGAAGGCCACTCATTCTTCACATACATGAGCGACAACGCTGACTCGCTAAGCTCTTGCTGCCGACTGAGAAACGAGATCCAGGACAACGGTTTCAGCTACACGCTTGGAGCAGGAGGTGTGTCTACTGGTTCTAAAAGCGTGCTGACGATAAACTTGAACAGATGTATCCAATACGCTGTGAACCACGAAATTGACTATAAGGAATATCTTGCAGAAACAGTTGATCTGACACATAAAGTGCAATTGGCATACAACGAGAATCTCAAAGAATTCCAAAAACACGGAATGCTCCCACTCTTTGATGCCGGATACATAAATATGAGTAGACAGTATCTCACTATCGGAGTCAACGGACTCGTAGAAGCTGCTGAATTCCTTGGACTGCAGATCACTGACAATCCAGACTATCTGAGCTTTGTGCAGGGTGTGCTTGGAATCGTAGAAGAATACAACAAAAAGTATCGCACCAAGGATGTGCTCTTCAATTGCGAGATGATTCCAGCAGAAAACGTAGGAGTGAAACACGCCAAATGGGACCGCGAAGACGGATACTTCGTGCCACGCGACTGCTACAACAGCTATTTCTACATCGTGGAAGACGAATCGCTGAACATAATCGACAAGTTCAAGATGCATGGCGCCCCATATATAGAACACCTTACAGGCGGTTCTGCACTACACATGAACCTGGACGAGCATCTATCAAAAGCCCAATACAGACAGCTCCTGCGCGTTGCTGCCAAAGAAGGATGCAACTACTTCACGTTCAACATCCCGAACACCATCTGCAACGACTGCGGATACATAGACAAACGCTATCTCAAGGAGTGTCCACATTGCCATAGCAAGAACGTGGACTACATGACAAGAATCATCGGCTACCTCAAGCGTGTCAGCAATTTCTCTGCCGCAAGACAGGAAGAGGCAGGCAGAAGATTCTATGCCGGCAAAAACGCTCTCAGCAAGGAGGACTAAAGAATATTATTCACCGACAAACCATAACGTCAGCATCAATTCTGCAAGCAATAACAAAGACGCTTGCAGGATTGATGCGATATAAAGTGAAATCTTATCAAACAAAACAAGCAATGCTGAAATACGTCAACTGCGGAATTGTGTTCCAGGAAATCCCCGACGAAGTAACTCTCTCGATAAACATTTCCAACTGCCCCTGCCATTGCCCGGGCTGCCATAGCAACTATCTGTGGACTGACACCGGTACGCCACTAGACGAAAAGGCAATCGACGGTTTCGTGAAAGAATACGGAAGCGACATCACATGCATCTGCCTGATGGGTGGCGACTCAGAGCCGTCACGCATCAACTCATTGGCGAGATATATCAAAAAGAACCACCACGACCTTCATGTAGGTTGGTATAGCGGAAGGACCAGAATCTCAAGCCAGATAGAAAACCGTCATTTCGACTATATCAAGATAGGCCCATATCTGAAACATCTCGGTGGGCTGAAAGAGAAGACAACCAACCAGCGGCTTTACAAAATCGGCAATGATTGTGAACTCAAAGACATTACAAATGCATTCTGGAAAAAGCCGGTATGATATTCATGCCATCTGTTCCGAACACACGAATATGAAGCATTCAGAACAGATAATATGAATAAAGAATTATCACAAATCAATAAAGACACACAAATTACAAATTAGGAAACAATAAAAATTGTAGTTTTGGCACCTTCATGCTATCTTTGCAGAGAATACAATTGCAATTTGAGTATGAATACAAACCAAACAATCCCTGACTACATTTTTGAGTCAAGCTGGGAAGTATGCAACAAAGTTGGCGGTATCTATGCCGTATTATCGACAAGAGCCAATACTCTACAAAAGAAATTCAAGGACAGAATTATTTTCATCGGTCCTGATTGTTGGCAAGAAAAAACATGTCCTTATTTCAAAGAAGACCTTTCGCTGTTTCAAGATTGGAGAAATGAAGCAGAAAAAGACGGTCTCAGAATCAGAACGGGAAGATGGACAATCCCGGGAAATCCAATAGCCATCCTGGTGGATTTCAACAAATACTACAAAGACAAGAACACCATTTACACACAACTTTGGGAAGATTTCAAAGTGGACAGCCTTCATGCGTATGGCGACTATGATGAAGCTTCTATGTTCTCATACGCCGCTGCAAAGGTGGTGGAAAGCTTCTATAACAAATATCTCGGAAAGAAAGACAAGGTAATATACCACGGAAACGAGTGGATGACAGGATTGGGACTGCTATACATAAAGAAGCATCTGCCGCAGATAGCAACCATATTCACTACACATGCCACGAGCATCGGAAGAAGCATCGCTGGAAACAACAAGCCGCTTTACGATTATCTCTTTGCCTATAATGGAGACCAGATGGCAGAAGAACTGAATGTTCAGAGCAAGCATTCCATAGAGAAGCAGACGGCACACAACGTAGACTGCTTTACCACAGTAAGCGAGATAACAGGCAAGGAATGCGAAGAACTTCTCGACAAGCCCGCGGATGTCATACTGCCTAACGGTTTCGAAGACGACTTCATACCCAAAGGGGCAATGTTCACAAAGAAAAGAGCAGCAGCACGCAAGAAAGCTTTGCAGGTTGCAAACGCGCTGCTCGGCGCAGAACTTGACGACGATACGCTAATTGTATCGACAAGCGGAAGATATGAATTCAGGAACAAAGGCGTTGACGTATACATAGAAGCATTGAACAGGCTTCTGAGGGACAACGGCATGAAGAAAACCGTTCTTGCCTTCATAGAAGTTCCGGGGTGGTGTGGAGAACCAAGACAAGACTTGATAGAACGGTTGGAATCGGGAAAGAAATATGACACACCGCTGGATGTGCCTATGATTACCCATTGGCTACACAACATGAGCCACGACAATGTGTTGGGAATGCTGAAATATCTCGATATGCAGAACAGAAATGAAGATAAAGTGAAGCTTATCTTCTTGCCATGCTATCTTGACGGCAATGACGGAATATTGAACATTCCATATTATGACATCATCCTCGGAAACGACTTGTGTATCTATCCATCCTACTATGAGCCATGGGGATATACTCCTCTTGAGGCTATAGCATTCAAAGTGCCATGTATAACAACGGATCTTGCAGGCTTCGGACTTTGGGCTAACGCAGTAAAAGGTAGATACTGCGAAATTGAAGATGGTGTGAAAGTAGTACACAGAACAGACTACAACTACTCTGAAGTGGCAGACCGCATAAAGGAAACTATAATCAAATTCTCTAATTTCTCTCCGGCAGAAGTGAAGAAAGCAAGATCAAACGCATACAATCTTTCTAAGAAAGCACTTTGGAAGGAATTCATAGAGAATTATTATATCGCTTATGACTTCGCACTGAACAAAGCAGAACAAAGGAAAAAATAATTTGAAATAAATAAACAGATTAGAACCTAATATTAACTAAAATGAAAATTAAAGCAGATCATGTCAATGCTCCCCAGTGGAAAGAGGTGACAGTGAAATCAAAACTCCCTGAGCAACTGAAATGCCTGGATGAGTTGGCTCACAACATGTGGTGGGCATGGAACTACGAGGCACGCGACTTGTGGAGAAGCCTTGATGAAGAACTTTATGAAGAAGTTGGACACAATCCTGTATTGCTTCTCGAGCAGTTGAGCTATGACAGGAAAGAAGAGATTGTGAAAGACAAGGCTCTGATGAAACGTGTGAAGGACGTTTATGCGTTGTTCCACAAATATATGAACGTAAAACCAGACAGCAAACGTCCGTCGGTTGCATATTTCTGCATGGAATTCGGTATCAACCAGGTGCTGAAGATCTACTCTGGCGGTTTGGGAATGCTTGCCGGTGACTATATGAAAGAGGCTTCCGACAGCAACGTCAATATGTGTGGTGTTGGCTTCCTCTACAGATACGGATACTTCAAGCAGTCGTTGAGTATGGACGGACAGCAGATTGCAAATTATGACGCACAGAACTTCAATTCTCTGCCTATCGTACGTCAGCTCGACGAAAATGGAGAACCGTTGGTAATTGATGTACCTTATATGAATTACAACGTTCACGCCTATGTATGGAGAGTAAACGTCGGCCGCGTGCCTTTGTATCTCCTTGACACAGACAATGAGCTGAATTCTGAATTCGACCGCCCTATCACCCACTCACTCTATGGTGGCGATTGGGAGAACAGACTGAAGCAGGAGATTCTCCTGGGTATGGGTGGTATCCTTTTGCTGAAGAAACTTGGCATCAAGAAGGACATCTACCATTGCAATGAAGGCCACGCTGCCCTCTGTAACCTGCAGCGCCTTTGCGACTACGTGAAAGAAGGACTGACATTCAACCAGGCCATGGAACTCGTAAGAGCTTCTTCTCTTTATACTGTTCACACACCAGTACCGGCAGGTCACGACTATTTCGACGAGGCTCTCTTCGGAAAATATATGGGCGGCTATCCACAGCTGCTCGGCATAACATGGGATGAGTTCATCGGTATGGGACGCAACAACCCTGATGATCACAGCGAGAGATTCTGTATGTCTGTGTTTGCATGCAACACATGTCAGGAAGTGAACGGTGTGAGCAAACTGCACGGATGGGTAAGCCAGAAGATGTTCAACAACATCTGGAACGGATACTATCCGGAAGAGAATCATGTGGGATACGTTACAAATGGTGTACACTTCCCTACATGGGCAGCTACAGAATGGCGCAAGCTTTATGCCCAGTACTTCGACGAGACATTCATGAGCGACCAGAGCAACGAAAAAATCTGGCAAAATATCTACAACGTGCCGGATGATGTGATCTGGGGTACCCGCATGGCTTTGAAGAAGAAGCTTACAGACTATATCCGTTCGAAGTTCCGTGAAACGTGGCTGAAGAACCAGGGTGACCCATCAAGAGTGGTATCACTTTTGGAGAAAATCAACCCTAATGCTCTGATGATAGGATTCTGTCGCCGTTTCGCCACTTACAAACGAGCACACTTGTTGTTCACAGATCTTGACCGCCTTTCAAAGATTGTCAACGACCCTGAGCACCCGGTACAATTCCTGTTCTCTGGTAAAGCTCATCCGGCAGATGGTGCAGGACAGGGACTTATCAAGAAAATCTACGAGATTTCGCAGCGCCCAGAGTTCTTGGGCAAAATCATTTTCCTCGAAGACTACGACATGCGTCTGGCAAGACGACTCGTATCCGGTGTTGACATCTGGATGAATACTCCAACCAGACCACTTGAGGCATCTGGCACCTCTGGAGAGAAAGCAGAGATGAACGGAGTCGTAAACCTTTCCGTCCTCGACGGCTGGTGGCTTGAAGGCTACAGAGAAGGTGCAGGATGGGCTCTCACAGAGAAGCGCACATACAAGAACCAAGGCTATCAGGATCAGCTCGATGCTGCCACTATATATGGTCTTCTTGAGAACGAAATCATTCCTCTGTACTACAACAAGGGAGAGAAGAACTACAGCGAAGGCTGGATAAAAGTAATCAAGAACTCTATCGCTCAGATTGCTCCTCATTACACAATGAAGAGACAGCTTGACGACTATTACGACAAGTTCTACTGCAAGGAGGCAAAGCGTTTCCACAAGCTTGAAAGCAACAACTACAGTCTCGCCAAAGAGATTGCCCAGTGGAAGGAAACCGTGGCCGAGCGTTGGGATTCTATCAATGTAGTTTCAAAAGAAACCGACATCCCATCAACAGGAATGGTTACCGGCGAGCCATACAAAGTAAGATATGTCATTGATGAGCAGGGCCTTAATGACGCTGTCGGATTGGAGGTCGTTGTTGTAAAGACAAACAAGAACGGAGAGGAATATGTTGTTAACAAGCATCCTTTCAACATAATTGGCAAGGACGGCAACAACTATATCTTCGAAGCAACGATAGAAGCTGACGAAGCCGGCTCTTTCAAGACCGGTGTCAGAATGTATCCAAAGAATGAAAACCTTCCACACAGACAGGATTTCTGCTATGTGAAATGGCTTGGATAATGAGCAAATGAAAACGATTAGGAGGTAAGCACAATTCATAGGCATTAGCAAGAGTTAATAACAAAATCAATTCTAACATCATAATAAAGCTGCATAGACCGGTACTTAATGGCGGTAAAATCAGACAGTCAATTAAAATAGCATCTGCTAAAATCCAAGCAAATCTTTCAGTTTTACGCGCAGATTTTTCGCCGGATAATTCTTCTTGCAGTTTTACAATTTGTTTGTCTGTATTATCGTCTTTTTTGGCCGCTTTATTTTCATTCGCTTCTAAAACTTGTAAAATGTCAATATTTTTATTTTCAGCTAAATTACTATTCATTGCTTGTCCAAATATTTTTATATTCTTTTAACATATCTTTTTCAGATATAATATTACCTCTTACTCCCGGAGTATATTCCATATCCCAGCCGCTGCCTTTTCTGTGTGTTAAAGCAACCAAATTAGAAGCTGAAATTTTACTTAAAGCCGAAGCCATAGTGCTAATAAAATCATTTTCTTCTTTAGAACACACATTTCCGGTTGTTTCAGGAAAAGCAAATTTTTGAATTGGTTTATTGCCGAATATCTTAAATGTATGATATACCAAAGGTACAACCGGCCCATAATCCCAAGCCTCAAATGAGGCACGAAACAGGTGCTTTTCTCCATTATGTTTGCCAATATAAAGAACTTGCGCTATATAAAGCATCTTTTGCAGTTTTAAATTGGTTATTTCCCAATTACCAGCTTCACAAATCTTTTTAGCTACTTCAAAAACATTACACATTTTTTATCACATCTCTTTTTATCCTGAATTTCACATATCATATTTTTATATTTTTTGCAATATTTATATTTTTCTCTTTTATCTCGTTGTTTTTTCGTGATTTTGAAAAATTTATATAAAATAACACATTTTTTGTGTTGACAATTACTCAATATATGTGTATATGTAACACATAAAATGTTTTAAGACAACACAAAAGAAAGGTGGCGAAAATGCAAACATTAAACAAAAACAAGGTTTTTGAAACTTTGTGTCAAGAAGTAGAAGACCATATAGAGAACAATATTTCAAAGTGGCTGGACGATAATCCGTATGAAGAGATTGAAGACGACAACGGCAAAATAGTGCGCTGTGTACCGTGCAACCGGTCGGAAGCCCGCCGTGCTTTGTGTGATGAGCTGTATGACAAAGCCGAGGAATTCGGCTTCGGCGACCTCTTTGAGCTGATTATAAATCACATCTACGGTGAGGGCTTGCGCCCAAGCAACAAATACCGCGCCTGCTTTGAAGACGTTAAACCGTCGTCCCTCGCTCAAATCCCTCAAAACACCTTATCCGGCATAGTTAAACAGCAGCAAGCCTTTATAGACCGCTTATGCTTTCCAGAGGGGGCAAACAATGACTAAATCCAATTTATTGATTTTGCTTTGCCTTGCGCTGTCAGCTTTTACCGTTTGGCAAAACCGCGAGCTGGAAAAGGCTTTTGACGCTGCCGACCGCCAAGTCGCTCGTTTTGAACAATTAACTAATCAAAAATTATAATAGGAGAAACACAAATGTGTAACACAGAACCAGACAACGAAATTATCACAATGTCGCCGTCCAATCAGCTGGACGTAACCGAAGACATTTTGGCCGCGGCAAACCGCCGTATTGCCCAGCTGGATAAAATCGTCAAGCTGTCAATTTCCCGCACAAATCACAATGACTGGGTTGACCAAGAGGGCAAGCCGTATTTAACTTGCTCCGGTGCCGAAAAAATAGCCCGCTTGTTCGGTGTCTGCTGGAAAGATGTCAAAACCGAAAAAATCATTACTTCGGACGAAAAGGGACAATATTATTTCTATGAATATTCCGGCGTGTTTACTTTGGGTGCGGACAATATAACCGCGGTCGGCACTTGCAGCCAAAAAGACCAATTTTTTGCCAAAGCCCACGGACAAATTAAACCGCTGTCGGAAATTGACGAAACCAATATCCGCAAAGCTGCCTATTCCAATATGGTCGTAAACGGCGTAACCCGAATTTTGGGTATTCGGAACTTAACTTGGGAAGAAGTGCAGGACGGCGGTATAGACCAGAAAAAGACTTCAAAGGTCAATTATGACAAAAAGGCTCAGGATAACGGCAAAATCAGCTTGGCGCAATATAACCGCTTTTACGCGATTTATAAGGAGTCCGGCAAAACCGAACAGGACGTAAGCAACTATATAGCCCAATTTAATATTAAGGACCCGCACGACTTAATAAACAAAGACTACAACAAGGTTATTGAGTGGCTGAAAGGGGGCAAATAATGCCATACGCTTTTGCAAATTTACAAGACGCTTCATCTTTGGCGGACTACATTGTAGATAAACGCCTCAGCGTTCTAAACGGCAAAATCAGCCGTTACCCGAAGCGGGCTTTCACTTGCTCCGACATTCACGAGTGCGACTGTTATATGCTTCATTCGGTGTTGGATTGGGACAAGCGCGAACTTCACGACGCCGGTTTGCAAGCCATTTTTGACGCGGGCAACAAAGAAGAAGAAAACGTAAAAAACCGTATCGGCTACGAGCTGGGCTTGGAGTTTGTAGAAACTCAATCCCCGTTTGAAATCAAAAACCGCGCCGGAGAGGTTATCGCTTCCGGCAAGATAGACGGCAAAATCCTCTGGAAAGGCAAAGCCGTACCGGTAGAAATTAAATCTATGCACGAAAATTCTATTCCGTTTTCTGAGTCGTATTGAGTGTTTGGATTTGTCGGATCGATTGTCCACAGTCCGTCGATTACGAGCTTATAGGAAATTTTTTGTGTTT